>Ga0307947_1004888_pt1 | contig 10418 bp, 9 predicted proteins | sample OrgLakmetagen232_FD_201840 | JGI IMG/M metagenome (GOLD analysis project Ga0307947, IMG submission 201840) | Saline water microbial communities from Organic Lake, Antarctica - #232 | ecosystem: Environmental > Aquatic > Non-marine Saline and Alkaline > Saline | place: Antarctica: Organic Lake...
CATACCCATACCCATACCCACACCCACCTGCATGTACAGATTTTCTATTTCACATGCACATTTTGTGTCCTCTTATCAGGATAATGTAAGTCGTGTCATCTTTGGTCGGCACATCAAAATATGAATAATCAATATACTTCCGAATCCTGACGTCAAAGCTGTTCAATGGTATATGTCTGGGTCGGATTGGGGAGGGGAGGGGTGAGGGGTTCCTCGGGGAAGGTATGGTTCTTTTAGGGGGGCTCCAAAAATCTTCTGGGCCATTTTCAGGTAAATTCAGAATCCTCAGCTCAGGTCCAGTTGATTTTCACCCTTGTTGGGTGTTTGAGGGGAGGGGGCTGGTTGCCTGGTCACAGGGAATTGCATGAATGCCTAAATAGGCTGCAATCAAGCAAATAACCGCTCCAAACTTGCAGTTGTTGTGTTGTGCGATGTACAATGAGCAAGAATGAAGTAAACAAGTGCATTGGCAAAGGTCTCAGCTGGATTTATTCACTTATTAGGTGGTCAGTGCAAGAGGGCGTGCGTGACATTTTTGTCCTATAGGTTACAATGGAAACTGAATTCTCAACACGGCTCGCAATGGGAGCAAATTGGTAGAGGCACTGGTTGTGGTCTAGAGAGTGGGTGGTCCTCGAGGGGGTCCACCTCAAATCGGGGTGTGCCTTCCAACGACAACAAAAAACCTACCCTCCTGCTCTTTTGCGCATTGAAAAGACTTGCAGTCACTATCGTTCCTGCATTGCTACGTCTTATGACATTCCACGTCTGAGGTCTAACTGAGTCACCCCTGACGCTGCATCCAACCGAGTGTTCTGTTAACCAAGATCTTGAAAAGGCGAGTTACGAAACGCATCCAGTCTGTGAGCAGTGCTGCTCATATTACTCCTTTAACGCCCTACATTGGAACTGGAGCCGGAGTTTAAAACCTCTGACTAACGCCATAACATTCCCAATTAAAACATAACACTCACAGCCAAAGCCGTCCTTTTACCTGTTTGACGCCTTGCTGCTGCAGCCAGTCAGCCAAGTCCGTCGCAAACGCAGCTTGCCGGCCTTTCATGGCCGGAGCTCTTTGCTGAAGGAAATAGGTGGTCGTGCCTGCTTACGTGCAACATGTGCAGTGTAGTACAGTATCCGTAAGAGGGGGATCCACACACAACAGCAGTGAGGACATGCATGAAACCCAGCATACAGTTGGTGCTGAGGATTGCAACAAAGGACAGCATACTCAGCCGGTGCTGAGGACAGCATAGCAGAAACTAGCTGGAGTATGGAGGGTTGGCCACAGGTTCATGATGAGTCACAGCTATACATAGCCACACACCTGGATAACCCTCTGCCAACAGTTGCAAATGTATTAAACCGAGCAATTTGAGCAACTCGGTAACACACATGTATTATTATTATTATATTAGGGTTGGCCAGGACCGTACATTTACACCGTATACAACCGTGTATTCGGTGAAATCCGTGCCAAAAAAGCGTATAGGGTTACAAGGGTTACAAGGATGGCCTACAGCCCGAGTCTCTGGCTGATGGCAATTGGCTGGTGAAACAAAATCAACCAGTGTCGAAAATTGAAACTAAATCTGACACAAACTTGAGAAGTCTTTATGAGTCTTGATTCAGGAATGTATTGATCTCAAAATCAGTGATACTGTGATGACAAGTTAAGAAAGGAATAAATTCAGAGCTCGAAGGAGCAAACACACGCAGAGTCTTAAAAAGCGTATATACACCAGATATATATGGTTCTGGCCGACCCAACAATGTGCAGGACCCGCCTGCGTACATGCCACTCCAATATTCTCGCTCACGCACGCACGGCAAGGGCTAGTGCACACAATATATGCTAGCTACTAGGGAGGTCTACACAAAGTATTAAACAAGAGGAGCATACGTATATTTGCACCCCTCAAATAACTTTATCGTTACTCGCGGCTAAGACAAAGAGCTGTAATCAAAAAGCGTTTTAAGGATGGGCTTATTTGATCAAGTATGGAGCGACTGCACAGCAATGAAATTTAGACAATTTAAATCTTGTGGCTGTTCCTACAGTTGACTGAACCTTGTTATCAGTCTTTTCTCACAAGAGCAGGGCCTGAATCAAGATGCGTGACATAGACACACACATACACACACTATTCTATGCATTCAAAATAAAGGGCTCACGCTGATAAGAATTGGTGTGCACCGCAGAGCGCCTCTACAGTAGGGATCACATTTGCCAGAGCCCTACCAAAAATTATTAAAGAAGAGCAATTGCAAAACCAACGAGATGCCACCTACTGCTGTTTAACCAATAAAAGTTGTTTTTCATCGAATTAAACAAAGCGAGCGCTGCTCAAATTCAATAGACGTGGCACACAATGCCACACACACCTTGTATGTGGTACAGCTCCATTGCAGTGGATAGAGAGCCCGGGTTATCCAGGTTGTAAGCATCGTTGCCAGCCACAGGTAGCACATTGGGATCGTCCAGCCTTGCCACCAGCGTGAGGTTGTAAGGCATCAGGCTGGAAATCAGGACATCCAGGGAGAGCTCTCCCACATTTGCATGAGTGACAGCGGGCTGCGTGTCAGAGTGTGCGTATGTGCGTGGAAAAGTGGCTGTGAAAGTATGTGTGTATGTCTGCATGTGCTGGTGTGCATGTGGGGTGTCTGAATGTGTGTGTGTGTGTGCGCGTGTGTGTGTGCGTGTGTGTGTGTGTTGCGTACTCGTGCATGCGTGTGTGTCTATCTTTGTGTGTGTGTTAGCGTGTGTGTCAGTGTGTGTGTATGTGCGTGTGTGTGTATATGTGTGTGTGCGTGTGTGTGTGTGTGTGCGTGTGTGTGTGTGTGTCTGCATCTGTGTGTGCGTGTGTGTTGCGTACTTGTGCGTGCATGTGTGTATCTTTGTGTGTGCGTGTGTGAGTGTGTGTGTGTGTGTGTGTGTGTGTGTGTGTGTGTGTGTGTGTGTGTGCGTGTGTGTGCGTGTGCGCATGTGTGTGCTGATGTACATACAGTATTGCACAATGTGATACTCCTGATGGCATGCATACCAAAAGCAGGGTGGCTCCCTCCAAAGCAAGTGCCGATCCATTGGCAGGATAAGTTTGCATGATAAGTTTCAAGGCATATATATTATTAACAACAACCTCGATGATCAATAGTAAATTGATAGTAGATTGAGTTTGGAGGGATGCAAGCTCAAGTTGCTTCCCCATCTCTGGCCAAATCGGTAATTATCTAACACATACACACGCAAATACACACATACATGCATGCACACACATCAATCACAGACACACACACATTCACATGTGTACGCACGCACACACGCACGCACGCACAGACACACACAGACACACAAACACACAGACACACAAATACACATACACTTTGCAGACTCACCACTTCGCACACACACCACAGGGGACAAGGCTGCAACGCAATGGCAACAAACACCTCACACGGACCTTTAATTTGTTCCGGGCAGTGGACGAGCTACAGAGGAGAAGCATGCAGAGAGATCGCAACAAAGAGTTTAGCCTAGAAGGGGGTCTCATGGCTACAAGCTTGACCAAGATCAGTCAGATCGATGCAGAAGAGTGGAATACCCTGGTGAACGCGCAGGAAGAGTTCAACCCTTTTGTGTCCCATGTGAGTGGTTAGAAAGCTGTATGCATGTGTTCATTGTGATGAGAGTACATGAGGTGGGTGTTCCTTGTTTGTGCATGTGTATTTGCTTGTGTACATACATGAATACAAAAAGGTATGGTCTGCCTTTTCTTGCATTTTTCTCTGCTGTTTCGTCACCTTTGCTCCATTCCTAAGAAGCCTCCACTAATCTTCACATCATCCTCTCTGGTGTGGGCAACACCATCTTCAACATTCACATGTTGGGGCCCTTGAAATTGGGTCTTGATAAGTCAATAATCCTGCCTTCAAGATCCATATGCATCCTGTCAATGACGCTACTCCGGTCCAAACCAGACACACCCTTTCTGGTACTGCTACCCACTCTGTTGCTCCCTTGCTTGCTTTCCAGGAGTTCTTAAGTGCCTTAGAAGATTCTGGGAGCGTGTGCCCAGCCGAAGGGTGAGCAGTTGGTAACAAATAGAGAAATCCACACAGGCAGTAATGCCACTGTACATTTCTGTACATCAGTCAGATATAATAAACACCTAGTTGCTTACGGGTAACATAAGTGCACACGCACACACACAGGTCACACATACACACACATACACACACATACACACACAAACTTAGTAATTTTGCGCCAAGTAAAAGTGTTGGAATAGATGTTTAAATCACATTCGTTTCCCCCTAATCTGTATCAATGCTTTCCCGGTGTTGGTGAATGCTTGAGTCTATTTCGCGCCTGCGTCACTTACATGCACCTGTGTTGAATGATGAATGCAGTGGCTGCCGCTGCGATTTCTCGTTCCATGCCTAACATCACCCGATAACCTACAGGTTGCACAAAGGATACATACCGTCAGTGTAACAATTGCATCCTTAATAAACACTGGATGGCCTGCGTGACACTAAGTACTTGTTTTTTCCTCTATGGCGGTGCTTCCGTTTTTTAACAATCCTCAGGGAGCTCCTGCAAAGACAAGGCATTGTAAATACTTGGCTGCCGTGGCAGTGTGTTCTGCTGTGCAAGGCATAATTCCATAATTCCAACCGCCCCCTACTTTTCTATCTAATAGGTGGACCCAACGGATGCCACGTGCTGCACTATAGGATCAACAATGTGAAAAGCTCCTCTATTGAGCCGACTATGGCTAAGTTATAGCACGTAATACCTTTCCTTATTCCACAGGCGGCTGCCACAGCACCTGATGCTGCATGTAAAGTACCCCCTACTTTTTCCTTTTAAGGAGGCTTGCATGAGTGACTAGACATTTTGTACTTGACCTGTCCAGATAGACATTTTGCACATGTATGCTTCGCAGGTGGCTGCCACAGCATCTGGTGCTGCGTGAAGAGAGCTCGAGCAGATCCCCAGGGAAGCTGCTTGGTGCTGTGCCTCTGTACTTGGTGCGAGAAAAGGGAGGAAGAGAGAAAGGAAATAAGTAGAAAGCGTGTGTGTTCAGCTCTTGTTGAGGGAAAGTTGTGTATTTGGAGAGAGACAACATAATTGTGAGGGGAGAAAAAAGAAATTTTAAAAGTGACGCTGCTTTTGGTGAGGAGTGGCTTTGAGTTGGTGCAGCACACTGCAGTCGTCTTATGGTTAGGTAATGCGCAAAACTGTGAGCGCGCGGAATGAGTCATTCCATCGCAAGCAGTCAGTTCTCGTAACTGCATCGTGCCACTATACAAAATTCGTGGCAGTACCTGGTTAAGCTCTCCTTCCAACGAGAGCATGGCTGCCTCAAATTTGCTGCTGACTTTTGCGACGCCGATGCACATTCTTTAAATAAGCAGCACTAAAGTCACCGGCCTTTGTGGGAACAGCTTTGTGTGAACATTCGCTGGTAGTGTTGCAAGACATATCACAACTCCTTCTCTTACGTCACCAGACTACTTAACAGACCATAACAGACTCCTAGCTATTATACGCCGAGGCAGTGAAATCTTCAAGTACAACTTTTTGTCGAATCTCAAACCTCGTTTTAGCGATAGCGATATACCGTAGTGCAGGCACACCTTCATGCTAGAGCGTTGGCAGTGCTTACACCGTGATGGCGTACGAATTGTTGTGCCGCGTATTTCACGACCGCTACATTGCAATAATGCACGCCAAGAATGCACACCAAACAATGCACACCACTGCAGCAATGCACGCCACTGCACTACCAATGCACACCACTGCACCACCAATGCACACCAATGCACACCAATGCACACCAATGCACCACCAATGCACCACCAATGCACACCAATGCACACCACTGCACCACCACTGCACCACCAATGCACACCGAAAAAACCCTGCACACCACAATGCAGAAAAGCCACTCATACGGGGAGTACGTGTTTGACGCCTCCTGGGCTCGTTTTGCAAGTGAGTGGCATGTGAACAGGTGACGCTGCTCACCCTTTTTAATTCTGGTTAAAAGCAATTACATCATAGATGCCGTAAAGTTTTCCAAAGGCTGTGCTTTGTAGTGTGTAGTGTGTAGTGTGTAGTGTGTAGTGTATAGCGTGTAGCGAGCTTACGATGAAAGGTGGTTGGTGGGACCTGCATCATGTAGGCCCTACCCTAACCCCAAGCCCTGAACTTTGAAGTGTATCAGTTCTTGATCCGTAGCCTTTTTTGCACAGAATTTGCACTGCACTTAATAAATGTTTCAGAATACAGGCCGTCATGTTTGTTGAGCATAATCTCACTTGCCCCACATACATGCAATTTTATGTGTGCAAAACGCGCACGTAGCACAGGCATGCACACACAATACCAAAACATACACACACAAACAACAGACAAACATGTTCTTGCATCCCCTCGCAGCAATGATGGACATCCTCTACTACCCCAAGCTGCAAGGCTGTGTGCCCTTTTCACCCGTACCTGGCCCCCGCTTGTTGACCATAAAGCACGAGGAAGGTCAGAAGCACGATCTGCAGGCAATTCAGAGAGGGCTGGCAGCTGCCTTGATACAGCTCATGGGTGCGTGAAGGCGCGGCTAGCCAGCAAAGATGCATTGCCTGTCTGTTTCAGAGAGGGCTGGCAGCTGCCTTGATACAGCTCATGGGTGCGTGAAGGCGCGGCTAGCCAGCAAAGATGCATTGCCTGTCTGTTTCAGAGAGGGCTGGTAGCTGCCTTGATACAGCTCATGGGTGCGTTAAGGCGCGGCTAGCCAGCAAAAATGCATTGCCTGTCTGTTTCAGAGAGGGCTGGCAGCTGCCTTGATACAGTTCATGGGTGCGTGAAGGCGCGGCTAGCCAGCAAAAATGCATTGCCTGTCTGTTTCAGAGAGGGCTGGCAGCTGCCTTGATACAGCTCATGGGTGCGTGAAGGCGCGGCTAGCCAGCAAAAATGCATTGCCTGTCTGTTTCAGAGAGGGCTGGCAGCAGCCTTGATACAGCTCATGGGTGCGTGAAGGCGCGGCTAGCCAGCAAAAATGCATTGCCTGTCTGTTTAAGTGTGGCTGTGTGGGTGTGCTGTGCACTCTTGCACCGGGGAACGACGGACATATAGGAGTTGCTCAAGGTTTCTCATGACCGTGTACAACAAACACCTGTTCAGCCCTTTGTGTGTGTTGTGCAACCTTGTGCACTGAAGAACGAACAAATGCAGGAATTGCTTGAAGGTTTGTCTTGACCGCCAAGACACAACACCTGGCTTTGTGGGGAGTCTTGAAAAGTTAGAAAGTGAGGCTCAGGCGTACTTACCCATTTTAAAGGGACCAAGCACCATGCTTTGCCCGCAACCCGCATCTTGTGTGCGTCCGCGTGCTTCACTCGCTGAAGCGTGAAGCACAGTGTGCCTGAAACATAATTGTACGAACACCCACCATGGTGCGCATGCCCTACAATAAGACAATCTGCCCATGCATGACGAATTGCTGGCCGCGGCTAACCTTATCGTTGCAGAGGTGCAAAAGGCCTCGTCGGTGCACGTGACGTTTAACACCCAACAAGAGGCTGAACTTCTAGAGGAGTGTGGCTTCATGACTCGCATAGGAATGCAGTTCCACTGGTGAGTGTCTTTTGCATGCTCAAATCTGAGGACACACCTTCTGAAATGAATACCAATCTGTGCATGCGCACTCGTAGAGTTGGCCAGAACCATACACATTCGGTGTATGCATGGTATTTCTGGCAGGGAAATAATTAGTTATACAATCATATACACGTTTCTGGCCAACCCTACGCATTTGCTTCGACTGCCATTTGAACGAAAAGAGAGGCTCTTTGTGCAGACAAAATCTAAACTCTCTATCATCTATCTCAACAGTGAAAATGGAATCGAAGTTAATTTTAGTTTGCCCTACCATCTGCCTGGCTTCCACAGCTCTTTTTGACTTTATGCTAAATGTACCCATTCATTCAAATGTCCCCTCATTAGTTTGCCTCATTTGTGTAGGAAGCCCATCATAAGTGGCCAAGGCCAGGACTATATTTACACAGTCCAACATGCAGTACCTTTGGCAGGGAATCTTCCAAGTATATAAACATTTCAGAATCTTGGTCATATACGGTGTGTGATATAAGATATGAGCGACCAATCTCAGCAGCCGCAAATGCTTATGCTTCCATTCAGTGTGTCAAAGTGCACCCAAATCTCATACATTTGAACATATAAGAAATCCATGTATAATTTGCAGGGAAAACGATAGTTTCAAGGACTTTGACGCGTTCTTGCTGGCTTTAAAGCAGAGCAAGCGCAAGTCCATCAAACAGGTGTGTGTGTCTGTGTGCTTCCTTTGATAACTTCAGACATAAGCACATCTGTAGACTTTAGTGAGGAACAGACAGGGAGATACACACGCACGTGTTTATGTACTTCAAAGGCACTTTGAACTAGGCATGCATTGCAACTTGGAGAGCACATGGGCCAAGGAAAGTAGTAAGGTTGAAAGAAAATCACACTGACTTGACAGCTTTGTGCAGCTTTGCCTATTCACTCATGGAACCTGCATTTTTGAAATGCTGCGCATGTGCCTCCTTTTGAACGCGCACGTGCCTCCTCTTGAACGCACGTGCCTCCTCTTGAACGCGAGAGCTCCAAACTCGTGTGTAATATTCACACTTCTTGTATCCCGCGCATGTGCTGGACACAAAACCATGTTTGTTCACACGCTTGTTACGCACCTGACTCGTGCGTCCGTCCCTTTAGGAGCGCAAGAGCCACATAGCTCAAGGGCTGCGCATTCGCCGTCTGTCAGGGGATGATCTGAGGGCTGCAGGCCCGGAACTCTGGAAACGCTTCTAGTGAGTGCCAATCTGCATACCGATATAGGTATACGTGTGTGTGTATATATGCCGGCATATGTGCCGGTATTGTATATATGCCGGCATATGTGTATGTATATTTACCGAAATAGTATATGTGTGTGCTGTGAGTGTCTGTACGTGTGTGCGTGTGTTTGTGAGTGTCAGTGTGTGTCACGAGGCTTGTTGGGTGATGTGGTGGGGTTGGGGGGGGGGAGTTGAAGAGTTCGTAAGTGTGGCTATACAAAAGAGAGAGTGCGAGGGTGCATCATTTTGTCTACCTGTGTGTGGAGTGTGGAGCACAAATCCTATTGGTGGAGTGCTTGAGCCCCGGGGAATTTGCGAGTGGTGTGTAACGTGTGTTTAAGTATTTTGGCTATCAGAAGGTGCCTCTGGTGAGTGTCTGTCTGTTGGTGTGGGGAGAGGGTCCTACTGGTTCTTGGAGTAATTATTAAAGTTCACAGTTGACGTGTGCGTGCCCAACGCTTTGGCTACCAGCTCTTCTGGTGCCTGCCTGCCTGTCAAGCATGGTCTTGTTGATGCCTACAGGAATGCAGTCAGCAATGCTCAAAAAGTCCATTCTTAAAAAGCTTGAGATCTTTTACTTCATGAACCATGTGTGTTCAGTCTGACGCTCTGGCTGCCTGAAGCGTCCCTTTCATTGCCAGTGTTTCAAGTACCAGCTTCAGATGTGATGCGTCGAGCAAGTCATCTCCATATTTCAGTGGCTCGCTCACTGACAGTGGCGTTTTGAGAAAATGTTCACACGCACACGCATACACTCGCTCACAACTATTTTACTCTTACAACCTTCCAGTACATTCTACGAGGACACAACCGACAGGAATTTTGGGCAGGCTTATCTTAAGCCAGAGTTCTTCCCGATGCTTGGAGACAAAATGGCAGATCAGGTTTGTTGCTGATGCCATGCATCTTCAGGTTTACTCTCACACACACAAAGTGAGTTTTGAAGCGTGTTCGTAGTCTTCTGTAGGTAGTAATAGTAATTCTGGTACTTGGAACCAAAGTGAGTCATGTCCCTCATTTGGTACGGGGGAGGGTTTTCACTGCCTGCGTGTCAATTCTTTTTTGCTGTAGAGCTGAGACAACTTTGAGTGCCCTCTTTTTTTCTACTTGGTTTCAATAGTGGGAGGAATGTGTGACAGCAAGTAATTTGCCAATGGACTGTTCCTAGAAAATTGCAGCTTGTGCAAGAAGTCAGGAAGGGGTCACACCTGAAGGTTTGTTGTGTCCTGGAGCTTAGAATGAATTGTTGGGTGAGGAATAAGGATGCAAGTGCCCACATACATTCACACATCTCCAACATATTTACACACATATATATCCACATACATTACAACGCACGCATTATGTGATAAAGTGATACATTATGCGATATGAGTATACACACACTTCACACATGCACACACGTACACATACACACGCATCCAGGTGCTGCTGGTTGTGGCTGAGGAGGAACGAGAGGGCAAGTGGGAGCTGGTAGCAGGCAGCCTCAACCTCATTGGAAGTCACGCGTTGTTTGG
>Ga0307947_1004890_pt1 | contig 10412 bp, 10 predicted proteins | sample OrgLakmetagen232_FD_201840 | JGI IMG/M metagenome (GOLD analysis project Ga0307947, IMG submission 201840) | Saline water microbial communities from Organic Lake, Antarctica - #232 | ecosystem: Environmental > Aquatic > Non-marine Saline and Alkaline > Saline | place: Antarctica: Organic Lake...
GGTTGATTTCAACCGCAGCATGAATTAATATTGTGCAATAGAGTAATGCTTGCTATAGAGCCTTCCAGGCTCTTCTTTATGCGTTGACTGTCTATGTCTTATTATTTTTAATCATTCAAAGTATTAGCATGTCAAATGATACTGGAAATACCATATAAAAAGAAATATACTAACTACATAACTTATGTTGAACATGGCAACAAAACAAATTTGACTTGAAGTTCAATTTCCTAATTTCAAAAGTTGAGTTCTCAAGTTCACGTAACCTACTGCATAACATACTTTCAACCGCATTTCAACCGCTTCAACCGCAAATTTCAACCGTGAGGTTTTTTCTGACGCAGTGATTTTCAGCTCTGCATTAGCATCAGCAGAGCGCCCCCCTATGCCATGCACATTCCAAACCAAGAGCTTAAGCTTGTGCCCAGGCTCAGGCCGACCACCTTCCTATCCCTCGTTCTTCCCCTTCTTCCCCTTATTCCTCTCCATCCTCTCCTGCCAATCCCTATGTGCGTGTTTGATCAAGCCCCACTTCTGCATCTTCTAGATCCCCCTACTCCTCCTCCTCCTCCTCACTCCCCACATCACCACCATACGCCTCGTCGTACGGATCGTGGTGCCCGTAGGAGAGTTGAGGCACCTCCTCAGCTGAAGCACTACGGTCCTGCTGGAAAGCCCTCAGCCGCGTCATGGGGGCCTTGGGGGTTGGCGTGTCCCCAGAGTGAGCCATGCTCCGAGCGTGCTTCCTGCCAGTGCTTGCAGCAGCAGCAGCAGCAGCAGCATTGGCAGCAGCAGCAGCCGGCAGGGGGGTGCTGCTGCAGCGTGCAGCACGATCGTAGGAGCGGGAGGCTCTGCCTGGTGTGGGGTAGGGTGCAGGGTTCCCACACCAGGAGCAGCTGACTGCGAGGTATATGGAGCAGCAGCAGCAGCAGCAGAGGCAGGCTGTTGCTGTGGCTGTGGCTGTGAGGTGGTTGGGCAGCAGCAGCAGCAGCAGCAGCAGGACCGCCAGCTGTAGCTGACTGGGGAGGTGGGGGAGGAGGAGGGGGTGGGCGAGCAGCAGCAGCAGCAGCAGCAGCAGCAGGAGCAGCTGCAGCTGACTGGGGGGGTGGAGGAGAGGGGGGTGGATGTGTAGAGGAGCGAGCAGCAACAGCAGCAGCAGCAGCAGAGTGGGAGGGTGGGGTGAAGGAGGGCAACCCCGCATCAGACAGGGCCTGCTGGGCGTACAAGCCAACATGCTCCAAGCAGTGCATGCCGCTCCTGTAGTCGAACCCCTGCAGTGTGTCTGGCTGCAGGTGCTCCACGCAGGGGACACTGTGTGATGGGCCCCCTGATCGAAGACCTCCTTCACAGGTGCCCAAGAGAGGAGCAGGTTGCACCTGTCCTTGGACACGAAGGCGTGCAGCCCTGGCACCCCCAGCTTCTGCACCTGCAGGCACAGCCTGTGCAGCGCCTTCTTCCCACGCATCTGCTGCAGCAGCGTGCATGACCGCCACGCTGAGTACCCACTCCCCCCCCCCGCCCTGAAGCGATTGAGCCAGGTTTGGGCAGCCTTAGCTGTGCCCATCTCCATGACCACCACTTTTCCCTTCCCCTGCATGCTCAAGCGGCCAGAATCAACACCCAGATCCTCAGCCCGAGCTAGCCCCCGCCCTGGAGGAGGAGCCAGGGCGAGATTGCCCAGCTCCTCCCTCTGCCTCTGCTGGTCTGCGGTGTACTCCAGCACAAACCTCAGTGCCAGATCACCTAGGCTAAAGGAGGGGGGAGGAGAGGGTGGAGCAGCAGCGGGAGCCTGCTGCTTGATGAGCTCCTCCAGTGCTGAGATCCTTCTCTCGAACTCCCTCTCCCTCTCCAGCGACTCCTGGTGCCCCTTCTGTAGCAGCTTGAACTCCAGCTCTATGCGCAGGAAACGCTGGAGTAGCTGGGCACTTTTGGCGCACTGGGCGCGCTGCTCATCTGGGATTTCTTTCAGGATTTCCTCCATGTTACTATTTTATCCTACTTTATTTTTTTCTTTTCACACCTGAGCTTCTCTCTCTTTTTGTACAATAGTTATACTGGTTACAATGGGGGGTGACCTTCAGCCAGGTTGTTTGGCTGATCGGCTGCTGACTGGTCTCGGCCAGCCACAAATAAATCCATGAGCTCAGAAAGAAAAAGAAAAGTCTATTGTTCTGCTGAGAAAGGAAATTATGAACAAGTTGGTTGTTGACTTGTTGCAGCAAAAAGGAATGGGCTGCTGAAAGGTCCTCAAAAAAGGTGTAAACAGAAAGGAAAAATGTTTCTTCAGCTCACAAACTCGATGGTCTTGGCAAAATAAAAGAGCATGCACCTCGTTCTGAACATGTTCATCTTCATTAGGACATTGGTCACATACGCAAAAACCATCTTCAAGCCATGCTGCTGCCTCAACTATCAACGTACCTGAGCTTTTCTCTATTTTTGTACTGAACTGGTCTCTCCTTTTTTACTGAATTGATCTATCCTTTTGTACCTAAGCTTCCTCTCCTTTTGTACTGAGCTTCTCTCTCCTTTTTTACTGAGCTTCTCTCTCCTTTGTACTGAACTGGTCTCTCCTATTTTTTACCTGAGCTTCTCTCCTTTTGTACTGAGCTTCTCTCTCCTTTTTTACTGGGCTTCTTTCCCCTTTTGTACTGAACTGGTCCCCCCTTTTGTACCTGAGCTTCTCTCCTTTTGTACTGAGCTCCTCTCTCCTTTTTTAATGATCTGGTCTTCCCTTTTGTGCCTGAGCTTTTCTCTCCTTTTGTACTGAGCTTCTCTCTTATTTTGTACTGAGCTTCTCTCTCTTTTTGTACTGGATTGGTCTCTCCTATTTTGTACCTGAGCTTCTCTCTCCTTTTGTACTGAGCTTCTCTCTTTTTGTACTGAACTGGTCTCTTCTTTTGTACTGAACTGGTCTCTCCTTTTGTACTGAGCTTCTCTCTCCTTTTATACTGAGCTTCTCTTCTTTTGTACTGATCCGGTCTCCTATTTTGCACCTGAGCTTCTCTCTCTTTTTGTACAATGGTTACACTCATTACAATGGGGGGTTACCTTCAGCCAGGTTGTTTGGCTGATCAGCTGCTGACTGGTATCGGCCAGCCACAAGTAAATCCATAAGCTCAGAAAAAAAAAAGTCTATTGTTCTGCTGAGAAAGGAAATCATGAACAAGTTGGTTGTTGACCTGTTGCAGCAAAAAGGGTTGGGCTGCTGAAAAATCCTTAAAGAAGGTGTAAACAGAAAGGAAAAATGTTTCCTCAGCTTACAAACTCGATGGTCTTGGCAAAATAAAAGAGCATGCACCTTGTTCTGAACATGTTCATCTTCACCAGGACATTGGTCATATACGCAAGAACCATCTTCAAGCCACGCTGCTGCCTCAACTTTCAACGTACCTGAGCTTCTCTCTATTTTTGTTCAGAACTGGTCTCTCCTTTTACTGAACTGATCTCTCCTTTTGTACCTGAGCTTCCTCTCCTTTTGTACTGAGCTTCTCTCTCCTTTCCTACAGAGCTTCTTTCCCCTTTTGTACTGAACTGGTCTCCCCTTTTGTACCTGAGCTTCTCTCCTTTTGTACTGAGCTCCTCTCTCCTTTTTTAATGATTTGGTCTTCCCTTTTGTGCCTGAGCTTCTCTCTCCTTTTGTACCGAGCTTCTCTCTCTTTTTGTACTGAACTGGTCTCTTCTTTTGTACTGAACTGGTCTCTCCTTTTGTACTGAGCTTCTCTCTCCTTTTATACTGAGCTTCTCTCCTTTTGTACTGATCCGGTCTCCTCTTTTTTACTGATCTGGTCTCCTATTTTGCACCTGAGCTTCTCTCTCTTTTTGTACAATGGTTACCCTCGTTACAATGGGGGGTGACCTTCAGCCAGGTTGTTTGGCTGATCGGCTGCTGACTGGTCTCGGCCAGCCACAAATAAATCCATAAGCTAAGATATAAGGATAAAGTGCTCCTTCTTCTTACGAACGTCCTTTTTGCAGCTAAAAGTGGACTCCTCTTAAAGGGTGGGAGGCAAAATTGTAAGGGAGCACACCGAGATGATGGAAAATAGGGGCATTGTTAGCGGACTGAAAGTGGTGGCAGCGTGTGTAGGTGGTGGCAGTAAAGAAATGTGTGACATGTCAGATCAATCACTGTCGATCAGAGTGCAAGACTTAGTTCATCAACTAGCATGTCACACCTAGGTGCCCCATCTACCAGACCTCGGTCGACACAGAATGTGGGGAGATGGTGGCACCACGATTCAGCAGTAGCAACAGTTAATCCATGCTCAATTTCAGTACCAGTGCAGTACCAGTGCAGTAGGTTATACAGACCAGTTTCAGTAGTCTCAAACTCGTGTTCAAACTCCAGTTGTCCCTGCGTTTCTAACTTCTTATTTATGTGTGTGCAATGTGCGTGGGTTTTGCCCTTTTGATAGGTCTTGACTATGTTTCAGTATGCGTCTATTTTGATGAACCGACGTCTACACTTTGATACGTTTTACCTACTTCTCGTGTCTTTCAGGTTAGCATTTTCCAGTTGCGTCACAGCCCTTTTTTTACTGGGTGTGTTTGTTTGTTTTGAGGTTTACCTCGTTCTCATAGGTTGAGCAGCTATTCCAGGTTGAATGCCTTTGTAATCCAAACTAAACTAAACTAAACTATGCCACGCCTAATCGGTGGCAGCGACGAATTGTGTGACAGAGCAGTTAGTTGGTGGACAGTTGAGAGTTTCAGTATGTCTTGTTCAATAAGCTGGATGTGCCAGTCTTAATGATAATTTGGGACGCCTTCGGAGCTAGAAAGGCTTCCAATTAGTAGATGTGCTGTCTCATACTTTGCAGTGACGGTAATATGACCTGACAAGCAGTAACGGAAGTAATATGCCCACGCCGCTAGTGTTTACCCCCAGCACGCATCACAACACATTCTCTCTTTCTTGGAGGAGGGGCACGTATCGTGATTACAGTATTCACCACTACTAAGCATTTTCTACTGTTGTTAAAAAGAAAAATTCCATGTTATATGAATTGATACAAGAGGTGAGACAAAAAATCAGGGGTGGTAATTTGAATATGCTGATGCTTTTGTTTCTGGTGACAAAGTGTCCACTCCAATGAAGCAAAAAACGATGAGTGTGACTTCGAAGTTTATGATGACGCTACCAGCTCATGCCACCTGAGCTCTCCTCTGAAGTCTCGCTCTCATAATCGCGTCCTGTAGGGCGCAATGCGTGTGAGCGTGTGTGTGTATATGTGTGTGTTTTGGACCAATATATGTATGTGTGAGCGCGCAAACGTCTCTAACTTACATGCACGAGTGCGCACAATTGTATAAGTGCATGCGCCAACTAAGAGTCCTCAATAATTCAAACATCTTGTGTTGCCATAATAACTTCCTAAATCATTCTTAAAAATGGGCCCAAATTACCTGATGCACGTGCGTTTTGGCGGACCCCAAACAGCTTTTTCACACGCAATGACTCATTGTCACTGATTTCCTCATCCTTTTTTGAGGCTCCACGTTCCTTTTCCTGCTTGTACGACTCACTTGGAAAGGACGCAAAGGTGCGATTGACGACCCGAAATGCCTGCATGGCAGAGTCAACGCACAATCAATTTCAGAATATAGAGCAGGCAATAACAAAATTGAGAACGTCTTTGCAAGACTCAATTCGCTAGTGGTCTGTTGTCAGGCTCCTGATGTATCACAAATTTATACATGTACAATAATGTGAGTACTTTGCAATTGCACACACTCACACTCACATAAACACACACACGCGTGCACACTCATATTCTTTAAGTCAAAGGAACTGCTGTAGGACCTGGACACATAAAACATATAAGCTTGCGGTTGCACACATGCACAGGCACACATGCACACACATTGTTCAAGTCAAAGGCACTGCTGTAAGACCTGGACACATAAAACGTATAAGCTTGCGGTTGCACACATGCACAGACACACATGCGTATACACATGCGTACACATTATATAAGTCAAAGGCACTGCTGTAAGACCTGGACATGTATAAGCTTGCCACCGCACACAATCAAACACGCACAGACACACACAAACACACATGCGTACACACATGCGCACACTCACATTCTTCAAGTCGGAGGCACTGCTGTACGCCGTTCAAAAGCACAACTGCAAGACCTGGGCTAAAATTAACTTGCAATTGCACACAGTTAAATACACACAGGCACACACACATGAGCACACTCACATTTCTCAATTCGGAGGCACCGCTGTACGGCCTGCACCAGCTGCATCCAGCTTTGCAGAGCAGTGCAAACATCTTGCAGGGGCTGACAAGGCATTTGCGTCCAAACAAGTGGCCATGTATCTTTTCTAGGTCCTGTGTGTGCATAGAGCGTGTGCAGTGTGCATGCATGCGTATGTGTGTTTGTGCACGCGTGTCCTGAGTGTGCAGCAGCTCATAAATTGTACATTCAGGAGAGGATGAAACATACATACCGAGAGGTTAAACACTTAGGGGGGGGATGAAACATATAGGAGAGGATGAAAAATACACAAATCACTTTCCACGAACAAACAAATCAACAGGTCGAGGTACAGAAGCCACGGGATTTGTGTGTGTGTGTGTGTGTTTCATAGAGCAGGGTTTGAAGTTCATGACATCATGAACCATAGCCAATCAAAATTATGGAACAGGGTTAACAGAATTGTCAGCTCATGACATCATATGATAATATGGAAGAGGTTAAACAGTTCATGGCATCATGACACACAGCCAAACAAATATACTACAAGCTCATTAAATCATGATAATATGGAACAGGGTGAACAATTCATGACATCATGACACACAGCCAAACAAAAATACTACAGCTCATGACATCATGACGCAGGGTTAACAGTTTATGGCATCATGACATCATGGCATCATGACACACAGCCAAACAAAAATACTACAGCTCATGACATCATGACGCAGGGTTTACAGTTTATGGCATCATAACATATTACCTTGGCATTATGACACACAGCCAAACAAAAACACTACAGTTCATGACATCATGACGCAGGGTGAACAGTTTATGGCATCATGACATCATGACGCAGGGTTAACAGTTTATGGCATCATAACGTATTATCATGGCATCATGAACCACAGCCAAACAAAAATACTACAGTTCATGACATCATGACGCAGGGTTTACACTTAATGGCATCATAACATATCATCATGACATCATGACGCACAGCCAAACAAGCACGCTACTACTTCATTGCCCGTAAACACTCACATAAACCGTGGGAAGGCTGCGCTCCTTAAAGTTGGCTTTGTGCATAATCATCGAGTACAGGAGTGCCATGTTGCGGGCAAGTGGTTTGATTGGGAATCCCCCTCCCGTACAGGCAGGCAGGTTTGATGCCTGGATAGTGTGAAAGTTGAAGTGAGTGTGTGAGTGTGATGCACAGAAGGGCGGATTTGTGGGGAGCCTTATTTGATAGAGGCAGGCAGGTTTGTTGGCTGGATAGTGTGAGAGTTGAAGTGTGTGTGTGTGTGTGTGAGTGTGATGCACAGAAGGGCGGATTTGTGGGGGGCCTTATTTGATAGAGGCAGGCAGGTTTGATGCCTGGATAGTGTGAGAGTTGAAGTGTGTGTGTGTGTGAGTGTGATGCACAGAAGGGCGGATTCGTGGAGGGCCTTCTTTGATAGAGGCAGGCAGGTTTGATGCCGGGGTGAGTACAAAAGAATGTGTGCTTGTGTGTGTAAGTGTGTGTGTGTGTATGCCTGTGTGTGTATATATCTGCGTGCGTGTGTGTGTTTGTGCTGTGTGTAGCCATATTTTTGTGATGCGTGTGTGTGTGTGTGTGTGTGTGTGTGTGTGTGTGTGTGCGTGTGTGTGTGCGTGTGTGTGTGTGTGGTTGTGCCAGGGTTGTTCGGTATGGGGTTTGTGATACAGAGCAAGGCATTTTAAAACCAAACGAGCGAGGCCAGATGTCAGTCGGCCAAATGCAGATGCAAGTGATGCTATGGCTAAGATCAAACGGAGGTAGTGTGAATAAAGGTGTGAGTAAAGGTGTGAATGAAGGTGTGAATAATGGTGTGAATACAGGTATGAATAAAGGTATGAATACAGGTGTGAGTGTGTATGTATTGGTGTGGGTGAGTGCAAAGACAATCACACATCAACAAATACACACCTGAGGCCTCAAAGAATTGCGACAGCATCTCTTGAGCATGTGCCCACACATTTGCACACTCATGTGCAAAAACAATCACATTTAAACCGCAGTTGAGGCTTCAAAGGCTTTGCGTGCTTGGCACCCCTCATGCACGTGCACGCACATTTACAATCACAAACGTGCAGACACTCGCACAAACACACACACCTGAGGCTGCAAAGGCTTTGCGTGCTTGGCATCCCTTGAGTACGCATACCAGAAATACTTGTGCTCGTTTTCAGACCACCGCATGCGGAAATGCCATTGGTGCTGCACACACAAAGCATGCAGCGTCGTTGTTCATTCATTCATCATTTTTCATTCATCGTTTTTCATTTTCCATTCAGGAGGGTGCAGGAAGCAAAACTTTTGGACGACACGTGTCAAATCGATTAAAAATTATATATTCGGAATCCTGACGTCGAGAGCTATCAATTGGTATATATATATGAGCCAAACCCGGGAGGGAAGGGGTGGGGTGGTCCCCCGATGTGGTTATAGTTTTTTTGGGGGGGGTCTCCAGTTTTTTTCTGGGCCACTCCCACGGAATTTTAAACATATCATCGGAATCCCCAGCTCAAGCCCAGTTGGTTGCCACCCTTTTTGAGCAAACTGGGTAAAAGGGGGGGATCTGTGGACATGTTTTAAAGTTCAGAGGCACAAGTGCTCCGGTGCAGGCCGCGGGGTGAGTCAAGCCAATGGAGCAGCAATTCACTCCAAACTTGCAGGATTGTGCCAGCATGAGATAGTCAGTGGAACTCTGAAAAAAGGAAGCAATGTGGAGTTGTGCAAGCCAGTTATAGGTGCCTGGTGAGTCATGTGGGCATGGGCGTCCGCATTTCAGTTTTTGCCCCATAACTCTGCGGCACTATGGTTTCAGGTATTGATGAGTATGCAGATGGATGCAGAAATGAAAAAAAGGAGCAGAATGGTACCCTTTTTGTCTAGTGGGAGCATTGAAAGGGGGGTTGGGGGGGGGGGGTCCCTCAGGGATGTCCACCCCAACAAAAAAAACACTCATGTTCCATTCATCATTTTTCGAGTGTGCATTGAGCACCATGTGCAAAATAAATGCACTACCGTGTGCAATCATGACCAATGTGTGCATCGACCACCGTACGCAAAATAAATAGGGTTGGCCAGAATTATGATATATACAATATACGGTGTGTATATACGGTATTTCTGGCAGGGACTTCACCAAATTTACGGTCAAACACGGTGTATGTATACGGTTCCCGCCAAGCCTAAAAGTAAACGCCTCCTGTGCTGCACACACGGCATGCAACGATTAGGTGCGTGTTCAGTACAGGAAAGTTCTGCACACACGGCATGCAACGTTTTGGTGCGTGTTCAGTACAAGAAAGTGCTGCACACACAGCATGCAATGATTAGGTGCGTGTTCAGTACAAGAAAGTGCTGCACACACGGCATGCAACGTTTTGGTGCGTGTTCAGTACAAGAAAGTGCTGCACACACGGCATGCAACGATTAGGTGCGTGTTCAGTACAAGAAAGTGCTGCACACACAGCATGCAACGATTAGGTGCGTGTTCAGTACAAGAAAGTGCTGCACACACGGCATGCAACGATTAGGTGCGTGTTCAGTACAAGAGAGTGCTGCACACACAGCATGCAACGTTTTGGTGCGTGTTCAGTACAAGAAAGTGATGCACACACGGCATGCAACGTTTTGGTGCGTGTTCAGTACAAGAAAGTGCGCACATGTGACAGAGTGAGGGGACACGTCTTCTTTCTTTGTTCGAGTCTTTTTGTCTGCTTTGACGAGGGAGCTCTTGATGAGGGAGCTCAGCTCTCACGGCCTTAAATTTGCCAGAACGGCCTCCTTTTCCTGAGCAGGGAGGAGTGGTAATTGCTGCTTGCTCGCTACCCCCACTTAGTACCTCAGATACTTAGGGTTGGCCAGAAATGTATATATTGGTTCTATTCCGGCTCGTATCCACCGAACTGCTGGAGGGGGAATTTTACACTTGTGCCCAATACCAAGGGGCAGGGAAAACAGACACACTGGAACCACACAAGACAGGAAGGAACAGGCCAAGGGCAGCAAGTTGCTGAAGTCAAGGAAAGCAATGGCTTATAACTAAGCTACCAACTATCTAAGGCACAAGCATAAAAAGGATGGTTAGCACAGCGCAAGCTGTGCTAAGAGAGTACTAACTAACGTTCGGTTGTACTCGCCTCCAAGAACTAGAGTACTTCTGCGAG
>Ga0307947_1004891_pt1 | contig 10412 bp, 11 predicted proteins | sample OrgLakmetagen232_FD_201840 | JGI IMG/M metagenome (GOLD analysis project Ga0307947, IMG submission 201840) | Saline water microbial communities from Organic Lake, Antarctica - #232 | ecosystem: Environmental > Aquatic > Non-marine Saline and Alkaline > Saline | place: Antarctica: Organic Lake...
GCGTATGTGGGTGTGGGTGTGGGTGTGGGTGTGGGTGTGGGTGTGGGTGTGGTGTGGGTGTGGGTGTGGGTGTGGGTGTGGGTGTGGTGTGGGTGTGGGTGTGGGTGTGGGTGTGGGTGTGGGTGTGTCTTTGTGTGTGTGTATGCATGGCTGCTTGTGCCTGTGATTCCGTGTGTGTAGAGCAGGGTGTGTTTGTGGCGTTATGCTGAAGGTTCATGCAGGTGCGGTCTGTACGGCGCGTGCACGTATATGTATATGTGTGTGTGTGTGTGTGACTTAATGTTGGATGTAAGATTTTGTAAGGGAAAGCACAGATGCAAATTGTTGAGCACATGTTTGTATACACATAAGTACACACACACACACACACACAAACACACGCACGCACGCACACACGCACGCACACACGCACGCACGCACACACACATACACACACGCACACACGACACACGCACGCACACACACATACACACACACGCACACACGCACACACACACAGGGTGCCACTGCACACAGCCTGGTCATCATCGACGAGTTGGGGCGTGGCACGTCAACGTATGACGGCTTTGGCCTGGCTTGGGCCATCAGCGAGCATCTCATGGAGGTCACACGTGCACCCACGTTGTTTGCCACACACTTCCACGAGCTTACAGAGATCAGCGGGCCCACAGGTAGGCGTGTGTGTTGTGTGTTGTGTGTATGTGTGTGTGTTGTGTGTTGTGTGTATCTGTTGTGTGTGTTGTGTGTGTTGTGTGTGTTGTGTGTTGTGTGTGTGTTGTGTGTGTGTCTGTTGTGTGTGTGTTGTGTGTGGTGTGTGTGTGTGTTGTGTGTCTGTTGTGTGTGTTGTGTGTGTTGTGTGTGTTGTGTGTGTGTGTTGCGTGTTGTGTGTGTTGTGTTGTGTGTGTTGTGTGTGTGTGTATGTGTGTGTGTATGTGTGTGTTGTGTGTGTGTGTACGTGCGTGTGTGTGTGTTGTGTGTGTTGTGTGAGTGTGTTGTGTGTGTGCGTGTGTGTGTGTTGTGTGTGTGTGTGTAGGTCACTTTGGCACTGCGCACCTTTGGGGACGTTCCTTCCACACACCACACACACAACTCCTCAGGTGCTCACGGCCTGCCTACCTTTTTAAAACTTCACGCACCACACACCACACACCACACACACACCACACACCCACCACACACCATCTCCTCAGGTGCTCACGGCCTGCCTACCTTTTTGAAAATTCCACGCACCACACACCAAATTTCTCAGGTGTTTACAACCTGTATGGGTCTACTATCATAGGCCCTTTTAATGGACACTTAAGCGCTTGTGCCATAAGTGTTTTGTCTCACTTATATAGTTGACCGGAACCGTATATATATATATACACACACCGTATATGACCGTACATTTGTTGATTTCCCTGCCAATAAAACTGTATACACACACCGTATATGACCGTAGATTTGTTGATTCCTCTGCCAATGATACCGTATAAATACACTGTATATATATGGTTCTGGCCAACCCTACACTCACTCATTGCACAACTGCCACGCACTCTTCTAGTTCTCACACAACTGTCACGCAGTTACTCTTCTAGTTCTCACACAACTGCCACGCACTCACTCTTCTAGTTCTCACACAACTGTCACACACTCACTCTTCTAGTTCTCACACAACTGTCACGCACTCACTCTTCTAGTTCTCACACAACTGTCACGCAATTACTCTTCTAGATCTCACACAACTGTCACGCAGTTACTCTTCTAGTTCTCACACAACTGTCACGCACTCACTCTTCTAGTTCTCAAACAACTGTCACACACACTCTTCTAGTTCTCACACAACTGTCACGCACTCTCTCTTCTAGTTCTCACACAATTGCCACGCACTCACTCTTCCAGTTCTCACGCAACTTGTCATGCAGCACTCACTCTCTTATTTCTTACGACCTGGTTGTGTCCATTGTCCATAATCTACATGTGCATGTACTTTCTCACACGCACACACGAATGGCACACACACGCGCACATACATATACACACATGCACACACATACACACATACACGCTCCTCAGGTGTCCGCAACTTGCATGTGTCCACTGTTGTGGACCCCACAAGTGGCCGGCTAACTATGCTCTACCAAATTAAGGAGGGCGCGTGTGATCAATCGTTTGGAATCCAGGTATGAGGCAATGGCGTGCTCTGTCGTTTGAAATCCAGGATTGAGGCAATGGCGTGCTCAGTCGTTTGGAATCCAGGTATGAGGCAATGGCGTGCTCTGTCGTTTGAAATCCAGGATTGAGGCAATGGCGTGCTCAGTCGTTTGGAATCCAGGATTGAGGCAATGGCGTGCTCTGTCGTTTGAAATCCAGGATTGAGGCAATGGCGTGCTCAGTCGTTTGGAATCCAGGTATGAGGCAATGGCGTGCTCAGTCGTTTGGAATCCAGGATTGAGGCAATGGCGTGCTCAGTCGTTTGGAATCCAGGATTGAGGCAATGGCGTGCTCTGTCGTTTGAAATCCAGGTATGAGGCAATGGTGTGCTCTGTCGTTTGGAATCCAGGATTGAGGGGATGGTGTGCTCTGTCGTTTGAAATCCAGGTTTGAAGGTAGGGTATGCTCAGTCGTTTGGAAATCAGGTATGACGGAGGGGCGTGATCGGGCGTTTGGAATCTGTGTAGTTATAAAGGAGCAGTCTGACATTATAAATCTGCCCTTACAGCATCGGGTCTAGGTGTGGTGATATGGTGTGCGAAACTAGTATGTATAGGGTTGGCCAGAATCGTATATCTGCACTGTATATGACCGTATGTATGGTGATTTCCCTGCTAAAAAAACCGTATGTACACCGTATATACCTATAAATGTATGGTTATGGCCAATCCTAAGTATGTACAGAAAAGAAACACAGCTGCCCAAATGATGTGCTCCTCTCCTCTCCTTTTGTGCCCAGCAGCCGTTGTGGGAGCCTCATTAACTTGTGTAATGAAGTCTAGAGCTTGTTTGTTGTTTAAGGTTAGCATTTCCAGTTGCGTCACAGCCCTTTTTTACTTGGTTTGTTTTGAGGTTTACCTCGTTCTCATAGGTTGAGCAGCCATTCCAGGTTGAATGCCTTTGTAGTCCAAACTAAACTAAACTAGAGCTTGTTTGTTGTTGGAATAGAGGCCCACAGTAGAAAGGCCCAAGAGGCTCTAGAGAATGGGTGTCAAAATCATTGACTTGTGTGTGATGAAGTCTAGAACTTGTTTGTTGTTAGAATAGAGGCCCACAGTAGAAAGGCCCAAGAGGCTCTAGAGTATATGGGTGTCAAAGGTACAAATGCCTGAGCACACCACCGCTCTTTCAGTCGATTGAAGCTATTCTTTCCCCGTTTGCCAATTGAGTTGACAATGAAGCACCGCTTTCACAAAAAATTGGATTGACCTGTTCTTCATCTGCCAATTGAGTTGACAATGAAGCACCGCTTTCACAAAAAGTTGGATTGACCTGTTCTTCATCTGCCAATTGAGTTGACAATGAAGCACCGCTTTCACAAAAAGTTGGATTGACCTGTTCTTCATCTGCCATACTAGTTGTCAATTGAGCACCGCTTTTACGGTCACAACTGAATCGACCTTTTCTATACCTACCAATTGAGAGTTGTCAATACTTTTGAAGCCAATCGTTTTTTGCGCCCCCTGCCTATTTTTCTGAAGCCAATCATTCCTTACGCTCCCTGCCTATTCTTCTGAAGCCACTGTTTGCCTTCCTTTCATCTCCTGCATGACTAGTGAATGGACTAGTGTATGGACTAGTGTATGGACTAGTACATGACTAGTGCATGACTAGTGTATGGACTAGTGCATGGACTTCAATAAGCTGAGGTGTGCGCACAATGCCTGCGCTGTCATTGATGCCATGAGCTGCACACACACACACACACACACACACACACACACACACGCACACACACACACACGCACACACACACACTGCGTGCAGGTTGCTGAGAGCGCTGGCTTCCCTCCCAGCATCGTACAGTTTGCAAGCATTACGCGGAGGGATGTGCGCTCGACTCTTCACTCAATACTTGCTTGAAACTTGCTCAACACTTGCTTGAAACTTGCTCGACACTTGCTCAACACTTGCTCAAAATACTTGCCACACGTAGGTTGCTGAGAGCGCTGGCTTCCCTCCCAGTGTCGTGCAGCTTGCACGAGAGAAGCTAGCTCAGCTGGAAGGCGCAGAGGTCATCAGCGTCAAGGTAAGCGGCAGTTGGACCAGACGTCTCTCAACTGCTGTCTCAAACACACATACTGGGGTCCCAACTCTGTGTGGCGTGTCGAAACCAAGGGACACCCGTGTGTTGGCCTTTTCATGTCTCTTTAACTGCTGTCTCAAACACACATACTGGGGTCCCAACTCTGTGTGGCGTGTCGAAACCAAGGGACACCTGTGTGTTGGCCTTTTCATGTCTGTCGACAGCTGGCAAACAAAATTGCTGGATGTTGAGCTCTGTAAAGCGCAAAGCATGTCGGTTTTCTTCATTTTAAAGGGGTGCAGCAATCATCGGTGCCAGGGTGCTTTTATTATTTGCGTCTGCACTTTGTGAGTGCCCTTTCTACATTGTATATTCTCATGAGGTTGCCTTAATAAATGTGGGGAGTGGATTTTCATTGCTTGCATAGTATTTTCTTTTGGATCAAAGTGGAAAGAGCAGGATGGCAAGAAGCATGGCAGATTGTATGTATGTATATGTATGTATGGCAGATTGTGTGTAGGTATATGTATGGTAGGTTGTATGTACAAGATTGATTTTGTTGTGTAACTCTCAAGGCACGCGCACGCGCACAAACATACACACACACGTACACACACACACACACACACACACGCACACACGCACACACACGCTCACACGCGCACACACGCTCACACACACACACACACACACTCACACACACACACACACACACACTTACACGCACACACAACACACACATACACTCACACACACACGCGCGCAGGCTGCAGGCAAGAAGAGGCAGCGAGAGGAGGGAGAAGGCTCACAAGAAGCAGAGGCAGCCAAAAGAGCGCGGGCGTTTTTGCGTGACTTTTCTCGACTGCAACTGCCAGAAGGTGTGCTTATGGATGCGTACAAGCCGTGTGATTGGTTTCGTATCATTCATGTAGGGTAATTACACTGCCTTGTATGTTTTTACTGCGGCATTATCATGCACGAAGCTATCCACACTGTGATGTACGCTGGAAATGTGTTAAGAGAAAGGGTCCCTTGATTGTTATCAGGACCAGCCTTATGTGATCACATCATAATATCATCACACAACAGATCAGGCATATCATCATAAAACAGATCTACAACAGATCATACAACAGATCATACAACAGATCAATGGAATATGTACAGATCCAATTGGATGCCGGGAGTGGCTTTGTTTCTCTGCTTGTTAATGTTCTTTGAACCCCCTCTGTGTTGTGTGTGTGATATTCTCCTCTGTGTTGTGTGTGTGATATCCTGTGCAGATCCTCCTCTCGTTCACTTGCATGCATCAGTGCACGAAAGGGTTGCGTGCTGTGCTCACTCCTTTGCGTGAACAACACACACACACACACACACACACGTGCACACACATGCACACACGTGCACACACATGCACACACACACACACACACACACACACGCACGCACACACACACGAATACATGCACATACACACAGGAGCAGCAGCAGACGAGGGGGCCCGGAATGACGCCTTAGGCAAGGCTGTTGCGCTGATGCACCAGCTGGAGGCTGATGCTGCTTCAAATCCAGCCCTGGCAGGCCTGATAGCTCAGACTGCTGCGAGCTGAAGTACACATTAGCTCAGACTGCACGCACATACATAATGTAATTTATGTGCATACACACGCAATGTGTGTGTGCAGTGTATGCAGTGTGTTTGCACTTGTGATGTCTAGTAGTCTAGTGCTGGGTTGCTCGACACGTTCACGCAATGTGTGGTGCCCTCAGTGAAGCTGTTTTCTCATACCTGCTTTAATTCATTAGCCGCAATGCACAGACGGTAGCCTTTGAGGTACTCATTTGGATTGGAGCTGCTTGTTTTCTTGTCCACACAAAATTCTAGCTGTGAGATTAGGAATTGAAATTCTGGATTTCGGTGCTTGGCATTAGGCTGTACACTAAGTTAATAAAAAACAGCTTTATTTTAGGCTGCCAAGATGAAAGAACGCCTGTGTAATGTTAACTTTGTTAACTTTTTTGTGTGAGGACGACAAGGTTTACAAAGAAAGGCCTTCAGTCAAGAAGTGCGACTGCTAGCTTGTTGGAACATGCATGATCTTTGTGATCTTGGGTAGGTGTGAGGATTACAGCACATTACTTTTTACATGCGGTACTTGTACCTAGTACGCATAAAATTGACGTCTGACCGATAAATATGTTGCTATGCAACATCGGTGGACAATGGTTACAAGGGGGGGTGACCTTCAGCCAGGTTGTTTGGCTGATCGGCTGCTGACTGGTTTCGGCCAGCCACAAATAAGTGTATAATAAATATATATATATATAATTAATCCACAAATGGCATAGCCACCTGGGTCTCTGAAAAAGTTTGCTTGGAGAACAAAAATGGTAGCAGAGTCTAGTTGCTCTTGGGTTCTTGCAATATGCAGAATGGAATGTACACCCAGTTTGTCTTGCAAGTCTGAGAAAATGTCTGGAGGAACAGAGGGCACGTGAAGGTGGTTTTGTTGCAAAAACTATTCCGCTATCATCACATTTGCGTGTTGATGCTCATGGCAAGTTTACATGTATGATTTGCGCTAATTCGCTAATGCATTCCTAGAGCTATGTGTATGTGTATGTGGAGCTATGTGTATGTGGCTGTGTATGTGCATGTGGAGCTATGTGTATGTGTATGTGGAGCTATGTGTATGTGGCTGTGTCAGCGAACTCGTGCTTCATAAAGGCAGCCTGGAACGGACGTAGCATTCCCTTTCCCTTTGTTGGTAATTGGGATATTAGGGACTCCATGTCAGCTTGAGTGCGTATGTGCCCTCTCACTCTCTCACTTACGCACACACACACACACACACACACACACACACACACACACAAGGGTGTTACCACCACCAGATAACGCCCCATTGTGACTAAAAGGAGGAGCATCGCTATGTCTGCTATTAAGCACCACCATCAACCGGCCTGCCCGACCTGCACTGCTAAGCTGTAAGCACTCTTTGCTATTAGTTACACCCATCAACCGGCCTGTCCAGCCTGCACTGCTAAGCTGTATGGGACTCGTTCATCCAGCATGTGCATGCCTCCAGGCTGGGGCGCTGCAATTGGTGTAAATGTTTAATTTATGGGTTTGTGTATGTGTTTTCTTTTGTCATGGTGACCATGCATGCTTTTCTGCGCGTTCAGTGTTGGTACTGTGTGTTTGCGTGCATGCACACTGTTTTGTGCACAGGGTTATCATTTGCATTACTAAGCTCGTAATCTGGATACAAGGCTAGGTCCCCTGAACAACTCGTACCCACCAATTCTTTTTAAGAGATGATCAAACACACAGGCACCCGTCAAATCTCCAGACCTGCGACGATATTTATAACCTTTTGCATTTAACCCTCACGTGTATTTCATGCCACCTTTGCAAGAGTATTACAATCAACCCTCATGTGTATTGTATTCAACCCTCACGTGTATTTCATGCCACCTTTCTAACCTATTGCATTCCTTTGCAAGAGTATTACAATCAACCCTCATGTGCATTGTATTCAACCTTTACGTGTATAACATTCAACCCTCATGTGTATTTCATGCCACTTTTGTAACCTGATGTGTATGTGCATCCAACCCTCACGTGTATTTCATGCCGCCTTTGTAACCTTTTGCATTCAAACCTCATGTGTATTACAATCAACCCTCATGTGTATTACAATCAACCCTCATGTGTATTACATTCAAACCTCATGTGTAGTTCATGCCACATTTGTAACCTGATCCATAGACAACACTTCGTGCCTTTCTACCGTACGGTACTGTAACTGCTCCTTAATGGCACGTCCAACCCCTGATTTGTCGTTCGTTGTGATTTGCTTGCCGGCACATTTGATTTGTCACCTTGCCAACACATTGAGTGTTTACCTTCCTGTACTCATCCCACGCCCCATATTATAGAAGTATACTTAGGGTTGGCCAGAACCATATATATACGGTGTATATATGGTATTTTTGGCAGGAAAATCACCAAATATACGGTCATATACGGTGTATATATACGGTTCTGGCCAACCCTATATATACTGTAAAATCTCACACCTCTTCATCCCAAACATATAATTTTGCCCTTTCCGTATAAGCCCGCCGGGCTTTTAACCCTGCTCAGCGCCAATTAGCAAACGACAGCTTGATCAAATGTGCATTTGTGTGTGCGTGTGCGTGTGCGTGTGTGTGTGCACGAGTGCAGAGTATGTTTGTGCATATATGTGGAGCATTGGGTATATGCGTGTGAATGTGCGGGCATTGTGTGCGTGTATGTGTGTGTGAGTGTGTGTGTGTGTGTGCACATGTGTGTGCGTGCGCGCGTTGCTTGCATGTTTGCACTTGTTTGCATGTATTTGTGTTGCTATCAGTAACTTGTCAAGCCACAAAGACATATTTGATGAGGGTAAGGTATCCCCCTAGGACGTAAGCTGACAGCGGGATAAAATTGTAGGGTTGGCCAGAACCATTTACCTATATACGGTGTATGTACGGTATGTTTGGCAGGGAGATCACCAAATATACGGCCATGTACGGTGTATACATATACGGTTCTGGCCAACCCTGCAAACTTATTTTGGATCCCTCCCTGGCAAGTCTGGCTCTCAGCTGCAAGCTCTTAGGGTGTGTCTGGCAGAGTTTGTTGAAGCAGTGTGTGCTGGGAAGGGCTGACCAGGGCCTGATGTTCATTGACAGATGCCCGGCACAAATAGGTCTGAACAATAGCGCAAGAAACCATGATATTTAGGTATACTTAGCAGCACGAAAACAACAAACTAATGTAGAGGGGTGGGTTCTTCAAAGTGGCAGGGGGCAACTGAGGGAGACTGGGAGCACCGCAGCAGCACCACCAGCCACCAGTAGAGCCACCAACCCCAGACAGCACCGACCTAAAGACCTCAGCCAAACTCGGCGTGACATACACCTCGTTAAGATCAAGTAGTGCAAGGACACCAGACCTCAGAACCAGATGAACGCCGCAAAGAAACAGCACAAAGACCTTTGCAACACCTATAAGAAGCCTCCGTTACTCTTCACATCATCCATCTGGGTGTGGGTGGCACCATCTACAAAACTCACACACACTCTCTGAAGCCTTTCAAGGAACTGGGTTTTGATTCTCAGATAGTTAAGAAGCTTGCCTCCAAGCTCCATGTGCACTCTGTGAATTTTGCTAAACTTGTCCATACTGGACGTTCCAGTTCTGTCATCAACTCTCATCGGGAGCCGTTTTTAGGCCAAGCCTGCAACCCTCTTGATCCCCATTTATTCTTCGTTTCCTTTTTGCGGTGGAGGAGCTTTACGATACTTGGTACCAAAGTGGCTCCTTTTCCTTTTTCAATGTGGTTTTCACTGCCTGCGTGGTGTTTTCTTTTTTTCTTAGCAGCACATCAAGCTGTTTATACCAGACACACACACAGTCTTTCCATAACTTTTTGCATCAACTCTCATCAGTAGCCGCTTTCAGGCCAGGCTTCCTACCCTCCTATTCCCAATCAATCTTTCTTTACAGTGCCAGGTACCAAAGTGACTCCTTTTCTTAGTAATATGTGTGTGTGTGTGTGTGTGTGTGTGTGTGTGTGTGTGTGTGTGTGTGTGTGTGTGCGCGCGCAGGTGTGTGTGTGTGTGTGTGTGTGTGTGTGTGTGTGTGTGTGTGTGTGTGTGTGTGTGTGCGCGCGCTTGTGTGTGTGTGTGTGTGTGTGTGTGTGTGTGTGTGTGTGTGTGTGTGTGTGTGTGTGTGTGTGTGCGCGTGTGTGTGTGTGTGCGTGTGTGTGTGTGTGTGTGTGCGCGCGCGCGCGCATGTGTGTGCCATACTGTGGGTATTTCACTGCCTGCATGGTTCTCCTCTTGCCCCAACGTTTTACACTTCAATCACCCCTTACCAGTAGCTGGCATGTGCACCAGCTTCTCAATGACCTCAAAGCTTGCCTCGTCAGCAATCCTACCCCACACAGTATGGCTATGGCCTGCAAAGGCAAAAGCAAAGGCAAAGGCAAGCCAAAACGCTCTTTGGTCGTTCAAGAAAATCTACAAGAAAAAAGGACTTTGCTGTCAAGGGATGAGCTGGAACAGGAGTGGTTGAAGAAGGTGAAGGAGGTGAAAGGAGAAAAGTGGTTAGTGGAGGGGGAAGGGCAGGGGGGAAAATCTGCAGCAGCCTTGA
>Ga0307947_1004894_pt1 | contig 10409 bp, 9 predicted proteins | sample OrgLakmetagen232_FD_201840 | JGI IMG/M metagenome (GOLD analysis project Ga0307947, IMG submission 201840) | Saline water microbial communities from Organic Lake, Antarctica - #232 | ecosystem: Environmental > Aquatic > Non-marine Saline and Alkaline > Saline | place: Antarctica: Organic Lake...
GACTCTTTGTTCATAAGGGACTCCTTGATTGTAACGCTGAATCTGCACTTGAAACTCGTGACCAGAAAGACGTAGACAAGAAAGGGAGCGCAGAGCTTTGTGTGGGATATCCTGTCGTAAGTAGTGTTGTATCCCTTGAAGCGCCTATGATAAGTAAGAGAAAGAGATGGAATAAAGGTCTAGTCTGGAGAAGAAAAGGAGAGTCAAGTATGGCTTAAGAACTAGCAGAAAAAGGTTTGGTCTGAGCACAGAGCTCTGAAGGAAGCAGTGCTAGTGCTCTACAGAAGAAAGCAAGCCAGCTCTAGAAACCAGAAGCAAGGCAGCAGGCGCCTGTCTAGAAGCATCAAGTTGGGCAATGTCCCAAAACATATGGCATCACAAACAGGCAGAATGAGACGAACAGACAGGCTCTATTTCAGCACTCGCTGAGAGTCAAACTATATGTACCAGAATTTTTATCCATCCAGGTCTTGAGGGATTGCAAGATTGCCACTTCTTGTTCACGGCTGGCTGAAATACTCCTCTCTGTCACTGGTGTCTGCTTTCTTCGTTTCTTAGGGATAGTCGCTGCTGATTCTGTTGCTGGGGCTGCTGGCTTGGGAGGTGCTGCTGGCTTTGGTACTGCTGGCGTTGGTGCTGCTAGCTTCTGAGGTGCTGCTGGATTAGAAGGCGGGGGTATACGGAACCTGTCGAGCTGGTGCTTGACGAGCGCGATGTTGAGGGGCGGAAGGGGCTGGCCTGGGTCGGGGCTTCCCCCAGGCAGGTGCTGGCGGAAGGGGAAGGGAACTGGTTTTGCCCCCCCCACTTTGACCGTGATGGACGTCCCCCTGGCACGCACGAGCAGCTCCTCCCCCCACCCACACTCCCCCCGGGCAACTCGCTAAATCTAAATGGCCAGGTCCACGAGCGCGTTCTGCAGGCGTGTGCGCCGTAGGTCTAGGACTGCATTAGCTGTGTTGCTGCTGTTCCGGAAGCTGTTATATGCTGATTGTAATCCAAACTAAACTAAACTATATGCGGATCGTTGCCTCCGCTGAGCTGAACCGTACGGTGACGCGCTGCTTGCCCTCGGTGTTATCCCGCTGCGGCTCCACGTGGCTGATCTGGCAGCTTATAATGTCTGCTTTAGTTTAAAGCTAGGTTGGCCTCAATTTGATAAAGTGGCGTGTGAATAGCTGCCCCTTGAATGTTAATAAGGAGCATTTTTAGGCACTTGCTCGGTTGCCCCCCTCTGGCAACTTACTTGGTGTCAGACCCTGAGTTGGTCTGGGTAAAGCTTTGTGGACGGATTTTAAAACTTTGCAAAAGTTTAATCAGACCTTTTAAGCGCAGCACTCAGCTCACCTCCTGCCAGGTAATTCGTGTTGGTAATTCATGTTGTCCCTCATGATAGCTAGCTTCGTAACTCTAAGAATGCAGAGGGCTGGGGTGTTATGAGGTAATGACGTGATGATGTGGTGCGTGACGCTCTACGCGATGCTCTACGTGAGCGCGATGCCACGTGCGTGCAGGGTTGCTGTACAAGGAGACCTTGAACCCCACCTTTTGCTGTCAAACCTTCGATACAGATCATCCACTGCACTAAATCACGTGTTGGAAGTGTTGACATCATAGAAAAAAAGGGGAGTAAAAAAATTGTGCAGGCGGTGAGCTGTGCAGTTTGATGGAATGCAGTATGCTGGGTTTAGGCGGCCAGATGTGTGCGTTTAGTCCTGTCAGGGTAACTTACATGGAACTGAGCACATGCTCTTGTATCTGCAGCTTCAACGTCAGCTTCAAATTGCTATGGGCAACGGTTCCCCAGAGCGTACCCTGGTTGGACCAAAATTGCAATTTTTAGCCACCTACTTGCACCCAACAAAGGACATTCTAGGGGTGCCAAAATTGCGACCCTTTGTGCGCAGGGCCTTTAAACACCATACTTGACTGTTTCAGCTGAGTATTGCACCCTTATGCTCTGCCAGACGTACCAGGTCACATTGAGAATGTGCTTGCTGCACAAAGTCCGCTTTGCCAGTCAGTCCAGCCGCTTGCACAAACCATTACACAGGTGGCATGAATTGTCAATCACCACACATGGAGGACGACAGACAAAGGTGAAAACAAACACGCTTGGACATGGAAGAATTAAGGATGAAGATACAAGACGATCATAAAGCAAACTCACTCGAGGCATCGTCTGTATCTAACCTTGTTTGAGACGCACTTGCAGAACGGTGTGCATGAAGCCGATGCCACTCTTGTGCAACATGCGTCATGAAGCCATTGTTCAAAGGAAGTAAATGAGTAGCTTGTTGCCAATCAGCTTGCAATCTTGACACACGGGATTTGTCTCAAACACAGAGCGTATTGCACCTTGCCCACGCACTCTGGCAGGGTGCTCAGCTTTGAAACGCACGCAAGCAACTGTGTGGGCACTCGTGTGGAGTAAGCTGAGCTTGCTGCAGCTGCTTCGCGCCAGCAACATGTTGATCCCTACGGCAGGGCAACAGTGGAGTGAAGCGTTTGTGAGGCTCATGCTTGTGTATGTATGTGTTTGTGTGTGTGCGTATGTGCATGTGGGAACGTATTGTATGCACACACACGTGCAATAAAGTGTCTGCATGCCTGCGTGTGTGTGTGTGTGTATGTGTGCATGTAGGAGGGTGTAATGTGTGTGAATGTGTGTCTGAATGTGTCTTTGTCTCTGTGTAAGCGTGATTATTTGTGTGCCTGCATGTGAGTGTGCCTGTCTGTGTGTGTGTGTGTGTGTGTGTGTGTGTGAGTGTGTGTGTATGGGTGCTTGTGTTCGCAGAACGTGTATGTGTGTGTGTGTGTGCGTGTGTGTGTGTGTGTGTGTGTGTGTGTGTGTGTGTGTGTGTGAGTGTGTGTGTATGGGTGCTTGTGTTCGCAGAACGTGTATGTGTGTGTGTGTGTGCGTGTGTGTGTGTGTGTGTGTGTGTGTGTGTGTGTGTGTGTGTGCGTGTGTGTGCGTGTGTATGTATGTGTGTGCGTGTGTGTAAGCGTGTGTGCGTATGTGTGCGTTCATGTGTGTGCGTGTGCGTGCATGTATTGTGTGTGTGCGTGTAAGTGTTTTACTCCTTTTCTTTCCAATCCAATCTTCTGAGCTTAGCAACCATATCAATTTTTTTATCTAGAATAATAGCAAGTTTTTAGTGAGCTACTTTCTCTCTTTTTCCCCCTATGGTTACTGCATTAGGGGTGGAAGTCACTGAGGTGGTGTAAACATGGGAGGGGCCCTTGCAGGAGGAAGCGCAGAGGAAGGCGCTGCAAGGAGAACGACTTCAGTGCAACGGTGTGCAATCTGGATTACACACGTTTTTACACACTCACACACACACACACACACACACATGCACGCACGCACACACACACGCACTCACACACCCACACACGCACGCTCACATACACACGCGCACACACACGCACGCACATGCACTCACACACGCACACAGCACGCTCACACACACACACACACACACACACACACGCTCATACACATACACGCACACACGCTCATACACATACACATAATAGAGCTGTGGCTGGGTCCCTTTCTGGCTGTGTGGCACGCTTCCTCATTGGCCCCTTGGATGTCATTAAGATCCGGTTTCAAGTGCAACTGGAGCCCATCAGGAATGCACAAAATGCGGCTGCAAAGCAGGCCGCTTCCAAATACACAGGCTTGGGCCAAGCACTGGCCACAATCCTAAAAGAAGAGGGTGTTCAGGTGAGTGGCGTTGCAACGTCAAACAAGGGCCAGCAGTTGTAAAAAATCCTTTGTGACAGATGCTGTTGTTGGTGGCACCATTTGACCCAAACAGTACCAAAAATCGTCAATGTTATAGTCCTTTGTACCCATCCCTTCAGAGCAAGTACTCAGCACGTGCTACTCACAATCTCGTGCCGTACCTACAACTGCCGCCCAGATGCCAAGGATGGGCTTGCTTCCCTTTTGAATCCTCTTATTGAGGTGTTGAGATCAAGCGTACACACATATATGCACACATACACACACTTATAAACACGCACACTTATCAAACGCACACTACAAACTACCTTTAATAACGTACTGCTGCCTTTGCAGGGTTTGTGGAGAGGCACGGTGCCTGGCCTGCTGTTGACGGTGCCTTACACCGGAGTCCAGTTTGTAGCCCTGCAGCATGCAAAGGACACGGCAGCCAAACTAGGGCTGACATGTGGGTGTCAGATCGTGTCGCTCACAATGGTTCCAGGCATCATACCGGTGTGCATTTATTTGATAATCAGAACCTGATGCCCATTTTGGGACCTGCAGCATGCAAAGACACGGCAACAAAACTAGGGCTGACATGTGGGTGTCAGCTCGTGTCGCTCGCAACGTTTGCGGGAGTTACTAGTGTGCATTTGAAACCGTGACAGGAGTCAGTGTCTTAGGACACAGAAGCCAAACTAGGGTGACTACTTGAGTTGAAGCTACCAAAAAGATTTAAGGTGAGCGCGGACAGGCTGCGATGTTGGTGCCTGGGACGTCAGAAAGCAGCAGCATGCAAAGGACATGGCAAAGCTAAGACTGTCATGGACAGCATTGTTGCCTTATATTGTACCGTAAAGGAGCTTTACAGTACTCGGTGCCAAAGTGGCCCCTTTACCTTGAATTGTGTGGGGAGTGGTTTTCACTGCCTGCGTAGTATTCCTCTTCTTGTCTTTCCTGCATTTCTTTCCGGCATTGCTTGTGGGTCCACGATTCTCAAAGTTAAGGATTAGAATGCAGAACCCGAACTCAGCCTGGGTGTTTTAGCAGGAGCATGCTTTCAGTTTGGCATGGAGGCAAGGTTTTGTATTTTGCTAGGCAGGCAGCTAGCTAGTATGAGTACTTAGGCAATATTAGTATTTTAAGTAGGCATCAGTGTTAGCTAGGCAGGCAGTGTGCGTGCTTGTAGCTCAGGGCTCATTATTGTGCATTTGTAGCTCAGGGCTCGTTATCGTGCATGTGTAGCTCAGGGCTCGTTATCGTGCATGTGTAGCTCAGGGCTCGTTGTTGTGCACGTGTATTGAAACTGGGAATCACGTGCAGGACGGGAGCAGTGCAGTCTGTAAAGTTGCTAGCCATGTAGATCCTGCTATCACACGAGATGAACAGGTCAGATCAGATTTACAGCTCTTATTACATAGCCAGACATTGAAGATTAAACCGCAGGTAATTGTTCCGTGTACCTGGACATCTCAATTATACGTGGCTCTGGCCACCCTACAATAATTAAAGCACTCAATGACCAAAGCCACTCTGTGCACATCTGCTATACTCCCACCTGACTTTTGACAGGAGGGCTGGCCAGCCAGCAGGGCAAAATGTCAGTATGGAAGCATCAGCTGCACAGGTCCCCTACCCTAAACTCTAACCCTTAACCCTAAACCCTAGACCCTACCCCACCTTGACTTTTTCCATTTCTATTGGATTTGTTTCCCCTGCAGCCCAGCCAGGTTGGGCCCCCTTCATTTCGCTTGGCAGCGGTGCGTTTGCCGGAGCAGCAGCAACCATTGCATCCTACCCATTCGACTTGATACGCACCACACTAGCTGCCCAGGGAGAACCCAAGGTGAGCTCCTTACAATCTATTTTACTATTTACTATCGACTACTACCTGTCTATATGCAATGAATGGCGGAAGGTGTCTTGCACCGCACTAGCTGCCAAGTAGACCCGTGGTGCGCTTTCTCAATTAGATGGGAAACCTCACAGATTTAAATGACTTTGGTGATGTATATACGGTACAAGGGATTATGGTGAGTTGTGCACCACTCTAGCTGCCCATCGACTTGAAGCTAGAGCCCAAGGCACCATACTTTTATATCTCCCAGGGTGCCTGACTCAAGAAAATTCGGAAATAATCAAAAATGATGCCTGAGTTCAGGCAGTCACTCAGAACTCTTTCACCATGGTAGTCGTTCTATCGACAAATCTGCATCCTAAAAGAGAGTGCTAAGTGTGCCATCATTACAAATTTTGGTGCACCCACCCTAGGCAGCAACTTAATCGGCTCCCTGACCAAACACACACACGCACACACTCACACTTACACACACTCGCACAGGTGTACAAAAACATGTTTGATGCCGCTGTGGGCATCACGAAAGGAAAGGGCGTGCAGGGCCTGTACTCAGGCTTAGGAGTGACAATGATTGAGATTATGCCCTATGCTGCCCTTCAGTTTGGGCTGTACGACGCGCTCCAGATCGCCTGGAAAAAGGCACAGGTGCTACTTGTAGTATATGTGTGTCAATGGAAAAAGGCACAGGTGCCACCCATACTATGTGTGTCAGTGTGCTCTTCAGCTTAGGGCTGTACTATGCATACAGAGTGCCTTGAACAAGGCGCAAGGTGCGATGATGCGCAGCATATCAGGCCAGCCAAGCCCACCCCAAAAAGGGGGAATTAGCGCCCCTCTCCTGAAATGCACATCTGAGGTCACATAATGGTTTCTATGCATAAATGTCACACTTCTGCATATATAAATCAATGAATTTGGGGGCAAGGGTGTGAATGGGGGGCTGGATTCATGCCATTTCCCTGCCAGTGGCTTGGTAGAAATGCAAAAATAGGGGGGTTGAAATTTGCCCCTAAAGGACTGTGCGTGGGCCTTTCTGGGCAAAATAAATGCATTTCTAAATACCCTGGAAACACGCTGTCTGGCCACCACCCGAGTGTCAGGGGCCCTTCAGCATGTTCCTGAGGCATGCCTTGTCAAATCTTTTGGTCTGGAATGCTGGGATTGGGACGTGGTGGGCAGCGACAGTTGAGATTTTCCATAAGATATCAGGCTCTGGTCAGCCCTTCCAAGCAAAGCCTGATTCGACAAACAATGCCGGATGAACTTTTTGACAAAGTTTGGCCACGAGGGAGAATTTTCAACCGGGCAGAAGTACATGTATATGCCCGGACATTATTCATATGTTGCATAGCAAAAAAACGCGACCCCGAACGGTCCAGCGGTTGTTGCCTGATTGTAAACGCACTTTTTCCTGCCAAAAAGGGGGTGCAAAACTGGACCTTCACCAAAATGTCTCCGATAATGATGAGAACACCCCTGATAAGCTGGCACCAGGGAGGAGCTTTTGGAAATCCATTTTCAGGCAGGGATTTCCGCCCTGTTCCACCCTGCCCACCTGGGCACCTCCAATCACAAACTGAGTGTGCAGGGGTCCTTAGATATATCTAATCTTGGTCTTACATACTAGAATGTATTTTCTGCATTGGGGTAAGAGCTCTCACAGGAGATGGCTGACTAGACCGTATGTTCCATACATCTCTGGCTGCATGGTGCGCTCAAGATTGCCTGGAAAACATCACGATCATTAATGAAACGACACTCTTTTAAAGAACCTCATATTACACCGCCGTTGCTAATGAGTTTTAAAAGCGTACTGTAGCAAGCTTATGACGCCCTCTCATAAAGCCCGCTCTTGCCTTTGAAAAAGTTTCGTTCATTTTCCTGAGCAGCAAATTACTGAGTCTCGCCCCATATACACACAGACAATATACACCACGCACACCACTCCACACATGTGCCACTGCTTACGACCAGATAATCACCCTCTGCCATATGCGTTCACATCTGTGCGTGCCAGGTCCATTACCAGAAGCTTGTGAAAGCCCAAGATGATGGTCAGCCAACTGACTCTCGGGCTGTGAACTTCACGTGCGGCCTCCTGGCTGGCTTGTTTGCTAAGCTCGCATCCCACCCCTTGGATGTGGCCAAGAAACGCTACCAAGTCGCAGGGCTGCAGCGTTCTCTCAAGTGAGTATGGACAGTCTTGCGCCAGGGGGGGCATGAATGGTCAGATGTTTGCCAGGCGTGCAGTTTGTTCCTGACTTGGCCAAGATGCTTCCATCACCTAAAGGCAGAGCTGCGGTGCTTTGCTGTTAAGTAAGCTTGTTTCGCATCAGGCGTGGGTATGAGTGTTTGGATCATAAAAAGGTGCATTGCTTCAATGAGTGAGAACCAGTTATTGTGCCTGACAAGTTTTGTATGACAGGAGACTCACAAGTATACACAGTTTTGAGTTGATCGTATTTGTGAGGGAGGAGTTTTAACAACAAGCACCACTGCTAATAGACCTGCAGGTGTTTGCTCTTTGCAAGTGCCTGCTTTTTGCAGGTGTTTGCTCGTAATAAGGAGCATTGCTTGCGTTGGCTTCTATTGAGGGTCAAGCCTGCAGAGTATGCATCGCCAAGTTAGCCTGATGCTAGGGAATTGTGCAAGTGGGAGAAGGGCGGAAAGGCTTGTTAGAGTTGGTTGTAACTGAATTAATGGCCCTGGCTTTATTGATCTTGGACAGATCCTTTAACGCCATAGCATCTTGGGCCAATGTAAGAGATAAGATCACTGGATTGCTTCATGTTTACTTCCCGGTGACAATGTTTTGCACCCCTCTTTTGTATCCATGTTCTGTCGCTCACAAACAGCGCCAGTCACAACAAACATTATGTAAAACCACTTGCAATTGTGCAACAGATATGGCGCCCGCATAGAGCCTCAATTTGCCATGAAGACACTGCAGGCAGGCATGGTGGATATCTACAAAAGGGAAGGTCTGGCTGGGTTGTGGAAGGGCAGCATGCCGTCGATTGCAAAGGTGTGCTGAGATTTTTGGCTGAAGGCCTGGCTGGGCTGTGGAAGGTCAGAATGTCGTCTGTTGCAAAAGGTGTATTGGTGCTTTTGGCATATGGCAACACTGGTGCATTAGGAACAATGTGCTCTGGTCCCGTTTCAAATGGCCACGGCCAAAACAGGTGTAGCAGTTGGTGGAGTAAAGGCATTTTTGTGCTTTGGGGGAAATGCAAGGTGCCTTGGACCCATCTCAGATGACTGTGGCCAAGGTAGGTGGTGTCTTAGATCCGTAGAAAGGCAGGCTGTAGTCAATTACGAAAGCAGGCGCTGCTAGTTTTTAAAGCTGTTGGAAGTGGCAGCAAAATGGATAAACCTAACACATAATTCGTAAATCCAGTGCAAGAAGTGTGTTAGGTACGTCTGGCTGCTCGAATAAGTGTCAGGGAACAGGCAAATTGAAAACTTGGAAATAGTCTTACGTAAATGGCACGCTTTGCTTTCACCTTCAAACCTCTGAGCAACGTGTTTTACCCGATTGTACTTAGTCATATTTTAAATTTATGAGGGCAGTAGAATGATCGGTTGGAAATGGATCATAAATTACGTGTCTGTACGTGCCTTACAAATCTAATACCTCTGCTGTTGGCAACAGGCCCATATGTTTTTGGTCTTTGCTGCAGGCTTGCATTTCATACTCCTAACTAGAGGTTTAAATGAAGAAGCTCTGCATTGCTTCCTCCGTACACAAATTACTCCCTTACTAGCAAATGTGAGATAACTGCCCTGTCACCTTCCCCCCTTTCTGCTTCCTCACGCAGGCTGCTCCGTCTGCTGCTATTACATTCACTGTTTATGAAGCTATCATCTCGTACATGAACGATGCTGAAGATAGAAAAAGCAGCGGCAGCCGAGGCGGCAGCAGTACAAAGTGACGAGTTAGATGCATAGTTTCAAAGCCCCACAGTCTCGTATTTGCCTGAGGTGTTAGTATTTTGTTTTACAGCATTAGCTTAGGAGTCTTAGGACTTTTGATACGCATTGCTCTTATTTTGATGGGCAGTCAAGGTAGCAATGTAGCCAATAGGTACCTAAATACCCACCAATAGCCAGCATGACTCACTTAGCTTTACTTTGCTTGCTGTTCAGTGCAGTGCGACAAGCATAATATACCAGTTGTGAGGCTTCTTGTCACAAATCGTGTCATTTGATTGTTGGTGAAATCTATGTAGCGGAGTTGAGTTGGGAAGAAGTTAGAGACGATAGAAGGATGAGAAGCTTTCCTTACGGATGGTGAGGGCAAGAAAATCTGTGTGTCCCCTTAGCCATAATTCAAACGTGCGTGTTGTAGCAACGAGTAGGTTTCATTGATTTTTGTGAGTATTTACTGCACGCAATTTGGGGATCAGTGCAATTCTTTGTACCATGATATCATGATGTGGTGTTGACCAGGCCATCTGATGCTTTAGCAATTGCATCTGCTCCACCATACGTCCAATTGGACATATACTCTATATATTTGTCCTATGATTATACAAAACATCACTCCAATTATCAAGAACATCTGTAATAAGCAAGGAAGTCCTTGCACCCGATTTCCTTTGTCAGACTTACCTACCAACAAAGGTTTGAAACAGGGCTGCCCTCTGAGTCCCCTTCTGTATTCTCTTTATACCAGTGACATTGACAGATTATTGACCGTGCAGAGAGGTGCTGCCACTGCCTTGGATTCAGTTCAGGTCCCTCATTGTGATTATGCTGATGACATTGCTCTCACTTCAAACACAGCTGAATGTCTACAGTTCCAGCTAAACAGATTCC
>Ga0307947_1004895_pt1 | contig 10406 bp, 13 predicted proteins | sample OrgLakmetagen232_FD_201840 | JGI IMG/M metagenome (GOLD analysis project Ga0307947, IMG submission 201840) | Saline water microbial communities from Organic Lake, Antarctica - #232 | ecosystem: Environmental > Aquatic > Non-marine Saline and Alkaline > Saline | place: Antarctica: Organic Lake...
GCACATACAACAGGGCCAGTTCAAGGGATGTGCACACACGCTTGCTCTAGCTCATCATCATGGATGAACAGCCGCTTGTCTCCTGCACACACACACACACACACACATGCACATGCACATACAACAGGGCCAGTTCAAGGGATGTGCACACACGCTTGCTCTAGCTCATCATCACGGATGAACAACCGCTTGTCTCCTGCACACACACACACACACACATGCACATACAACAGGGCCAGTTCAAGGGATGTGCACACACGTTTGCTCTAGCACATCATTACGAATGAACAACCGCTTGTCTCCTGCACGTGCACACATACACACACACATACACACACACATCTACAGGATGGCAAGTTCAAGGGATATACACACACAAACATACACACATACATACACACACACATGTACAGGATGGCAAGTTCAAGGGATATACACACACAAACATACATACATACATACACACATACACACACATGTACAGGATGGCAAGTTCAAGGGATATACACACACAATAACGTACAGTGCCACATTACAGTCAAGTCCTCGGCAGGTGGTTGTTGTAATTTTTACAACAGTGTAGATGCCAGCCCTCGGCAAAGTCCTAACAAACAAGAGCCCACTGCAATGTCCTGACAAACGAAAGGACCTGTTTCTTACACAACACTGTAGATGCCAGCCCTCTGCAATGTCCAAACAAACAAGATAACCTGTTTCTTACACAACGCTGTAGATGCCAGCCCTCTGCAGTGTCCTAACAAACGAGAGAACCTGTTTCTTACACAACGCTGTAGATGCCAGCCCTCGGCAATGTCTGATAAACAAGAGCACAGGGACATAGCAAAAAGCTGGCATCCACACCACTGTGACCAACCACGCATCCTCAATGCAACCAATTGTTAGTACCATGCCATGTCATCATATTCCAACACCATGTCATCATATTCCAACGCCATGTCATCATATTCCAAAACCCATGACTCATACTTTCTGGCTGACACTATGTACATACGGTATTTCTGCAGGGATTTCATCAAACATACGGTCACATACAGCGTGTATACGTAAATGTACCTAAATGCACGTTTTGGCTGACCCTACATAAGCAGCATCACATATCAGAATCCACGGCATAGCCTCCACACAAACTCATTCAGGCAAGGCACGCGCACCGTTGACAACATCCAGAAGGAGGCGCTCGTACGCGTCTGGCAGCTCCTTTGAGTATTCGTCCTTGTACACTAAGTCCAGCTTGGTGGTGTCCAGACGCATGCCCAGGCCAGGCACCTGCAGACAAAGTCACATTGTAATTGTTACAGCAGCCTTGTTGAATTATGCGTGGCGAGAGTCCAGATTGGTGGTGTCCAGACGCACGCCCAGGCCAGGCACCTGCAGACAAAGTGACATAGTAAATGTTAGAGCAGCCTTGTAGAATTATGCATGGCGTAACGGCATGAGTCCAGATTGGTGGTGTGCAGACGCATGCCCAGGCCAGGCACCTGCAAAAGAGTGACATTGTAATTGTTAGAGCAGCCTCGTTTCATTATGCGTGGCATGAGTTCAGATTGGTGGTGTGCAGATGCATGCCCAGGCCAGGCACCTGCAAAAGAGTGACATTGTATTTGTTAGAGCAGCCTCGTTGAAATATGCATGGCATAATGGCATGAGTCCAGCTTGGTGGTGTGCAGACGCACGCCCAGGCCAGGCACCTGCAGACAAAGTCACATTGTTATTGTTACAGCAGCCTCGTTTCATTATGCGTGGCGTGAGTCCAGATTGGTGGTGTGCAGACGCAAGCCCAGGCCAGGCACCTACAACAGAGTGACATTGTAGTTGTTAGAGCAGCCTCGTTTCATTATGCGTGGCGTGAGTCCAGCTTGGTGGTGTCCAGACGCATGCCTAGGCCAGGCACCTGCAGACAAAGTCACATTGTAATTGTTACAGCAGCCTCTTTTCATTATGCGTGGCGTGAGTCCAGCTTGGTGGTGTGCAGACGCATGCCCAGGCCAGAATCCTGCAAAAGAGTGACATTGTAATTGTTAGAGCAGCCTCGTTTCATTGTGCATGCCTAGGCTGGGCACTAGCAAGAATGTGACAATGATTCCTGTAATCAATGAGATTTCAATGATTCCTGTTATCAATGAGATTTCACCTAAGGGGGAATGAGACACACACAATGTGCTTTAGGCACTAGGCACACACGCACACACATTGTGTTTTAGGCCCTAGGCACACGCACACACACATTGTGCTTTAGGCCCTAGGCACACACACACACATTGTGCTTTAGGCCCTAGGCACACACACACACATTGTGCTTTAGGCCCTAGGCACACACACACACATTGTGCTTTAGGCCCTAGACACACACACACATTGTGCTTTAGGCCCTAGGCACACACACACATTGTGCTTTAGGCCCTAGGCCCTAGGCACACACACACACATTCACACATTGTGCTTTAGGCCCTAGGCACACACACACACACACACATTGTGCTTTAGGCCCTAGGCGCACACACATTGTGCTTTAGGCCCTATGCACACACACACACACACATATTTGGTAATCATGTATAATTGTGCAGTACCCTCAATGTACATGCACGCATGCACACACAAGACGAACACGCACACACTCGTACATGTACACATGCATGCACACATACACGCTCACACAGACGGACACCCACATGTACACATGCATGCACACATACACACTCACACAGACGGACACCCACATGCACACACACGCACATGCACACCCACACGCATGCCCAGACACATGCACGCACGCACATATGCCGACATGCAGGCCAGCATCAGGATGTACACACCTTGTTGTTGATCTTGAGGTAGATGGACTCCCTTGGCTGAATGCGGATGACCAACTCATTGGTGGTCAGGTCAATGTTGGGGCCCACTTTGTGCTTGAAGATGTTGCCGGGCACGTGTCTGCACGTTTGTACGTGTATGTGTGTTTGTGCGTATGTGTGTGTGTTTGTGCGTATGTGTGTGTGTGTGTGTGTGTGTGTGTGTGTGTGTGAGGGTGTGTGTGTGTGCATGTGAGGGTGCGTGTGTGGGTGTGGGTGTGAGGGTGTATGGGTTTGTGCATGTGTGTGTGTGAGTTTGTGCGTGTGTCCATGGGTATGTGTGATCACACGTACCTGATCTTAAAATCACCACCCCTCATGTGTGCAGGGCCTTGCCGGCCTTCAGCAGACAAGGCACACGCTTCCAGCTCGCATTCTCGAAACACACACTCCTAAACAAACACACAAAAGCACCCCACCACAACGCCCACCTGAACTGCACCCTGATCTCCGCCCCCCGCGTGTGCAGGGCCTTGCCGGCCTTCAGCAGAAAGGGCACACCGTCCCAGCGTGCGTTGTTGATGTGCAGGGCCACAGCGGCAAAGGTAGGGCACAAGGAGTTCTTGGGCACAGTGTCATCATCCAAGTAGCCTGGCAGCTCGGTGCCTCCTGAGCGGCCATTGCCGGACCTGTGCCACCACAGGAGATTATCGACAGACTCAGAGCGAACAAATCAAGATCACACACAGCACTGGTTTCACACAGCACTGGTTCTAAGCGTCCAGCTAGCTGGGCGGCAGCTCGGTGTGCCTGCTGAGCGGCCGTTGCCGGACCTGTGCCACAACAGGAGATTATCGTCAGACTAAGAGCGAACAAATCAAGATCACACAGCACTAGTTTCACACAGCACTGGTGCTACACGTCCAGCTAGCTGGGCGTTAGCTCGGTGTGCCTCCTGAGCGGCCGTTGCCGGACCTGTGCCACAACAAGAGAATATCGACAGACTAAGGGCGAACAAATCAGATCACACAGCACTGGTTCTACACGTCCAGCTAGCTGGGCGGCAGCTCGGTGTGCCTGCTGAGCGGCCGTTGCCGGACCTGTGCCACAACAGAAAATTATCGTCAGACTAAGGGCGAACAAATCAGATCACACAGCACTGGTTCTACACGTCCAGCTAGCTGGGCGGCAGCTCGGTGCCTCCTGAGCGGCCGTTGCCAGACCTGTGCCACACCAGGAGATTATCGACAGACTAAGAGCGAACAAATCAAGATCACACACAGCACTGGTTCCACACAGCACTGGTTCTACACGTCCAGCTAGCTGGGCGTTAGCTCGGTGTGCCTCCTGAGCGGCCGTTGCCGGACCTGTGCCACAACAGGAGATTATCGACAGACTAAGAGCGAACAAATCAAGATCACACAGCACTGGTCCTACACGTCCAGCTAGCTGGGCGTTAGCTCGGTGTGCCTCCTGAGCGGCCGTTGCCGGACCTGTGCCACAACAGGAGATTATCGACAGACTAAGGGCGAACAAATCAAGATCACACAGCACTGGTTTCACACAGCACTGGTTATAAGCGTCCAGCTAGCTGGGCGTTAGCTCGGTGTGCCTCCTGAGCGGCTGTTGCCAAACCTGCCCAAATGAGACGAACGGAAAGCGGGGTGAGTGCTGGCCCTAGCTCTGGCATTCACCCTTCGTAGTCAGAAAGTGGTGTTTGGTGTGCCTCCTGCTAGACTGATGCCACACGTGCACCATAAAAAGGAGGAATTAAAAGCTAACAAAACACCGTTATGGTTGTCCAGGATTTGGCTAGGCGGCGAAGCGTATGATGGAGGTGGGTCCTTTTGGGATGCCCATAATTTGCACAATTCTCATGCTCAAGCAAGTCGCACACTCACGCTTGCACATACACATACACACGCACATGCGCGCGCGCACACACACACACACACACACACACACACACACACACACACACACACACACACACACACTTCTGCGGGTACGGACTTGGGAATTTTCTCACTCACCTGCCTGTACTGGCAGCACGACATCATCAAGGCACACACTGTACTGTATACTGTACTGTATACTGCACTGGCCTGTACTGGTCTGTACTGGCCAATTCTGCTGTCGCACACATACTGTACTGTATACTGTGCTGGCCTGTACTATACAGTATACTGTACTGTATACTGCACTGGCATGTACTGGTCCAGCATGTCGTTATCAAGTGCTGCATTTACCGTTAACGACGACACTCGTTATGCTGTTCTGCTGTTCTGTTACGATGACCAACCAACACCCACCTTGCTCTGCACTGGCCCAGCATGACGTCATCAGCTGCTGCGTTAAACGTCGGCGACGACGTGCGTTTTTTGTTACGATGACCAACACCCACCTTGCTCTGTACTGGCCCAGTGTGACGTCACCAGCTGCTGCTTTAAACGTCGGCGACAACATGTGCTCCGTTACGATGACCAACCAACACCCACCTTGCTCTGTACTGGCCCAGTGTGACGTCATCAAGTGTTACGTTTGACATGGACTGCAGCACCTTGACCTTCTCATTGCGGATGGCCTCCCCATCCAGGGAGACCTGTGTGATGTGTATGCGAGTATGTGTGTGTTTGTTTGTTCATGTGTATGACATGGACTGCAGCACCTTGACCTTCTCATTGCGGATGGCCTCCCCATCCAGGGATACCTGTGTGGTGTATGCGTGTATGCGTGTATGTGTGTGTGTGTGTGTTTGTTCATGTGTATGACATGGACTGCAGCACCTTGACCTCATTGCGAGACCTCATTGCGAATAGCCTCCCCGTCCAGGGAGGCCTGTGTGGTGAAGTGTATATGTTTATACGAATGTGCTCATGTATATGTGGATGGCCTCCCCATCCAGGGAGACCTGTGTGGTGAAGTGTGAATGTTTAAGCAATTGTGCTTATGTGTATGTGATCATGTGTATGCGTGTGCATGTGTGTATGTGTGTGCATATAATTTCTTTTGGATATGGCTGCCAGCGAGGTCAACTTGTGAGAGAGACACCAATGTATCATTTTTCTAAACTTTTTGAGCGACAAATTGATGCAACCAGTCTCGTTGGCTCAATGCACATATTCCAGCTTTGCGCATACATTTCAGTGGGGGCTGCAAATATTATGTTTCATTATTATTCTATAACAGCGTGTAGCTCAGTGCACAACAAAAACACCTTTCGTTTGTGCGTTGGTGTTTTATTATCATATCGCATAACAGCAGGTCACTCTGTGCAGAAGAAAGTGGCACCTTTGGTTTGTGTGCAATTGAGGCATGCTTATGGTTTAGCGTTGGCCAGAATCACACACACACACATACACACACACACACACACCGTAGCTTCACGATCACTTCAAAAATTGTCAGAAAGCGGTCTGGACGACCCTACCCTTTCTGCAAACGTGTGGTCACAGCAGATAGGCCGTAAATAAGTTCCATATATTCTGATTAATATTTGATATTATTAAGAAAATAATGTAAAAAATTACTGCCCATTTTGGGGCGTCGAAAAATGAAAGTCTGACACTTCCCTGAACAAGACTGTGACATTGTGATGTGCCATTTTTTGCGTTCACGTTACACAAAACTACTTTATATATACAAAAATGCGGGCGATTTTCCCGATTTTTAGGAATATCCAGGGAATTTCTCCTGTTTTCCCCCCAAGATTGGACACCCTAGTTGCCGTCTAGGCTTTGACAGCAGTGACGTCGAGGCTCGACGAGGTCGAGCCAGAGGCTGGCACACCCTAATACACCGTATATGACCGTACATTCGGTGGTCTCCCTGCCAAAAATACCGTATACACACCGTATATATATGGTTCTGGCCAACCCTGTACTTATACCATACATGGCTGTCAATGAAACATTTCCATGGCAAAGAAGGATTTTAAGAAAAGTTGAGAAGCGGGCGGAATCTCCCAGGAGGGAGGGAGGGAGGGTTTACAATGAGCTGTTCTACCTTTCATATTGTCATATACGGCGTATATACAGTATATGGAAATCCCATGTACGGTTCTGGCCAACCCTTTATATATTCTACTTTCATATTATGTTCAGGGAGGCAGTCAAATTTGTATTCTCTACTTTCATAATATTTTCAGGGAGGCAGTCAACGCACCGGTGGCTCCATGGCGAAGAGGGCAACGATTTGGAGCAAGTGGTTTTGGATGACGTCTCTGATGATGCCGTACCTGAAATTGTTTAAGGAAGCAGTGCCAGCGTCAGTCTTGAAGTTAGGAATAAAGTTGCTCCACTTAATAGTATTCTTGAGTTATGCGTAGGGTTGAAAGTTGGGTCTGGTCTCAGCGATGATCATACAAAGAGCAAGTTGCTCCACTTGATAGTATGCTTAGTTATGCGTAGGGTTGAAAGTTGAGTCTGGTCTCAGCAAAGATCATACAAAGAGCAAGTTGCTCCACTTGATAAATTATTGGGATATGAGTAGAGTTAAAAGTTGGGTCTGGTCTCAGCGAAGATCATACAATTAGCAAGTTGCTCCACTTGATAGTATTCTTGAGTTATGAGTAGGGTTGAAAGTTGGGTCTGGTCTCAGCGATGATCATACAAAAAGCAAGTTGCTCCACTTGATAGTATTCTTGAGTTATGAGTAGGGTTGAAAGTTGGGTCTGGTCTCAGCAATGACCATGCAAAGAGCAAGTTGCTCTACTTGATAGTATTCTTGAGGTATGAGTAGGGTTGAAAGTTGGGTCTGGTCTCAGCGAAGATCATACAATTAGCAAACAGGACAGGAAGGAACGCAGAGACAAGCGGCCATAATTGTTTAGCTGCTTTGGCTCTAATTAGCTGCTTCAGCTCCAAGCGTGGCAATGCGGATAGGAGGTAGAGCAAATGAGGTAACAGAAGAAGAACAGGACAGGAGGGGGAAAAGGGAGAGAGGACAAAAAAGTAAGGTAAAACAAACCCAGGGCGCCAGTGTGGTAGAGAAAACAGAGCTGGTAAGACAGCAGGGAGTACGCCAGTGTGGTAGAGAAAAAAGAACCAGTAGGAAAGCAGGTAGGGCACCAGTGTAGTAGAGAAAACAGAGCCGGTAGGACACAGGTAGGGCGCCAGTGCGGTAGAGAAAAAAAGAGCCGGTCGGAAAGCAGGTAGGGCGCCAGTGTGGTAGAGAAAAAAAGAGCCGGTCGGACAGCAGCACACTGCTGTCTGACAGCACAGTCCTCCGCATAATTAACTCCGTGCTCAGAGTTGCAACACCGCTTGCGTGCGAATTAACTTCAACCCTCTTGAACTTTCCCTGCTGAATTCACTGTACGTGCACTGTACATGCATGGCTCAGGCCTTGCAACCTCTTGAACTTTCCCTGCCGAATTCACTGTACGTGCACCGTAGGTACACGACAGAGGCCTTGCATTCTCTTGAACTTTCCCTGCAGAATTCACTGTATGTGCACCGTACGTACACGACAGAGGCCTTGCATTCTCTTGAACTTCCCCTGCCGAATTCACTGTATGTGCACCGTACGTGCATGGCTCAGACCTTGCAACCTCTTGAACTTTCTCTGCCGAATTCGCTGTATGTGCACCGTACGTACACGACAGAAGCCTTGCATTCTCTTGAATTTTCCCTGCTGAATTCACTGTATGTGCACCGTACGTACACGACAGAGGCCTTGCATTTCTTGAGCTTTCCCTGCTGAATACACTGAATGTGCACCGTACGTACACGACAGAGGCCTTGCATTCTCTTGAACTTTCCCTGCAGAATTCACTGTATGTGCACCGTACGTGCATGGCCCAGGCCTTGCATTCTCTTGAACTTGCCCTTGAATTGCCAAACAAGAGGAGCAGCGCCCTTGTAGTTCTAACTGAACTATAACTAAACTGCAGACTGGACAAGCAACCTGACGTGCACTAATCTAGACTACAGTAAGGACACTCAGAAAAAACCCACTGATTGCAATAGCCCCCCACGGCCCTCAGTGCCTATGACTAAGCTGCCTCCGGACTTAGTTTATGGTGTTACAACTTTGAACACAGCAGGGGCCTAGTTTGCGCGCAGAAAAAAAAAGAAACACCCACCGATCGAAGTAGCCTCCCCGGCCCTCTGTGCCAAAGTCTTCAGAGAAAATGACCTGTGGATGTCATCAGAAAACATGGCCTGAAAATATGACCTATGGATACAGAGAATATGACCTGTGGATGTAGCAAAGGGCGAGGGTGGATGTTGCAAAAAAAATCTCTTCAGAAAATATGACCTGTGGATGTTGTAAAGATAAAATCTTTCAGAAATATGACCTGTGGATGTTGCAAAGGGCGAGGGTGGATGAAGGAAGCAGTTCTTAAATACGCAGCTAAACCCTAAACCCTAAACCCCCCAAGAGGAAATGAGGAACAACAAACAGCCACAGCCACAGCCACAGACAGACACAGACACAGATGCAGACGCAGACACAGGAACAGACACAGATGCAGATGCAGACACAGGCTTTTGCACAGGCTCAAGCACAGGCACAGACTCAGGCACAGCCACAGTCACAGCGCCACAGCCACAGCCGCAGACACGCAGACACAGAAATAAAGGCTAAACAGCTGACCAGGCCTGCGCACACCAACCCCAGCAAAATCTTTGTACGCTCTGTAAGCCCCCCCTCCCGTTCTCTCAACCCCGTTATGTTCTTGGGTTTCAAAACGAATGCACGGTTTATAATTTACAATTATTTAAAGGATATAACACGATGAATAAACTTCAATCCAAGCAATGCAAGTGGGTCAATAGCATTTGCAGTACGCTGCAATTCCAGTACAGTGCGGTGCAGATGACGAGCCAAACACCATTGACGCATTGGGGTGCGTAGCTAAGTTACTACGTCAATTTCTTGTTTCCTACGCATTGAGGGGTGTAGCTAAGTTACACTGCCTATATGTGGTCTCATCTTTTGCCACTCACACGCTGCACGTGCACTGCTTACTCCGAACCAGCTCGACATTAGATGGAGCTCATTCAGCGTTTTTCCTACTCTGGGCTTACCTGTACCGGCCAAATGCCTGGACATCACAGCCTGGCAACCCTACCTCTACGCACACCAGTTTGTTACACACGTACACACGTACACACGTACACGCGTACACGCGTACACGCGTACATGCGTACACACGTACACACGTACACACGTACACGCGTACACGCGTACACACGTACACACGTACACACGTACACACGTACACACGTACACGCGTACACGCGTACACGCGTACACGCGTACACGCGTACACACGTACACACGTACACACGTACACACGTACACACGTACACACGTACACACGTACACACGTACACACGTACACACGTACACACGTACACACGTACACGTACTGCCTGCCCCACAAGGCCTCAGATACCAAAAAGAGCAACTGAGCATGCACGATTTACTCCCTTGCACCCTGACAATTCAGAGGCACTGCCAGCCTCACAAAGCCTCTGACAAACAAAAGAACAGCTGAGCTCACAGGGTTCATTCCTTGCACCCTGACATCAGAGGCGCTGCCAGCCCCACAAGGCCTCACACACACACACACACACACACACA
>Ga0307947_1004897_pt1 | contig 10403 bp, 10 predicted proteins | sample OrgLakmetagen232_FD_201840 | JGI IMG/M metagenome (GOLD analysis project Ga0307947, IMG submission 201840) | Saline water microbial communities from Organic Lake, Antarctica - #232 | ecosystem: Environmental > Aquatic > Non-marine Saline and Alkaline > Saline | place: Antarctica: Organic Lake...
ATATAATATGCCAACATCTCAGTTGGCCCTTGGTTGGTTAGCAAGATTTTACAGGGCTTCTCCCTTACCAGTAGTGCCATACCAGCTCTCACTTGATGGCCATTTGAGCTTCACCACCAGCTCGTGTGCCTCAATTGGAGAGCGGGTCCGGGGCACAAAACCCTGGGCCCTGCCATGCACGCACCACCAACAAACGGCAGAGGGCCACAGTGTGCGCCTGCATAGTTGTGCAGCCCCTATGTTTGGAAGCCTACAGCAAGCACGCTGCTTCAGCGAGGAGCTGCGTGTCCTGTGAGTTGGAGTGGTTGTGGTCATTTTGGCTCTTTTCTCTCTTTTGACTTGTGGGACTCTCGCACTATTTACAGGCACCCGGAAGTGGTAGCTGAGCCGGTGTATCACCACCTTGCCGACCGGACACTGGATTATTTGCAGGAGAAGTTCGAGGTATGCTTGACCCTCCATTTACTTGTTTAACGTTTAAGCGTACAATACACGGCGTGGTGTTTGCTAATGCACCTGCACATCCATTGCAATGCCCCTGTGAGCTTTGGCTTTGGCACTCATGTTCCAAAAAGACTTTAAGACAGGCTTTTCCTTCTAAATGAGCATTCACAAGCAACTTTTGTGAACCCTGCAGGTCTTTGTAGAAGACCATGACATAGAAGGCTCTGATGTAGAATACGGGGTGAGGCTTCGAACTTGAAACTAGTTTCCTCATTCTACTACAAGCTTCTTTGCAATCAAGCTAAACCGTCAAGGAAGGTAACTAACTCCACTTGCATCATGCCCCTCTGCACAAGAAAACAGCGTTTCAAAGCTGACGCAACAAGCCCCGGGCCCTGACAGCTTGATATCCCATTCATTGCCATGCTTTGAGGCTAGGGATCAGAAGAACATATAGATAACTTCCACGAAACTAAAGCAGGCGTACAAGGCGCTTTGCCACCATGTAATAGGATGTGCACATTAGAACCCAACGCACCTTAAAAATAACTGCTTGTTTGAAGTGACTCGAGTTGATGTACAAATATATATACTACATACTTATAGACAGGAGGTAAAGAGTCATTAGCTTGGCACGATAAGCAGTATGTGTCCTTGAGGTAAGCACTGTGTTGGACTTCTCCATCTATATGCTAAACGCCTTGCAGAGAGAAAAGACTAAGACTCAAAAGGGGAAGTATGGTTTTATGATTTTGCATACTCCCAGGGTATGTGTCTGGTAATTGCTACTTTTCAAGCTCAGTACCGTTGCGTAAATTCCATCCAAGCAGACAAGCTTGAGCTAGCAATTGGGGGACACATGTCAAATCGATCTTATGTTTCAAGCACGTGCACGCTGTGTCTGACCACACAGACCACCAAATTCCAGTGACTTTGGTGGAGTTTTAACAAATTTACATAGCAAAAATCTTTGTTGCAAACCACGCAACTAGACGTGCAATGCTTTTGGAAAGCACGGTATTTGAGCACAGGTGCCTGTTTGTGTGTTTCGTCCTGTTGGTCTATAACCAGGGCGTCTTGTCAAATTGAGCACATGCTCTGGTAGCTTTTAATCGAATCGTCAGTTTGATGCTGAATTGGGTCCAAATTAACGAAGCGGCGTGCGGTGGTTGCCCGCAGAAAGCAAAAAGGAATATTTTCCAATTTTGCCCTTCCTCTGAGGAGATTTATTTGCATGCTACCATTTAACATTAAGCACACAACATTGAAATTGGCTTTAGTAACGGCAATTAAAGTCCTCTGGAACAAAGTGCAGTGAGCCCAAAGCCGGCAAAATGTGGGGAAAATTCTAATGTACTTAATGCAGTTTCAAGCAAGGGGCTTCTTGGCTTCGCTGAGCGAGCCCAAGCGCGTTTTATTTGTGCATCAAAGATCAAGAAAATAGTGGCGCTGCGCTTGGGGACCCTAGGTCGTGCAACTCATCATCAGCAAGTCTTGTGTGAAAAGGCATGGCAGGTGTGCAAACTTCCACAGCTATAAAGACCTTATGGGTGATGCAAGATGTCTGTTGGAACTTCTTAAAACCTGCCGTTCTCACTCCCAGACAGGCTTGCACCAAGCACACGTCACACGTGAACACAACAACAAGTAGCCGGAATGCAGTTGTGCTCCAGCGATACTGTATCTAACTTCCTGTTCATCGCGAAAATGCAACAACATGACCTCGCTCGAAGACCAGGCTTGCATTTCGCGGCATCGCCAAATGCTTCGGCCAGGGTCCAAAATGTCTTAAGATTACGTCTTCTTTCCAGCTGTAAAAAATTTTATATCGAAGAGCTCAAGAAGAAAGGTGCCAATAACCCTAGCAATGTTTTATTCCTCTTCATCCTGCCCAGCATCAAGTCCTGAGTCCGGCTGTGTCATTCTTACAGCATTTGGAGACAAAAGTTTTGGGAAAAAGTACTTTTTCAAGCTACAAGGCTCTCAGTTTCTCTAGCAATCCATAAGCCCTAGACGCTTCGTGTCCTAGGGTTCAAAAAACGTTTGCCAGAGAACGGGAAATTTTAATAACTCTCGGGGCCCTCTCCGAACTGAATTTGAAGTGATAAGTTAATAATTTATAGTTGTTTTGAGGGTGGTTTTCAAATTAAGCTCAAGAGCGGCAGTGTGAACCCCCTGGCCCTGTGCTTAAAGCCTCAGTCCCAAGCTGAAAGGCTGGCTGCTCAGCAGCGGGACCGTGAGAAACTGCAGAGGGAGAGGCAGCTCAGGAGCTGGCAGAGGAAGCAAGAGGCAAGGGGCGAGGCTGTGATGAAGAGGCCCGTGGGGCGCCCATGCATGCAGCTCCAGCAAGCCTCCTTCTCTTTCCCCATTTGTGTTTGCCCCTTTGTGTGGCTATTGCTGCATGTAAAGCCCTCACCTCTCGTTACCTGCTTCTGAGCACTGTGCAGCATCAGCATCATCAGCCACAGCTTCAGCCTCAGCCACAGCCACAGCCTCAGCCACAACAAACAGCAGTAGCAGTGCACATGCAGCAATCACAGGGGGGCTCTTGAACTCAAAAATTAAATTCCGACAGGGACCTCCCACAGGAGGCCCTCGAACTCAAAAATTGATCCCCAGACCCACTTACGAACTGATATCGAAATTTTTATTTATTGTTTTAAAGTGAGGTCCCGAACTGATCGTGAATATAAGTAAATATGGGTCGAATTGGGAGGGGGGGGGGTTGATACCCCGATGTGGCTTTAATTTTTTTGAGGGGAGTATGCCACTTTTATAAAATTTTAAAATTTATCAGCGGAATTTTCAGCTCAGGTTTAGTTGATTGGCACCCTCTTTGAGCAAATTGGGCAAAAGGGGAAGTCTGTAAACGTGTCCCAAAGGCAAAGGCACAAGCAGGCCGCGGGGTAACTCAAGCCAATGGAGCAGCAATTCACTCCAGACTTCCAGGATAGTGCCAGCATGAGATAGTAGAAATCTGAAGAAATGGAACAATGTGCAAGCCAGTTGTGGGTGCCTGGTAAGTCATGAGTGCAAGGGCGTCCGTGTCTCAGTCTTTGCCCCATAACTCTGCGACATTTCAATTTTATGTCTTGATGAGTATGCAGATGGATGCAGAATTCAAAAAGGAGCAGGTTGGTACCCATTTTGTCTGAGCTGGGGTATTGGAAGGGGGGTTTGGGGGGTGGGTGGTCCCTCAGGGGGCGCTTTTCACCCTGCAAAATATACGAGCCTTCCCACTCACAAAAAACACCCTCCTGCACCCCTCAAGAAACATATCCAATTTACAGCAACCGCCCACCTGCTCTCTCGGACACCCTTTCACAATTCATAAGAGCTAGAGAGTTATATTCATGCGCCCAGCCTTATTAGCGAGGGATGGGAGCAAGTTACTTCTATTTATCAATTACATGCAAGCCCGTTTTACCGTTGCGCAAGCAGCAGCATCCAGTCAGGACTCAGGGGAAAATTAGATTTTATACTGCGAGGTTTGAAAACCATTTTAAACCCAATGCGAGCAATACGAGGGAAGAAAACATAAATATTTAACACAATGCGAGCCTGTGCGAGGTCTCCTTGCCCCTTTTCTGAAGCAACCTAGGCCTTTGTGTATACCAAGCAAAAAAAGACGCGTTAAAGGGAGGAAAAACCTGGGGAATAGCCTTTTCTGGAGATATTTATGGGGTGTCTTGACCAGGATTCAAGCAAAGGACCTCTACATAACCAGTACTTTTGCACCAACGTAAGTTCCACAAGGCGTTCTCAGTTTAGTTAATCAATTGGCCGTAACACACCGGCAGGTGTTAAAGAAATCAGTGGTTTGCAGTGATGTAACGGCAATCGGTAATTACATATTCACAGGCAATTGAGGCCCAAAACGGGCATGTTTAAACATGTTTTTTGGCTCATGTGCACCCCAAATGATAAGCTCCATTTTTACAGATTGTGAATCTGTATCTCGGTGTTAAAATTGGAGCTTAGCAATGGGGTGAACTTGCTCAATTTGCCGTGGTGTGAACCACTTTTTGCTGCCAAATCTTCACAAAAGAACAACTCTTGCATCAATTTCTGTATTTCTTTAATCCAGAGTCCCTCAACAAACAAAGGCCCTTGCAAAAAAATGGAGTATGGAGTGAAAAGGTTGAGTGTTAATGAGATATGCAAATTCCCATGAAAACCACCCACACATCTATGGTGCAGTTAGGCTAACCCTGCAGTGCATCCTACGTGTGCGTTTAGTCCTGTCAATTTGTACATAGAGGAAATAAATGTGATTTGAGCACGTACTTTATTAGCTTGTGATGACTCTACTTTGAAGCTGTATTGGCTCCAATTAAAAAAGTAGTGTGTGAGTGGATGTCCCTTAAATGTTAAAAAGGAGCATGTCTAAGCAATTCCTCAGTGTCCCCCTCAGATATTCGGCCCAGATACTATGTTTCTGTGAGTTCAGTCTGCATTTCAACAGCACGTAGCTCTTTGTCGTCTTTTACCTTGGGAAAGTGGAGAGCCAGAAGACGCTGTGCCTCTTCCACTGCAGCCGTGCAGCCCACCATGCTGGGACTGGGGCCAGGGCAACACACCACACCCGCAGGCAGAATGGTACACCTGCTGCTAACACCTTGTGGCGGGCCCGATTCGCTTTCTTGATGCCCAGCTGGCATGCACAGCTCTTGCAAATAGAAGTACACCTGTAGAGCTCGTGGCTTGCTGGAAGCCTCTTTGCTCGTCTCAGCACTGTTAGAACCTTCCTGCACGGAAAAGCTTTGAACAGTGCTGGTTGCTGCTGAGCTTGGGTCGCTGCCTTTATAAGCATCCTGCTGCCCCAAGTTCAAATTGCAGTCATTGTCTCGCTGTTGCTGCTGCTGATTTTGTGCACGCAGGCACCCTGGCCCTTGTAAACCGCTGCAGCAGAGCAGCAGCTGCACAGCGTGCTCTAGATTATTACGTGCGGTCAGGAGGCCAGGAGAGGAAGAGGATGGAGTGGCTGGGGTGGACAGGTAGAGCAGAAATCTGTTGCACGTAATAAAGAGCATTAGATGCAATGTTAGGATATCTTGTGAGCCTTGACGTGCTATTCAGAGCTCAAAATGCCACAGAAACAGCAATGCAAAGGTTCAAGTTTTTGATGAAGCCATTCTTGCAACTTGCAGAGCAGGATGATGCTGTGAGATAGGCAGATCACTCAGCAACACTGATGCATAGGAGGCTTGCGTTCGCAGTTACTAAATTGATATTGTCGATAAAAAATTATCATGGTGGCACCCTTACAGTATACTCAGAACCTTATCCAACCATCCTGGCAGCTTACTGTTTGTAAATGCAACTACACAAGCAGGGATACACTTTCACAGTTTTCTGGTGCACCGCACCTGCCAGGTGGTACCACGTATGAAGAGGATGGCAGCTGCAGGCCTCGGATAGGGTGAGAGTTGAAACAGCCTTGAGTGTGGGGAGGCAGCACAAGAGAAGCCACAGCCTCCCCATGGTGGAGGGGGGCGTCTGTGATGGCCACCGCTCGCGACAGAAAAATGCGATTGCTGCTGCTGCTGTTGGGATGCATAATGGACGTAGCCGGAGCAGCTGGCGAACACAATCCCCTACATTGACAGTGTGGGGAAAAGGTGCACTGGTTTACAAGCAATATGGATTTTGAGTGAGCAAGACAGGCGGCCGTTGGGGCTGGTGGAAAATTGCAGATTTCAACGCTCAACACTGATTCCAGCCTTCTAGAATGCCCCCGCTATTTCTGCATCACATCTTACACTAGTCAAGCACACTTACGATAAAACTCTGGGCCCTGCCACCAACGCCTCTTTGCATTTTAGCATCTGCCCGCCAAGAGTTACGCAGCCCAGCACTGCCAGCTCGGCTGTAGGTGCTGCTGTCGATGGTGATGCTGAAGGTAGCATTGCTTTTGGAGGGGGGGATGCTGCTGTTTGGGGGTTGTGTTTACACTCTGCAGCGCTCTCTAGTGAGGTGCTGGGCACAGAAGAGGAGGGGCATGGAATGGCATGGCCAGCGCAGGAATCTGATGGTGGTGATGGTGAAAAGGGAGTTGCCGCCTTGGAGGTCTGGCCTACAGGCTCACCCTGCAGCTGCTGCTGCTGCTGCTGCTGCTGCTGCTGTCTCTCTCCCCGGCTTCCACCTTCTCCCTCTGCTCCCTCCGCCCCCTGGGTGTGCTGCACCTCGTTAGGCCCCAGCACAAGGCCTACCAGTGCCTGCCGCAATGCTGTGACTGCGCCGTGCACTGCTGCATGGCGCACCAGCGCTTCAGGCAAAGATCCTGCACAGCCACATGTGTGGCATGTGAAGTGACATGTGTGACCACAGTGAAGTACACCCGTTTGCGGCACACACCACAATAAAGAAGATGTCCGGCCTTTATTGAATAGAAACCGCCTCACCAGCCATTTGACGGTACTGATATTATTTGTCTCGCCGTAAAGAGTTGCACTATGGTGCCTGGCTAAGAGTGGTTTATTTTTTGTTATGTGGTTCCATTATCTTACTTCCCTGCTTCAATGCTGTCAAAACCCGCTTCGAAGTTGTAAAAGCCATTTGGCCTACCTGCTCCATAAGAGGGTACCATGAATGCTCCAGGAGCACCAAAGCGACCCAAAGAGTTTGTGTACAAGGCCAAGGAAGCACATCCGGCACGAGCACCGACGGTGGGTGAGAAAGCAGGAGTGCTTCCAGACAGCTGTTGTTGAGGCTGCTGCTCCTGCTGCTCCTGCTGCTGTGGGTGTGGCTTTCCCTTCTGCCTGTCTGTTGTCCGTGTCAATGCCGTGCCAGCACTCTGCTGTGCCCAGTCTGCCATGGCAATGCCATACAGCACCATGGATTGAAGCAAGGGGCTCAAGCCCTCACAGCACAGCACATCTGCCAAAGGCTCGTCCCTGGACACTGCTTCCTGAGTTCAAAGGTAAACGTGCAATGGGCACATGCATGAGATGGACAGTGCTCTCTCAATTCCACAATCACTGTAATATAGGCACTTACATAAGTGCGAGTACTATGTGCTTGACAAAGGCATCGAGTGCGATCTATCTAGTGCAGCAATTGCTATTTAGGGCAGGTATGTGCTAGAGCTTTACATCAATTTGAGACATGGGCCTCCTTAAACGAGAATAGACAGGAAGGTCCGGGGGAGGGGGGTTGTTTGAAGCATACAAATGCAGATTGACACTGTTGCTTAATGCCGGACTTTACCAAGAGGCGACCACTGCCCTGCTCTTGCGTGGCCTCCATGCAAGCGGAGATGGTGGACATTAAAGCGCGCTTATCTGCTAGGCCCTGCAGTTAGGGAGTGGTTTTGGGTGGATTCAGGGTTTAGGCCTGTTTCAGGCTCGAGTTTTTTTAGGGCTGTTTTGAAGGCGATGTATGTTCGTGCAAAGACAAGCAAAAATAGATATACTCTTAGCACATTACAAGTGCGAATGCAACAACACTGCAGAGTTTTTTTTGGCAAGTGAACCAGGGAAGTACAACCCCTCTGGGGCCCGGAAAACATAACATAATTTTGAGCTGCCCCGGAGGGGTACCCGGTAAGATTATAAATGCAATTCCGAGTGATTTGCAGTGGATTTTGGAAATAATAGTGAGAATGACACTGTGAGAATGGGAAAGGTCAGCCAGTAGGAAGGGGGAGAGTGAGCCATCCCAGCAAGAGGCTCACCCTCCTGACCAGGCCTCCCTACGAGTGCTGGGCTTGAGTGCTTGCATCTTGTAACAGACTGAATGAAAACCTCTCCAGATGGAAGTCCCCCGCACCTCCTCCCTCTACTCCCCCCCCTCCCCCTGCCCCAGGCCCTGATGAGGCCTAAACTAGCAGCCGTGCGCGAACCTCTAGCAATGTCAAGCACATGCGAGCACACACACATACGAACAAGGCACACACATACACATGCATACACACAGACACACACACGAGCACGCACACAGGCACATACAACCACGCACACACGCACATACACACACAAGCACACATATGTACGCACATACACACACGCACGCACGCACGCACGCACGCACGCGCACGCGCACACGCACACGCACACGCACACGCACATGCACACGCACACACACACACACACATACACACAAGCATTACCATCGTGCTTGGGAAATTTTATAACACCCTGAATATTTTTGAAAGCAGTTCCGGGGAACCCTGGAAAATTTTACAGGCTGTTCCTGGCCCTTCTGAATAATTTGGGCACCCAGTGTACTTCCCTGAAGTGAACCTGACAACACCCAACGCACAATTTTGCTTGAATGATGCCAACCTGCACAGAAAAGTGCTGCAACCTGAATAAGCTATAGTGCACTGAAAGTACTGGCCACCAGCCCAAACACACACCAGGCTGCGGTCACGGAAGATGTCAGCGCGTGAAGCAGGCACTCGGCGAAGCCCAGGCGCGGACAAGTTGTCACACCAGAAGTAGCTGCGGCCAATCAGAGAACAGAGGCTCGCTAAGGGACGCGGTGTGCTTAGGAAAAAAAGTTTGGGAAGCGGAATAGGTGTTTACCAAGACGTTGGAAAGACAAGTCCGTATTCATCACTTGGTTTTCAGTAAAGCACTGGGAAGACAGAAATTCAAAACCATGGCCAAACAAAACAAGTCAACAGTTCATCAAGCTAGCTTGATGATGACAGTAAACAGACTTTTCACTCAGTGACAAGTAGCTCTTGGGTTACATGTTATTTTGTGTCGTCCTTTTCTAATGCATGTCACAATATCCTCACCTGCCTTCCACAGCTTTAAACTCCAAGTAGTTATGGGCCCTTGTATTCACCAGCACATTCACCATCGGCTCGCCTTGATATAAGGCCTGCAAATGAAGAAGATGGTGCCACACAAAACAAAGCATGTCTGGACACTTGAAGCGCCTCCCTTTTGATACGAGTATGCACAAGCGTTTGCACATGGGTTGCCAGATTAAGGGTCATGATTGGTTGATTCGCGTGTTTTCAGAGTATAAGCCACGGGACAGTCACTGCCACCCCCGGCATGCACATGTGGAAACTCGGCATGTTGATGTGCATGAGCATGATAAAAGCAGCCGTACCTTAGGTGCAAGATCCAGGATATAGCCAGGGTGTCGCCTGTTTCCCATTTCAACTCCAGGTCTGCTCCATACCTCAACCTTGGAAAGCGGAAGAGAGGGAGGCGGAATGGGCACCAACTGTGGGCACCAACAGCACGACAGGGGCTGTTGCTTTTAAAGTGCATGATAGTAGTTGGGGTGTAGGTCTTTCTGCTCTTCTCACGTGCAACGCATTGGAAAATGACGCAGAGAGATAAAGAGCCAGCACCTGCTGATGCCCAGGAATGGGAAGCAACTGCCCCTTTAGAGAATCTGTTGAGGCAGCTGATTGAATGTTGGGGTTCAGCTGCGGGTCGCTGGATCCCATCAGGCCCTCCAAGGTGAAGCTTGCCTCACCGGAGCCGTAGACATCAGTCTGGTCAATAAGGAGCACGTCTTTCCCTCCTCGAACAAGTGCCCTGAGGATATGTGATGGTGCCTGTTCTTGAAGCACAGTTGACGAAGCACACGTGTGCCAGGCACTGGCAAGCAAAGTTCAGCGGAGTCAGTTAAACACGGGTGTGCGTATTGTCCAAGCAGGAAGCGTGGCAAAGTATACAAAAGCAAGGTTACAGGATACTTGCCCTGCCAACAACCCCTCCACCAGGCCAGAGCCCACAACAATAATGTCAAAGACTTCAGGTTCTATTTTTTCCATGGTGGATAAATTTGTTAATATGTTTATTAATGGACTTTACAACCCTGGGAATTGTTAAGGTACACTTACACACACACACAAACACACACACACAAACACGCACACACACACACACACGCACACGCACACGCACACGCACACGCACACGCACACGCACACGCACACGCACACGCACACGCACACGCACACGCACACGCACACGCATACGCACACG
>Ga0307947_1004898_pt1 | contig 10402 bp, 13 predicted proteins | sample OrgLakmetagen232_FD_201840 | JGI IMG/M metagenome (GOLD analysis project Ga0307947, IMG submission 201840) | Saline water microbial communities from Organic Lake, Antarctica - #232 | ecosystem: Environmental > Aquatic > Non-marine Saline and Alkaline > Saline | place: Antarctica: Organic Lake...
CACGAGCACTGCTGTCACAGAACACACACACACACCTGCTCCTGCCGCAACCTTTTGACTTCCTGATTTCTAGAGGAAGCCAAGGCAGCACGAGCACTGCTGTCCACAGCGGACGCAGCATCCGCACGCTCCTTCTCTTTGCGTGCACGCGCCCCTGCCGCACGCAGCACTTCCTCCTGCACAATTTGAAAGTTACACAACACACTGCTTTGAAAAGCACAACTGCCCACAGCAGACGCAGCATCCGCACGCTTCTTCTCTTTGCGTGCACGCGCCCCTGCCGCTCGCAGCACTTCCTCCTACAAGCATTGAACAGACTTAGTACATGACACCCTGTGCTCTTATTCTGTGTGTGTGCGTGTTTTTGTGTTTGTGCGTGTTTGCGTGTCTGCGTGTGTGTGTGTGTGTGTGTGTGTGTGTGTGTGTGTGTGTGTGTGTGTGCACGTGCACGTGCCCCTCTGGCACGGAGTGCCTCCTTCTTGTACCCATACATTCATACCCATACATTCATCCACACCCCCACCCCCATCCCCCCACCTGCACCCCCCCTCCCAACACACACATCCCCATACAAACACCCACACCCACACCCACACCCACACCCACTCACCAGCTGCGAAAAATCTTAAAGCATGCGATGGGTTTGGTTCAGCACTTCAAACGCATCTCCCTACAAACACCCACACTTATACTCACACCCACACCCACACCCACTCACTAGCTGCGAAGGATTTTGAAGCATGCGTTGGGTTTGTTTCAGCACTTCAATCGCATCTCCCTACAAACACCCACACTTATACCCACACCCACTCACCAGCTGCGAAAGATTTTGAAGCATGCGCTGGGTTTGGTTCAGCACTTCAAACGCATCTCCCTACAAACACCCACACTTATACTCACACCCACACCCACTCACCAGCTGCGAAGGATCTTGAAGCATGCGTTGGGTTTGGTTTAACACTTCAAACGCATCTCGTGCCTCTTTGCCGGCAACCTTGTCGGGGTGCACCAGCACAGAAAGCCTGCACACAGGCGACGCACAATACCACGGTCGAACTGACTCCTTTCTACAGATATCGTGCCTCTTTGCCGGCAACCTTGTCGGGGTGCACCAGCACAGAAAGCCTGCACACAGGCGACGCACAATACCACGGTCAGGTACAGTCGAACTGACTCCTTTCTACAGATATCGTGCCTCTTTGCCGGCAACCTTGTCGGGGTGCACCAGCACTGAAAACACCTGCACAAACAGTGTCAACACAACCACCTTCGGACACTGTCAAACTGACTTTTTTCTCTCGTGCCTCTTTGCCGGCAACCTTGTCGGGGTGCACCAGCACAGAAAACACCTGCGCAAACAATGTCAACACAGCCACCTTCGGAACTGTCAAACTGACTTTTTTCTCTCGTGCCTCTCTGTCGGCTACCTTGTCGGGGTGCACCAGCACAGAAAGCAAGTGGGCAAACAAAACGGTCATCACAACCACATAGTGCACGATTAAAAAGTGTGTGTTATTGGGCACATACTCACGCATTACGTCCAGAGCAGGGTTGGCCAGAACCATACATTTATTCGTATATACGGTGCACATGTGCATACGTGCATACGGTATTTTTAGCAAGAAAATCACAGTCATATATGGTGCAAATATGTGATTCTGGCCACCCTAATCCAGAGCCAGTTCCACTTAGTCCTTATACAAAAGCAAGTACTTGTTGGGTTGGCACAAGCAAGTGCTGAAGATGGCCATCGTTCGCCAGAGCTGGCCTAGGATCAAGTGTCACACTGAATCTGTTTTATGTACACAAGATTTGATGGCATAGGAGAGCGTGTCACACCAAATCTGTTTCGTACACAAAAGAGCTGGCATAGGAGAGAGTGTCACACTGGATCTGTTTTATGTACACAAGATCGGATGGCATAGGACAGCGTGTCACACTGGATCTGTTTTATGTACACAAGATTGGATGGCATAGGAGAGCGTGTCACACCAAATCTGTCTTGCACACAAAAGAGCTGGCATAGGAGAGAGTGTCACACTGTATCTGTTTTATGTACACAAGATTGGATGGCATAGGAGAGCGTGTCACACCAAATCTGTTTTGTACACAAAAGAGCTGGCATAGGAGAGAGCGTCACACTGAATCTGTTTTATGTACACAAGATTGGATGGCATAGGAGTGTGTCACACACACACACATACATACATACATACATACACACACAGTCAAACGAGCAAAGCCGACGCACTTGCGGTACGCACGCGACACAAGCTCATTGGACTCTCTAATGTAGGCACAGGCATGGATCAAAGACAAGCACACACACACAGACACACACACACATTGTTGAACGAGCTAAGCCGACGCACTTGCGGTACGCGCGCGACACAAGCTCATTGGACTCTCTGATGTAGGCACAGGCATGGATCAAAGACAAGCACACACACACACACACACACACATTTTTGAACGAGCAAAGCCGACGCACTTGCGGTACGCGCGCGACACAAGCTCATTGGACTCTCTGATGTAGGCACAGGCATGGATCAAAGACAAGCACACACACACACACACACACACACACACAATTAAACGAGCAAAGCCGACACACTTGCGGTACGCGCGTGACACATCTCCTGCTGTGCACGCCCATGTGGGGCGGCCAAGCTCGTCAGCAGTAGGCTCAGGGAGTTGTATGAGCCTGCATACAAAATTTTACAAGAGGTTGTGCACATATGTCGTTGATTGCCTGAAGTGGTCAGCCCTGAAGAAATTGAGTGTTGAGTCTGACGTTTCCAGGTGGGGCGACCATGCTCAACAACAGTGGGCTCAGGGGGCTGGATGAGCCTGCAGACACACGTACATAAAGTTATTACAAGAAATTTTTGCCTGCGAAAAGTTGTGCATTTACATGTCAGGAGATTTGACAACAACCATTTGTACAATGGAGACCTCCAAAGCTTGGGCTGTTAAACAATTCTTTGTACAATGGCAAGCCTCCAAGCTTGGGCTGTTAAACAATTCTTGCAGGCATACAGCTGGTTTCGCTATGTTAATGGAAAGAATGATGGACGGAAATCAATGTGCACCTATGCAATGCAAACTCATTGACACCGCTAATTTAAGCACGAGCTTATGTGACGATATACGTATCAGCTCTGTTAACGTTGGTCCAAACAACGAATGAGCTCTGTTGAGCACATGACTCTACGTATCAGCTCTGTAATGAGTAGTCTGAATAAAGAATCAGCTCTGTAATAATTAATAGTTAATCTGAACAACGAATCAGCTCTGTTGAGCACAGGACTCGGCCATTTAGAGAGCAACTGCAAAACAGTAGCTCTTGCGTGTTTGGTGGGGGAGACTCACGGCACTTCGGGCCATTGTCTCATTTTCATTAATTGATGCAGGGAAGGTTTTGCTGCCTGCGTAGTTTTTCTTTTCTTTTCCTTGCGCTGTTCGCATCAATGAGGCATGCGCTGGTCTGATATTATGCGTGCTGTGAACGCACGTTTGGAAATAGGTGTGAGTGTTCATGTGTATGCGTGTATGTGTGTGTAAGTGTGTGTGTGTGTGTGTGTTCCTGTCAGCAGGCAAGTCCACGCTTGTGTGATATGCAAGTACCCTGGACACGCCACGCAAAGAAAGAAAAGGTTAAACTACGCGGGCAGCAAAATCCACACCCCAGCAGTAATCAAGGAAAAGGAGCCACTTTGGTACCGGGTACCGTAGAACTCCTCCACCATAGAGGAAAAGAAAGAGGTCAGTGGGGATCAGAGAGTTGCAGGCTTGACCAGAAACCGGCTCCTGATGAGAGTTGATACTAGTACTGGAAATTGTGCGTCTGATACGAACAAGTTTAGCAGCGTAATTGACGGAATGAAAATGAAGTTTCAAAGCAATTTTTCTTACCTTTCTGAGGATCAAGACCCAAGTCCTTAGAGGTTTAACTCGCACTCACTTGAAATACTCCTTATTTTCCCAGTGATCCAGAATACTCTGTATGGCGCTCTTCACCTCAGGCTCTGCAGGTTTCTGCTCCTGTTGCTTTTCCCCGCCTGCCTTGCTGTTCCCCACTTCAGGGGCGCTCTGCACATGATTTACCTGCACATGATTAACCTGCACATGATTAACCTGATTGTGCGTGTATACAAATCATTTGCGTCACTTTACACGTGTGCGTTCGCCTGTGTGAGTGTGTGTGCGTGTTTGTGCGTGTTTGTGCGTGCGTGTGCGTGCGTGTGTGTGTGTGTGCGTGTGTGTGTGTGTGTGCGTGCGTGTGTGTGCGTGTGTGTGTGTGTGTGTGAGTGTGTGTGTGTGTGTGTGCGTGCGTGTGTGTGTGTGTGTGTGCGTGCGTGTGCATGTGCGTGTGCGTGTGTGTGTGTGTGTGTGTGTGCGCGCGCGTGTGTGTGTGTGTGTGTGTGTGTGTGTGTGTGTGTGTGTGTGTGTGTGTGTGTGTGTGTGTGTGTGTGTGTGTGTGTGTGTGTGTGTGTGTGTGTGCGCGCGCGTGCGTGTGCGTGGGCGTGCAACTCACTTGGGCATGGACTTTGTTGAAAGCCCTTTCAAAGCATCTGTCCATCTTCAGCTTATAATGTCATCGCTTTGCCCAGAAGAAAAAGGACCCTTAAAATTACCTAGATGCAGATATTTAATTTATTTATATGTCCCTATAATTCTCTATTTCCTTCTAGCCAATTTGACTGCGGTCCGTAACTTTTGCCATTGCTAGGGCTTCACCATCATGCAGTTGGGCAAGCATCGATTGGGCCATCAGCGCCAGCAGAGTCTGCGCGACACGCCGAATGCTTTTTCTTGTCCCCGTCCCTTTCAGTCGAAAGGAAAGCGGTCTGGGACGGTGCTGCGTGTGGCAGCTCCCCAGCAGCAGGGCAATGGTGAGGGAGGAAGGGCTTGGGGAGAATTCCCAGGGGGTGTAAGCGGGTTTGGGCTCGTTGTGTTGCCTGTAACTCAAGTTTGAGCTCCTCTGAGCACCCCTCAATTCATGAGGCACTTATTGGGACACCCATGACAGCACCACATCAGGCTAAAAGGCCTTTTTAAGAATCCACAGCATTAGTGTAGGGCTTGGATGAACAATGCAGGGGCCACACAGCAGGCACGCTCTCGCACATGAGAGTTCACGCTCTCGCACCTGTCAGTCATTTTTTTTTGCACGGTAAGTGGCTGAACTTCCCTCATGTTTTCCCCTTCTGCTGCTGCAGTGACCTCAGGCGGCAGCAGTGGGAACACAGACTGGGAACCCATGCAGAAAACCTTGCCAAGGACAGCTCCTGGCCTCGTTTCCCTATCTGACGAGGTGCGTAACAGCGCATCCACGTATTTTGCCCCACTTTTCACGGTCTTTCTTCTTGCAGCAGAGCAATTGCTCATTCTTATAGGTTGATGTGAGCCTAGACGCTGCTTTGCAGGGCAGATGGCATGAAGTATTTTGGCAGCTACACACGCAGACACGTGTATAAATACACTCATGCAGTCCTTTCATTAAGCAAATAACACCACGTAGTTGCGCTGCACATTTGCTCCACTCAGCATGCATTGATGCTCCACTCAGCGTGCATTGATGGTGCGCGCTCAGTGCGGGACTAAGCAATAGTTGTCACGTTTACTTGCCTTAGTTCTCTGCATATTTCTCACAGCCAATCCCAGACGTGATAACAACTGCTTATGACAATATAAACAGATGACCATACAAGCAGATGATTATATAAGCCTCCCCTGCTATTAACCACAAGTATAAACTGGTTATTGGATCCGGCCAACTCTGCTATCCACATCCCTCCCCTTTGTTACAAAAATGCATCACTGTTATGCCCACGTCATGCTCCCTCCGTCACACGCACACACTTGCACACACACACACACACACACACACACACACGTGCGCAGGCTGCTGACATTGCTGCGGACGATTGGACCCAATCCAGCCTTACTGTCGTGGTCGTGGGTGCCAGCGGTGATCTCGCAAAGAAAAAGATCTTCCCTGCCCTGTTCGCTCTGTTCTATGAAGGCCTCCTGCCCCCGGTGGGTGTGTGATCATGTATGTGTGTGTGTGTGTGTGTGTGTGTGTGTGTGTGTGTGTGTGTGTGTGTGCATCTATGTGTATGAATGTGTGTATGTGTTTGTGCAGGACTTTAAACCGTCTTGCTACACACGCAGCAAGATGGACGACGCAATTGATTCTGCGAGCTTGTATGTCTATTGGTCAAACTGTTTGCTTGAGCTGACATGCGGTGCTTCATGCGTGGTCGTATGTGCAGGACTTTCAGCTGTTTGGCTACGCACGCAGCAAGATGAACGACGAGGATTTCCGACATCTGATCGAGAACACCCTGACTTGCCGCATTGACGCTAGGTAATTGATACCCCTAAGAGCAAATCACTTTCTTCGCTCCTGTATCCCTAGCCCTAAGAGCGAAGAAAGTGATGCAAGAGCAAATCATTTTTTCCGCTCTTGCATCACTTTTTTCGCTCATGCATCACTTTTTTCGCTCTTGCATCACTTCCTTCGCACTTGCATCACTTTCTTCGCACTTGCACCACTTTCTTTGCACTTGCACCACTTCCTTCGCACTTGCACCACTTTCTTCGCACTTGCACCACTTGAGTAGGGATCCAAACAAAACCCTTTTGTTCCGGTGTTGCGGTGTAGACCTTTAAATTTTCTCTGGAAATATACATATGCAGCATTGGATTGATGATGGCAACCCGCATACGTTTTTGTCTGCATGTGGGTGTGCGCTTGTACGCGTGCATCCGGGCGTCCGTGTGTGAGTGTGTCCCCTATTTTCAATCCTTGTGTTCCCCCTATCTTGCAATCCTGAATCGCTCATTTCTTTCCACAAAAAAGGCAAATTGCAGGAGGCCAAGAGCTCACAACTCTTTCAGGTCTTCCAACCCCTCCAATATTTTGTGACTCCTTGGCCAGAACCGTGTATGTATGCACCGTATATTTGGTGATTTGCCTGCCAAAAGTACCGTATATACACCATATATATATATATATGGCTCTGGCCAATCCTAGGTACTTTGTAATTCCCTGTGCTCCTTCGGTCACCCAGCAACAACTATCAGGGCAGCTTTTGTGTGCAAAACAATCCATCCTCCTAACAGCCATTATGCCAATCCTCTTTCCTTTTGAACTCCTCACTGCGTAGATCACGATGCGAGGACTCCCAGGCTACTGTTGTGTGCAAGGCAACCCGTCTTCTTACAGCCATTATGCCAACCCTCTTTCCTTTTGAACTCCTCACCGCGTAGGTCACGTTGCGAGGACTCCCAGGCAGCGTTTTTGAAGCGCTGCTTCTACTGTCCTGGGCCCTACGATTCCCCAGAGGGCTACGTTCAGCTCAACCAGCGTTGTGCAGAGCAGGAGATCATGACGGGCAAGGTGTGTGTGTCGGAGTGTGTGTGCCTGTGTGCGTGCGCACGCGCGCGTGTGTGTGTGTGTGTGTGTGTGTGTGTGTGTGTGCGTGTGTGTGCCTGTGTGTGTGCGCACGTGTGTGTGTGTGTGTGTGTGCGTGCGCTGCAAGCTTTGTTGTGAAGGGGCGTCACAGGCTTAACCAGCGCAGTGCAGACTGGGAGATCACAACAGGCACGGTGTGTGTGTGTGTGTGTGTGTGTGTGTGTGTGTGTGTGTTTTGGGGAGAGGGGGGGGGCAACGGTAGCCCATCTGCAAAATCAGGTGCTTTAATTGAAAACTTATCAGCTAGTGTTTGTGTGTGTGTGTGTGCGTGCGTGCTCCTGCCTTTATTGTAAAACTCTGGTAAAACTCACTACATCGCTATTCTACGCAACAAAGCCAAAATGTAGTCTTGCATTTCTACATTGCTCGGTCATCCAGTTGCTAGCCATTTTAAAGTTGGATCTGAAAACCAGTTCCCTAAGTTGACAACCGCGTCCCCATGCTGCGGTGTAAATGTGTGTGTGTGTGTGTGTGAATGTGTGTGTGTGTGTGTGTGTTCACTGGCATGTGGATGTGGATGTGAGGTCTACAATACAGTTACACATTCACATAAGCCAAGTGTGAATGCTTCACATAACACAGTCACGTAAGCCAAGTGTGAATGCATCACATAACATAGTCACATAGCACAGTCACGTAAGCCAAGTGTGAATGCATCACATAACACAGTCACATAACGCAGTCACGTAAGCCAAGTGTGAATGCTTCACAAAACATAATCACATAACACAGTCACATAGCACAGTCACGTAAGCCAAGTGTGAATGCATCACATAACACAGTCACATAACGCAGTCACGTAAGCCAAGTGTGAATGCTTCACAAAACATACACATAACACAGTCACATAACACAGTCAAATAAGCCAAGTGTGAATGCTTCACAAAACACAGCATGTTACTGCACCTGTCTTATGACATATTAGACCAGTTGCCAAACCTAACGAACCCTGCAAAATTTCGCGCTTGAGCATGTCAATGATTGATGATTGACTACTGAGCTGCGTGAGCGTAATAGCTATTGAATTTGAGCTTTTGAAATGTTGTGCATGACATTGGGCATTTGAAATACATGAGCATTTGAAATGCTGTAAACATGTGAGCATGTATGATGTTAGCATCATGTTGGTAATCATGCTAAAATTTAACAATGTTTTTTCAGTCGTTCCGTTCGCTGTGCAGCCCGTCGTGTCCCCACTTTGCTGTGTGTTTAATATTATCCCCACTTTGCTGTGTGTTAAATATTGTCCCCACTTTGCTGTGTGTTTAATATTGCATTCTGATCACCAAAGTGAACGAACAAGTTGTTACTTGGCCGTTCCGTTTGCTTTGCAGCCCGTTGTGCCCCCACTTTGCTGTGTGTCTAATATTGCATTCTGATTACCAAAGTGAATGAACAAGTTGTTACTTGGTCGTTCCGTTCGCTGTGCAGCTCGTCGCACACCGCATGTTTAATGTTAGCATCGTGTTGGTAATCATGCTAAAGTTTAACGATGTTTTTTTGGTCGTTCCGTTCGCTGTGCAGCCCGTCGCACACCGCATGTTCTTCCTGTCCATCCCCCCCAACGTGTTCGTGCAAGCTGCGGGAGGCGCAGCCGACAACTGCTCTTCCTCGTGAGTGTGTGTGTGTGCGTGCGTGCGTGCGTGAGTGTGTGTGTGTGTGTGTGTGTGTGTGTGTTTCGCTTCATTGTGCACGGCACTCCTGTCCTCAAAATGAGTCGCATGTATATGCAAGCTGCCAGTGGTGCTGGTGATGGCGGTTAAGTCTTGTGAACGTGTGCTCTTCCTGGCTTGTTTGTATATAAACTCGCGCACACTTACGCCAAGGTTTAGGATACATGTGCATTGAGTGTGTTTGCGCGTGTGTTTGTATGAGCGATCGTGCGATGCTGTGGAAAGGCAGGGCAGAAGTGCATCATGTGTGTGTGTGTGTGTGTCCTTCTCTGTACTAATTACAGCCTGCTTGCCTCGCACCTGCAGGAATGGATGGACGCGCGTCATTGTTGAGAAGCCGTTTGGAAGGGACAGCGAGAGCAGTGCAGAGCTGGGCAGGGGTCTGTCCAGGCATCTGACAGAGGAGCAGGTGTGTGTGTGTGTGTGTGTGTGGTGTGTGTGCGTGTGTGCGTGTATGTGCGTGTGTATGTGTGTGTGTGAAGGGGGGTGGAAGGTTAGGTACTGGTGTGATACTGGATGTGTGTGTGTGTTTGTGTGTGTGTGTGTGTGTGTGTGTGTGGTGTGGGTGTTGGTGTGGAGAGGTGGGTGTGTGGGGTTGTAGGTGTGTGTACTCTTTGCGCTCGTGTGTGTGCATGTGTGCGTGGAGCATAAAATCCACTGTCAAGGTGCACCACACACGTACACATATATACCGTCAGGACACTGGTAGTATTGCGACAAATTAAATTAATAATTTGGGTACCTCGCAAAACAATTAAACAAAATTTGACTTCGTAATACTGTGACTTCAAAATGCCGATTTTTGGCTGCAGCCTGTAGGTTTTGGGTTAAAATCCCTGCCAAAATGCACTTTTTGCTATTCACCTGGAGCTTTATGTCGTCTCAAACGAGGCGACCCAAGGAAATGCAACTCCCCTCACAGATGAAGGGTACAACAGGGAGCAGAGCACGGAGAAATGCTCAAAAGCTCGCAAAAAATCGCTAATTGTGAATTGATTTGGCTGGCTTCGCAATGCCCGAACATTCGCAAATTAATTATGCTTATTATTTGGGCACCTCGCAGTAAGTAGGAGTCGCAATACTTTAAAAGCCCTTGGAACTCCATAGGTATGTCAGGAGCCTGTATGTGTGATAACTTTTTGACGTCACGTGTCAATTAAAATATAAATTACGCATTTGGAATCCATTCGTCGAGAGCTATTGACTGATATATAACTGAGTCAAATCTGAGAGGGTCCGGGGGGGG
>Ga0307947_1004899_pt1 | contig 10401 bp, 10 predicted proteins | sample OrgLakmetagen232_FD_201840 | JGI IMG/M metagenome (GOLD analysis project Ga0307947, IMG submission 201840) | Saline water microbial communities from Organic Lake, Antarctica - #232 | ecosystem: Environmental > Aquatic > Non-marine Saline and Alkaline > Saline | place: Antarctica: Organic Lake...
GTGGGGATGGTGGTGGTGGTGGGGGTGTAGGTGTGGGTGTGGGTATGGATGTGAGTGGGTGTGGGTGTGGGTGTGGGTGTGGGTGGGGTGTGTGAGTGTGACTTTGAGAGTGGGGTGGAGTGGGGGTGGGGGTGGGGTTCTGAGGGTGGCAGTATGCATGGGTGTGTTAGAGTGGGTGGGTGTGAGTGGATGGGTGGGTGAAGGCAGTTGCGGGGGTGCCAGTGCTTACGTGCTGCTTTGACTTACAAGATTGAGCACGGGAAGGTGTCTTGTTAACTGCGCATCTACAATTGCAGCTATTATTCACATGTGCATTTCCGTAGTGGTACTGGAGACACTGTGGCCGTATCTCAATAATTGTCCACGTGTAGCCATAGTTTTAGGGTTGGCCAGAACCGTATATACACACCGTATATGACCATATGTATGATGATTTCCCTGCCAAAAATACCGTATATACACCGTATTTACCTAAAAAAGTATGGTTCTGGCCAACCCTACATACTTTCCATGTGCTGTCTGGCTCATATTTCACACACGTGCTGCCTGCCTGCGCGCCTCCTCTTGCAGTTTTCGATGCCTGGCTCTTCATCAGCACGCAAGGAGAGGAAGGCCTCTGCCGTATCAGCCATGCAAAACGCCCTCGGTAGGTTTTAGCGTGACACAAGGGGTTACGGGGAATACGGGGGCTGCACGACAGTTTTGGTTGTTACTCTTTGACTGGTCAGGTTGCAGAGGGGTGCAAGACCTGTAATGTCCTTTACAGTGTTTGTGACATCATCACAAACGCAATACAGGGCATTGCAGGTCTGATTTTGACTGTTCTCTGACCCAACCAGAAGCCGTCTGATCACTTTTGCCATATCTGGAAGCATGCACATTGTGGGAACGAGCCCATTGCCACAGAAAATGTCGCCTGAATGAACACGAGCTGTGCCCACACTGTGTGAACAAATGAATGCTTGCTCTACGCTTCCTTTGAGGGAAACCATTGAACACACTCACTCACTCTGCGCTTCCTTCGAGGGAAACCATCGACCCTCATCTTTACCTATACCAGGAGGACGGAGTTGCAGGTTGGGGCCACAATCAGCACCACAAACTTACTTGAAGGCGCCAGACAGGCTGACGCAGGCATACCGTTGGAGTATCATGGGATAAATATATGTATCATCACTCCCAACTTTCATCGAGAAAACGAGATTGTCCTATGTGCGAGAACTAAGACATCGTGGCTCTTTTGTTTTGTTGTTTCCACAGGACTATTGCCCCACGAAAAAGCTTACGAGATGGCTGCCCGCCAATCATAAGACAATGCGGTTGAAGTTCAGCCTATCCATAATGCAGCAGTGATCGGCCAGCAAATTTTCTAGCCAGTTTTTACTAAGGTATATCTGACTTCTTGTCGATGCTCGTTGTAGGTTTTACCTCTGTTCCGATTAGCCTAACTTGCCCCCTCTGCCCTCAACTAGGCAGTGCTCTGCATATCCTTTCTGGATGCCAACACACACAAATACGATCGCTGAGTGACAACTTAGCAATGCAGCATGATCTCCACGCACAAAAAAGCAACAGACTAGCAAAGAAGGGGGGGGTGGATTCTTAGGAGTGGCAGAGGGCAACTGAGTTACAGATAAAGCCATCAGGCAAAACGTGCTGCTAGGCTGCGTATGTAAAACGTGTAAAAACTGGGATAATTGTTGTTGTCTTATTGATCATGGTTGCGCCTTCGGACCAGGAAAGGCCTCCAAGTGGAAAAACCATCCAGCAGAGGAGTGAGTTCTTTGCATCGCTGGTCCCTAATGCTTCTACCAGTTCTCTGGCCCATGCCCTTGTGCGCTCTCTGCACACATGTATGTGTGTCTACTACTCTGAGTCTACTCAGCTTAGCATGGTTGCCACACTGCTGCTCCTCCTCCGGAGCTGGGACCCATGACTCAGACGGACCTCTCGGCCTCAATGTGGTTACATATTAACATCGCTAAACAAACGAACAAAAAGAATCGGACACCTTACACAGCACAGGGTCTCATGAGGATCCCCTCTAATTGTACCTCTTAGAGTTCACATGTTGTCAATTGATTACCAAAACTATCAAATTCAGAAGATAAAGGTTATCAATTAGACTGGCCATCCAGCTTATTGAACAAGACATAAAGAAACTTTAACTGTCAACCAATTAAACTGCTCCGTCACACGATTTGTTGCTGCCAACGAATTGGCGTGACAGCTGTCAGATCTAATTACTGTCACTGCAAAGTACATCTACTGACACCCCCCTATAAAGGCGTGTTTATCGTCTCCTCCCTCTCCACGCGAGAAGAAGGAAGCGACGGCTCAAGCAACACCCAAGAGGAGATGGCTCAGACAAGTCTGAGAAAAAGAGCGAGTTTGTTATAAGAGGACCATCTAAACTGGCCAAACAACCAAATAACCATAAAACCGTTGCTCACATTATAGCTCCAGGAAAAATCACACGACTTGTCCATGCCATCGATTTAGCATGACATAGCACCAGACTTGTAGCACCTACAAAAATACCCCTGGAAAGGGAAAAAAGGCACAACGTTGTTTGTGCCATATGCATTGCAGCACTGAATAATATCAGTAAACAATCAAGCATCTGCCAGGATCAACCGACCGCAATAAATTAAAGAGGAAGAAGTATGAGTTGTGGGCACATAAAAAACATGGACTGTCACACTGAGGATACCAAGAATGAGGGAGGCAAATAGCATTAAATATTTACTTATGTGTGAGGAGCAGCACATGCACAACGAGAGGGTCTGGAACATCAAACTTGGTCTGGTTCATCACTCTTTTGCTGCAGGCCCTGCTGCTAAATGAACTCTGAACCAGCACTTGCCTGGCTAAGACAGTTAAATTGTGGTTAAAGGCAAATATAATTCGAATCTTAAGCAGATTAGCAAGCAGGCACTTCCCACTGTTTGTCTTCGACACCTCACACAGCAAAGCACAATCAGAACAATTGAAACAGTGTATTTGACCTATATGTCTGCCTTGGAACCAACAGCACCTTGCAGCCAAGATGAACTGATGTTTGATCTTATCATTCTTCACAGGGAAAAGCGCACTGCTGTTCATAAAAGGTATTGCACTCAGGCAAGCGTCAACATGAATGAAACCTCTCTCGGCAGCATGCACACACCACGTCCTCTGGTCTGTGAGCCACCCATTCAGTATTGTTCAAGCGTTGAAGCAATAGTGGCACCCACCAGGTGTGAAGAAGCTTTTTTGCGGTTCCGTTGTAGAGTCCGTGCCCCTTCTCTCGTTGATTGTGCTTGAATGGGCCAGTGCTTGCATCCCCGTTCTCTTGCAGTATGTGACTGGGAGGGCACTGCGTGTGTGATTGCCCAGGACGTTGTCAGTAATGATGTTCATGTTAGGTCCTGGTCCAGGACATCCAGGTTGGAGAACAGCAGAGAAGCTGAACGAGCACTCTGAAGTTGTGGCCACTCCCGTTTTTTTTTAAATATTTTGCGGGGGAGCAGAGCAGGTGACCCAGGCTTGGACGGCGATCTGGACTTGTGCTGCAATTCCGGGCTCTGTTGTGGGCTACATTTCTTTTCTTTTTTTCTTTTTATAGGGCAATTGAGGAAGACTGGGAGCACTTCCTCAGCACTGCCAGCCGCCACCAGCAGAGATCCACATTCTCCAGACAGCACCGACCCAATGATCTCAGCATTCTCCAACCTGACATTCACCTCATCGAGATCAAGTACCGTGAGGACACGTACTAGATCGCAGAACCAGCTGAACGCCGCACAGGAACAGCACAAAAGCTAATTCTAAGCCTCTGCTCCATTCTTCAAGGAACCTCCGTTACCCTCCACACCATCATTCTGGGAGTGGGTGGCACCATCTAATACAATCAGACGCTAGCGCCTTTTCAGGAGCTGGGTCTTGATCTCAAAAAGTGAAGTAAAGTAAAGTAACGCATGATGTGACAACCTCTGGCCCATGCCGGGCACGGATTTGCCGGGCATCCATTATTGGCAGACCTAGTTTTGATACGTGTTTGTTGGGTTTCATTTGGGACGTGGTTGCTGGGTCGGAGTAACTATGATTGCAACTGGCTTGCTAAATCTACGCCGCTATTGTGCAATAAGATTGGATGGTAAGAGCCCGGTTGGAATCAAACCTATCTGTTCTCTTCTGAAGGGCGCATTATGCCTTGTTGTACCATCTTTTAACGACTGCCTACGTCTGCTTGTGCTAGCAGGCATGCACCCTGTGCACCTTTTTGGATCGCTTTTAGAATCATTTGTCTAGCAGCGTTGAGCCTGTTGATAATCAGTTTATTTATAATGGGATGACTGCAGCCTGACAGCATGTGGTTAGTGCCGTCTAGCTTCTGGCAAATGGGGCAGATTGGTGGGCCTTCTATATGGCTGCACTGAGCGGCACGCTTTTGGTTGTATAGCAATTGTGTGCGGCAGAGCATGACATTTCTCTTTTCTCTGGAGGTGGCACTAGCATTTTTCCAAAACGAGTTACTTATGTCTTTCTCGACAATGCTTTTTTGATCAGTTCTTGGTGTTTTGTGTAGCATCTATTGGACTGATGGTCTGAAACCTATTTTGATCTAGGATGTAGTTTGTGTTGGACGTGCATGTGTGCCTAGGTATTTAGCATCGAGTTCTGAGAAATGGAGAGCCTTTTTACTGGAGGCCCTGATTGGTAGGCAAGCTAGGGAAAGGGTTTCCACCCTTGCTGGCCAGAATATGATGAATGGGGATGGGCGTCAGTGTTAATGCGGATATCATGGCCACTTCGATTTTCCGCAGAGCACTTTGCTATGGCGTCAGCACACTCATTCCCTAGAATACCAGCATGAGCTTTAACCTTGTAGAGATGGATGGTGTCTTTAGATAGCGGGATGGGGTGTACAATGGTTTCTAGGAGTATGGCATGTTCATGCCGTTTCATGCGTTGTATGTGGGCAGGGGATGCTACTTCTTATTTGCCATAATGCACTAGCGCTGTCTGTCACAATATGGGTTCATTATTCATTTATAAAAGAAGCAGTAATTCCTGCTAGCTCGGCTCTGTTTATGGTTTGATTATGTTTGTCCTTCCAGGACTTACTGTGGTGTTTTTGTTGGATGAGATCCATTTCCTTTGTTTGTAATATAACTCCCATCTGTGAAGGCCCATTTTTTCCAGTCAGGGGCCTTGAGTTCTAGCAAGCGCTTTTTTTGTACATGATGGGAGGGGACCTGGCTGTGTAACGTGTTACTTATGCCGCCAATATTTGCATTGAAACCTGTGTTCCTTATATCTTTGGGAAACCTACGTATATTTGCCATTCTTGGCAGTATCCTTTCAGTTGATGATTCAAGAAAAGGTAGGGTGCCTGCATATTAAAAATTCCAGATTGCTGCTGGTGATAGGTTTTGTTTTAATTCTCTAACCAAGATGTGTTGGGTTTGTAATCAGTTGCTCCCTGGCAGCTTTGTTCCAGACTTCTAGGATGCGTATGCCCCATGTTGCTTCTGGTGTTTCGCTTTGCTGGTATAGGAGTGGCATGTGGCGCATGCTCGTCTTTGGGATATTTCCAAGAATAGTACAAACATCCTTGTTGTCAGAGCAGGTTTTGTGAAAAGCATTGGTGCTGTTTTCCATCCAGTTAGGAAGCAGTAGGAAGGTAGCGGTTGCCTCTTGGTTATTTATGGCAGATGCGGTTGCATGTTGAACTACTTTGAGCATGTGTTTATTGTCATACATTGGGTGGCAGATGGAGAATCCAGTGAACTGTGTGGAGAACGCGGCTGTCCTGGAATTAAGCACTCTGTCTCTAGGGTGGGCTGTCCAGAACTCTTGAAGCTCTGGGGTAAAATCTAGAGGTGAAGCCATTCTTTTGTGACCAGGGCATGGTTGCAAAAGGCTGTCATGTAATGGGTGGGCAGAGCCCGATAACGTGAGCATTCAGCCTTGGTATTATTGTTGCCTGTCCTTGGAGTTGTGGGAGTCGGTTAAGTAGTCCATGGATTTCTGTTGCAAAATATTGGACAGGGGGACTCAGCACGGCATGCATGCCTCGGTGACGAGCAGAGTTGAATGCATCCTGTAAAATGATGAGGCGCTGAGGGGTGCCGGAGCATTTTTCGTTTATGCTTTCTTCATCTGCCTTTTTGAATGTCTATCATACATCAATTCATTGTAATTGAAGCTTTACAGTTACAAGATCTCAGATCATACCCAGCCAACATAAGCTTTGCTGACCAGTCAATAGAATCACATGAGCAATTAACACTTTGAAAAACAAGTGAGTGATTGCAGGCCCTTTGTAACTAAATCCAGCGTTGTGTCTTGCACTTGTCATAAACATATTATATCAATGCTATCAAAGCCCGGCCTCCTTCCCTGTTGTCTGCTGCACATATGTCAAACGCCATAGCCTCTCCCTCTGCCTCACGCACACGTTTCTTTGCGGCTTTTAGGCACAACGAAAGATATCGTGGTTATAGATGTTCAGTCGCTTCACTAACAAAAGATCAAGGTTTTGTGAAGCACAAAGATCCTCCTCTTGAGGATCCATAGTGAATAGCAATGTCGAGACCTTTCAATAACAACCATGTCCACCTTATTTGCTTTGCAGACCAGCTTGGCTTCTTCACTGCCCGTGGGTCATGACCTGGATTATACAAAGAGCATGGACACAGATAGATCACCATCAACTGTGCTGTCATCACGGTGCAGTAATAAAATAGATTTAGGGCGATGCAGAAACAGACAGGGGCACAGTTCTCATTGCCATTCTCGTACCTGCGATATATTAGATGCTACCAATGCCAAGGACTCTGTAGGTACGTCAAGGTTGGCAAAAATGGCAGCCACGTGTGCAAAGGTGGGGGGGGGGAACATGATTGCGAGTGTACCTAGTGTGCACATGCGTGCATCCAAGAACATTAAGTTAACGTATGGCAGTGCACTGGGGCAACTTCATGTCAGGTGGCAAAAAATCAGATTTGACCTGCCTACAAAAACTCACAATCCATTTCACCGGATCATCTGCGTAGTACCCCATCCCCATTTTCTGAAAGACCAGCCCCTCTTTTGGCCCGATGAAGCTAGGGGGCGCGTCCAAAAAGAGCCGGCAGAGAGACACGGACGCACCAGGTCAGCGTGGCTCCAATCGTACGATCATGACGAATTGCGATTGGCCACATTAGATAGATATGTGCAGCCTTTTGCAGGAATATCCCCTCGATTGCGCTGGATGTGTTCTTGGCCTGAAACCGAACATAACTGTACTGGAAGAAGCAAAGGGTGTAACCATAAACCCTAAACAAGTTCAGCGGCGTAGTCAGGGCAGAATACTCAAGGAATCCACCAGAGGATCCATAAGCAGGCACAGGGGGGTCGCCTGCCAGCACTGGCAGACATTGGCAGCTGGCAGGCAGCAATGGAGCAGCAACTCTTTTAAGACAAAGGTGGGAAATTTCCCTGGCTCTCACCACCATTCGCGTTATTCGTGGCCCAAAATCTCACGATAAAATGGGAAATCCTTTCATCCCCCTTTTTTACCAAAAACGATCACAGTTGCACCAATCCATCAACCACGCTCCCAAATATGGTCATTTCTCCTAATGAGTTGCTGTAGGACCCTTCCTAACCATCCTACTCAGAGCAACATCATACATCTGTACTCCTCATGAAGCAGTATCATTACATGTTACTGTAGCAATCCTTTTACACAAGACACGAAGCAATCGTTGGTTACACAAAGATAAAAGTTAAGAAACACCTGTTTCCACAAATGCCTGCAATTTGTCAACTTGTTGCACATCACAGGTGCAGGCGCTGAAGCTCTCCGCTGGATGCGCTAACACTACGAGCTTGGACAGGGGCCCACGTTTCCGCTTCAGTGGAGTCGTGACGGCTAGCGCGGCGCTATTGATAATTTTATTAGAAGAGAGGAAAGCGTACGGCTTGAGTGAGGTTACCAGCTTGGGGACCTGTTTTCCGTTTCAAACAGTCTGAGAATTTGCCTGTGCGAGGTTGATACATCTGGTACATGGCTAATGGTTAAGCGTGTGTGTGCGTTGTGTGTGTGTGTGTGTGTGTGTGTGTGTGTGTGTGTGTGTGTGTGTGTGTGTGTGTGTGTGTGTGTGTGTGTGTGTGTGTGTGTGTGTACATGTACATGCAATAGTACACATTAAAGAGTGCGCTGGTGAGTGATGCAGGCATGCCTGACTGGCTGCCTCGTGCACATCTAGGTGACATGACAGCTGGGGGTGGTTTTCTTTTTCTTGAGCAGTCTTGTCCCACAATTTGCAATGTAATCTTCTTGTCCTTACTAAGCACGCTAGCTGTCCCAGGCCTGTCCCAAGGCCTGTCCCGACAGACAAGACACCAGGAAAACTCTGTAAAAAAATCAAGAAACTAAATTAATATTATATCTAGCAAAAATGTCTTGGTTTCCACGTTTGTTTACTGTATGTGCAAACAGTTGTAAAACACAAGCGGGAGTGGGAACCCAGTCGCTGGGAGCCTGTAGCCGTGCTGGCCCACTGCTGAACCAATTAGGGAGCTCTCAGCACAGGAGTTATTGGCCTGGGACTCAACTCCAACCTTGGTTAGCAGCTGGGGGCTCTCGGCCTTGGGCTGCCCAGCTTGCGCAGCCTCACAGATGTTTCTCGGATGCGGTAGGGGTTGTGTGGTCGGAAGCGTACGTGTGTGTGTGTGTGCGTGTGTGTGTGTGTGTGTGTGTGTGTGTGTGTGTGTGTGTGTGTGTGTGTGTGTGTGTGTGTGTGTGTGTGTGTGTTGTGTTTGTGTGTGTGTGAGAGTTTGTGTGCATGTGTTTCTGTGGTGTGTGTGGATTTGCAAAATTGTGCGTTTGTGCAATGTGGTAATCACGTGCTACGACACACCCACACACACATACACACACAAATCCACAACCACACACCCTCACACCCACCCCCACACACACAAACACGTACACACACATACACGTACACACACTTACACACATACGCGCGCAATTATACACTGTAGCAACAGATCCCACACAGGCGTGCACACACGAGCATACGTCTGAGAACGCATTGCCATCACGCAATTGCTAGCGGCGCACTGTGCCAGCTGATGTGAGTACAAATATTTGTGTGCACCTTGCATGCATGTAGGTGCCCAAAGCGAGCAAGAGAGAGAGGCCGCCCGTGACCCTGCAAGGCCTACTCATTACTCTCATAGCTGGGGCTGCTGGCATCACAGCCGTCAAATCCTACAGAGACCAGAAAGTGCAGCAGGTGTGTGTGTGTGTGTGTGTTTGTGTGCATGTATGTTTGTGTCTGTCTGTGTGTGTTTGTGTGTGGGTATTTGTCGAAGTGACAGCAAGCTCTGTGTTCCCACTTTTTTCCTTCTGGACACGTGTGTGCAAATTTGCCCCAATGTCTGCGTGCGCTACAATCACAAGCAATTGTGTGTAGGTCGGCTTAGGTCCTGCCCACCTGGGGGATATATGTAAAACTGTGCTGCCTAGTAAATCGAGCAGAATAGAATCTGGATGAAAGCGTTCTTCACTGTTAGGGACTAAGAGAGAGAGGCACAAACGAGGGCTTGATCTTTGAACAGATGTTGCTAGGGATTAGGGAAGGCAACAGCAACACCCACGCAACACACATACATACACACACACTCTTCACACACACTTAAAAATACGTAGGTAATGATGCAGTTCTGTACTAGGTGGCAGGCACGGCTTGTGTGGGAGGGACGTTTGAGCACAAATACATGCACACTCACACAACTACCACACAACCACATTCCCTTGGATTTAAATTAAAACGCAGTGCACACACAATTACATTCCCAAAAGTCTTAACTAATACGCAGGTGATGACACAGACGCAGCAGGTGGCAGGCAAGGCTTCTGTGGGAGGGCCGTTTGAGCTTATAGATTACAACGGCAAGCCCTTCAGCGACAAGTGAGTAGCTGTGTGGCTTTGCTCTGCAAGAGCTACATCCATATCTTGCAGGTCTGTGTAACAACCTCCCCTCCACAAATAGTGCTGAATGCACGGACCGACCGAAATGTTATCGGTCTTTTTGCATGCAAACCCTTCACCACGGCCTAAATTTGGGGGTCGTGCGCTCGTGCTTTTTGGTTGAGTGGGAGATAGCAAGCTCCCGCACCGGTATGCTTGCTTGATTCCACACCACTAGCATCGTCCTTGGCGCACCATGTATACGTATTCACTAGGCATGAAAATATTGCAGGAAAAACTTTAAACATATGGTATGGGTATTTGTGTCTGGCCAACCCCACTGATGTGACTTGGATTGCCACAACCCACCTTTCCCTCTCTCTTTCTCTCTCTCTCTCTCTCTCTCTCTCTATCTCTCTCTCTCTCTCTCTGTCTCTCTCCCTCT
>Ga0307947_1004900_pt1 | contig 10398 bp, 7 predicted proteins | sample OrgLakmetagen232_FD_201840 | JGI IMG/M metagenome (GOLD analysis project Ga0307947, IMG submission 201840) | Saline water microbial communities from Organic Lake, Antarctica - #232 | ecosystem: Environmental > Aquatic > Non-marine Saline and Alkaline > Saline | place: Antarctica: Organic Lake...
ATGTCAGAATGTAGAGAATTGAAAGCGTCCGAGATGTCGTTGCTACCCCGATTAGCAGATTGAGGATTGATATAGATTCCCCCCAGAATCACTCTGCCTGTCACCCCAAAAATGGAACCGCACGCTAAATTAGATAGATGCATTTAATAACGACCTACATGGTGGATAAGGATGCCAACAACGCCCTTCTCCCTGCTTTCTCATATCCCGGTAGAATGCTGAGTTGTGGCTCTGCATCCATTGAGAATCAAAAAGTAAAAAGTCTGTAAAAAACATTAGCGTGTATTCTCAACAATTGCTCTCACTAGCCAGAGCACCACCGAAAATTAAAAAAGAGGAACAACTGACTAATGACGATCCGGCGGGTTGTCAGCCATGCGATCCAGCCTGCGTCTAGCTAGCCCTCCTGAAGCCAGCGCTCTACCAGTAATAATCCGAACAGATCCCTTGTTATCACTGTCGTCTTGTTTTTGTGATCTTACTTAAACATTTTGACTAAGTAATGTAGGACATTTTTCCTCCATCATATCTGCAGCAGTCCATGAGGACTGCAATCTATCAATCTTTCCCTGATTAGAACCATGAGAATTACATACATATCTACAGCGGCAGGTTGAATTCCGACAATTGATTTTTTCACTGATGGTAAGGCCTCCGGCAACTGGCATTCATTAACTAGTACCATTCTTTTAATTTTGTGATTCTTCTCTGCAGGTTATAGCATCTCTTCTTCTCCCAAACAGGAGCTCACGACGTATTTACTTGTTGAACCAGACCAACAGCAAGCTTTGTTTTAACCTCCACGCTTGATTCCTTTTCAAGTGCAGGCTAGTAACACTTCTTGACTAAATGCTTTTCTTTTGTAAGAAACCTTGTAAACCATCCTTACTTCTGCTTCCTTTCTTTTCTCTCTCCTCTATCCCCAGAAGGGCCACACGGTAGAACAGGAAGCATGTTTTACATAACAACAGCCAGAGATAGAAAGGCTTGCAGCTAGAATTGCCGATACTCGCTTTGGTATAGATAAAGATGGGGGTAAAAATAAAAACATTCCTTTTGTTGCTGATCAGAATCATGTCACATCCATTTTAAAACATGTTTATAATCAAACATGGATAAGAGGGCAATGCAGGCATTTACATGTGGTTATCGCATTAAGAAAAACGAAAGGCACACAAGCGTGACTTGGAAGAAAAGCAGTGTTCACGAGGTACAATGAACAGCACACAGCACACCAACTATATGCACACCCAAACAACAGTTGGACTAAACAGAGAAGACCTTCCTATATACTGCCTCCCTTGTGCAACGTTTCCTCAAAATCTGTAAGCAAGGCCTCAAGCTTCAGCAACCGGGCAAAAAACGTCCGTCCACAATTTTGTCCGAGCATTCCCTTTTCAACTTACGATAAAAATAAAAGTATGCATATAAGGCGTGCAGGATGGCCTGCACGACATAATAATCCTAAATGGAATCAATGATTGATAGCAACACACGCGCTTAGATGACATGAATTGCAGATCACAGGCACGCGCATGCTGAAAAGGGCAGGAATCGGTGATTGGGTAAGCGATAAAGCACATTTTTGCTGAAATGGCGGAAAGGTACAAAGGGTAAGGTGTGTGGCGTGTATGCGTGTGTTTGTGTGTACAGGGAGATCAAGGGGTTTGTGGCAAGCTCACGATTGCTGACTAGGCAGTAAATCCACTGTGCACAGCTTGCCATCCCAGGGCAGTGCGTACGGCATGTCCGATTTTTGCTTGCTTGCATGCGGACCAGCTGCAGGTGGGCAGCAATGAGCGAGAGGAGGCTGCTCCGCTGTGGCTGAGCGTTGCTGCTGCTGCTGCTGCTGCTGCTGCTGCTGCTGCTGCTGTCTTTCGGGGGGTGGGGAGGTGGGATACGAATGTAGCAAGAGGTCCGTAGAGGAAACTGGCGAGAGGGGGCCGGAGCTGACAGAGCAAGGGGTCCAGGTGCTGGTGGACAAGGGCGCGCTTGGGGAGCTGCATGGCTGGGTGTGCTGCTGCGGCTTGTTGCCTGGGTGCTTGACGGTGTAGGACGTGGTGGTGCGAGATATCAAGCCTGTGAGCGAGGAGAGTAGTGCGTGGACAGGGTGGGGTTGGGTGGGTAGGACGCACAGAATGTGTTTATGTGTGTGTTTCTGCATGCGTGTGTGTGTGTGTATGTGTGTGTATGTGTGTGAGTGTGTGTGTGTGTGTGTGTGTGTGTGAACTTCATCCATGCGGGCGCCGCACTATTAAGCCAAGACGATTTCGGGCTAAATGGAAAAATGCCAGGTTCTAAGGAACCTGGCTCTGGGACGCCCGCATTAATTTATTATTATGTTCCGAACTGCCTGGAAATATATGTGATATCAATGGAGAGAAGCCCAGGATTCCAGGGTTGGGGTGGAGACGCAGTGGAGGCCTCCCCTAGTGCCCCAGGGAGGAGCTCAAGAGCAGCAGCAGGGAGTGGTAGGAAAAAGAGCAGCAGGTCCCTGCTCTGTGATGCTCATTTCTGGGCACCTAGAGACATGTGGCTGGCATGCGCTCTGCGTATGTGTGGGACTTTCGTATACTACGGCATTACCTAGCACTCAACGAGCGTGTGCATGCTTGCTCATGAATATATAGATGGTGCCCTTCGCTGCCTGCATGCGTGTGTGTGCATGGCATATGCGTACGTGTGCGTTCATGCATTGTGCGATGTGCGTATCTGCGCTGTGCGTACACGCACATCCTGTTGTATGTGTGTTTGCGATAGCATTTGTGCATGTATGTGCTTGATGGTGTTTAAATTCTACTGCATGTGCTGGTGCAGACTTACGCGTATGTGCACGTGCGATGTGCTTGTCTGCACTATGCACACACTTATGCTTGTGTGTGTGCGCGTCCTTGCTCATGGATAGATTTATGGTGTTTAGATATTTTATTGCGTGTGCATGGCATTTTGCAAATGCGTACGCAAGCATGGTGTGTGCCTGCACTGTGCATGTGCATGCAGACGCACAGGTGCGTGTATGTCAGTGCGCTGCAAGCGCCTACAAGGGACAATTGCTGAAGAATTTGTGTAGCATGTGGTGCATGTGCATTTGCACATGGATGCATGCATGCATCTGTTTCAGACCAGTGCACAGTACGTTGTATGGCACGGCACGCTTTCGTACTGTGCGTATCGTAACAATGCAAATTACCGCGTAACTACGATTTTGGAGGGTCATAATCTACCGTAATTACGCCGACAATTTACTGTACGGTGTATGGTACGGTGCCAAGCTGGCACTGCCGGTGCAAAAATGGCCTCGAAAAGGCCTCTCCACCCCAAAACCTCCCATTTCCACCACCTCCAGCATGCTCCTCTCGTGTGCTGACGACACAAATGCTTCCCTGAACGACCCTGAGGCTGGGTTGGGGCTGCATCACCTCGGGGGAAGGGCCCAGCAGTGGCTTGCATGGAAACTCAAAATCGGACGCAGTACTTGATTCCTGGTTGTTTTTTTGTTTTATTCATACACAACTGTTGTACAAAGGAAACAATTGTTTTGGGCTGAAATTGGAGCCAAACGGCCAAATTACGGTCAAATTCATACTGTACGGTGGGCACCGTCTTGCACGGTCTGACACCATAATTTGGCCAACCGTAATTTGGACCGTACCGTACGGGGTAAATACGGTCGGTACTGTAATTGCGGTCCAAAATCCAACATATAATTGCATGTGTGCGCGTGCGCGTGTGTGTGTATGTGTGTTGCGTATGTGTGTGTGTGTATGTGTGTTTGTGTGTGTGCGTGTGTGTATGTGTGTGTATGTGTGTGTGTGTGTGTGTGCGCGTGTGTGTGTGTGTGTGTGTGTGTGTGTGTGTGTGTGTGTTTGTGTGTGCAGGAAATGGCTACAAGCAAAAGCAGTAAAATATATTCACGTTTGGTTGTGCACCTGCTTGAAGCAGCACGGAAGTGAGCAAAGTAAGAAACATGTGCCTCGTCAGGGTAACCGCAGACTCCTCTACTGCCTCAGTTCTCTTTTCTGACTTTCAATTTTTAGCAGGGTTGGCCAGAACCATACATTTATAGGTATATACGGTGTACTTACGGTATTCTTAGCAGGGAAATTACCATACATACGGTCATATACGGTGCAGATGTACTCTGGCCAACCCTATTCTTTAGCAGTGGTAATCTGCACGAGGATAGAATTTTTAACATTTCCTATTTCGGGATGAGTGCAGCTCAGCAGCCTGCTTGCAGCAATGCTGAGAGAGGGAGTAGGATGAGTGCAGCTCAGCAGCCTACTTGCAACAATGCTGAGAGAGGGAGTAGGATGAGTGCAGCTTTGCGGCATGATCGCAGCAATGCTGAGAGAGGGAGTAGGATGAGTGCAGCTTCACAGCCTGCTTGCAGCAATGCTGAGAGAGGGAGTAGGAGGAGTGCAGCTCAGCAGCCTGCTTGCAGCAATGCTGAGAGAGGGAGTAGGATGAGTGCAGCTTCACAGCCTGCTTGCAGCAATGCTGAGAGAGGGAGTAGGAGGAGTGCAGCTCAGCAGCCTGCTTGCAGCAATGCTGAGAGAGGGAGTAGGATGAGTGCAGCTTCACAGCCTGCTTGCAGCAATGCTGAGAGAGGGAGTAGGATGAGTGCAGCTTTGCAGCATGATCGCAGCAATGCTGAGAGAGGGAGTAGGATGAGTGCAGCTTCACAGCCTGCTTGCAGCAATGCTGAGAGAGGGAGTAGGATGAGTGCAGCTCAGCAGCCTGCTTGCAGCAATGCTGAGAGAGGGAGTAGGATGAGTGCAGCTCAGCAGCCTGATCGCAGCAATGCTGAGAGAGGGAGTAGGGAAGGGTCGTTTGGTAAGGCATTATGAGAACACTAGCGTGCAAGCAGATGCGTGGCACGACAGTTGTTTGACGTGTGCGTGTATTTTGGTCTGAATCTGACAGGTTGACGTGTGCGTGTATTCTGGTCTGAATCTGACAGGTTGATGTGTGCGTGTATTTCGGTCTAAATCTGCCGTTGCAGGCCAACCATAAATTATGTTAACACAGCCTCATGTGCAAACCATCCAGTGCTGCATCTTAGCAAGCTTTTTTGCTGTATAATTACTCATTAGTCACATCAAGTGCCACACACAATCTACAAGCTTCAGCTTCAAAATCAGGCTAGGCTTGGGCTTAGGCTCAGAGGAAAAAATACGGCGTCTGTTGCAATCAGCATCGCTGTATAGCAACTAGCAACCCATACCCCGCTGGTAGGACATCGCAGTATACACTCGTATTCCAGTTTCAGCAGTTTGAACCCTTGAAGAGATGGAACGATGGGCTGTGCACACACGGCAATAACACTGACATTCCCTACTTAGGCGTGTACCTTGGGAGAGGAGGAAGCAAGCCAGCGTCCAGCCCCAACAACAGACAGGTTGAGCACCACACCAAGGCTCAAACAAGATGGCACTCAGGTCCCATCCTCAGGCCGTTAAATCAAGGACTCGGCCGTCAGCAGCAACCCTCTCTTTTGTGTGCAGAGCACGTGCACACAGCCCAGGAAACATACATCCATGACAAGTCACATGATTCATGTGCAGTGTACGAGACAGAAACTCAAGTGCTGGTCACAACTGACCTGGGAGGACGTGGACTGGGAAGTACGGTGGAAGGGGCGCTCTACTCTGGTGGAGCGTGCCGGGGCAAACGCTGTTCACACAGTTGCTGCTACAACTGGTGCTGAGGCTGCTGAGGCTGCTAACGCTGCTGCTGCAGCTGCTCCCGCTCCTGCTCATCCATTGCTTTGGCTGGCGCTGCCGTTGGGTTGCCGGCTGCAGCTGTTGCAAGTGGTGTTGATGGTGCGTGAGCCACGAGCCTCCTCCTCTACCTCCCTTGGCCCCTCTCCTACCCCGGCTCCGGCTATAGCCACCACTGGGCGCCCTGGACTCCCAGCTGCCCCTCCCTGCCTCAAGGCCACGCATTGAGTTGGCTGCGAGCGAAGAGGAGGAGGATGGAGCAGGGCTGAAGCTCAGGGGCATACTGTCTAGGATGGCGTGGCTCGAAGGCCCATCCGCTGTGGAAGCAGGTGGCTGATACGTTGGGGCAGGAAAGCCCCAGACCTGGCCGTGGGGGAGTGGGGGGAAATGGTCCATCAGGCTTTCAGGCCTGTCTGGTGGCTCAACTGCTTGCGTGTGCTGATGCTGCTGCTGTTCCTGCTGCTGCTGGTCTCTACATAAAAGTTGGCGGGATTCATTGGCATCCATCCTGGCACGATTTGGCTCTGGCCTGAACATGTGGGGTGAGGGAGAGGGTCAAAGAGGGAGCAGAGGACACACAACAAACGACATGCAGACCTTCACAAGCAGGCACGAGGTGTTGAGGTGCAAGGAGAGGTGGCAAACAGGAGAAAACGAGTCAACCAGTTTTGGCCGCGTTTGGATCTTTCTCCCTGCACTGCAGCAGCAGCGTCCCAGGCATTTCGAAAGTGCTGGATACACGCTTCACACGTAGCGTTTTCCACCACCCGGTGAGGATGGAGGAGGAAATTTCCTCCAGTGCCATTCCTCGCTTGCCAAACTGGCAACCTGACTTAAACCGAGGGCAGTATCTCACCTCCTGGTGCGTACGCGCCACACTCACGCACAAGTGTTCCTGCTGCCCCGTCGGTCTTGACCGCGTGTCTGTGGCCTATTCGCGCTGTTCAACTTAAACGCTCAAATTATTCGAAGAAAATAGGTATGCAAAGAAAATAATAGGTATACAAGGAACAGCAAATTTTTGACTTGGCTTGCACGCCTGAAGTCTCACCTCTTTCTAAAATTATTGATGTCAACGGGTTTACCCCAGTGGAACGCCAAGTGGCGTGTGTTCTCAAGTCCATGTCATTTCGAAGGGAACCACCATTTCATCATTAGGGTGGTATGAGAGGATGGAGGGGAGGAGACCTGGGTGCCAAGAGGCTCCGCTTTGCGTCGCTATGCCTGCAATCTCTCCTCTGCGTCACTTGCATTGCTTTTGTTTGCGCGCTAGTCCTGGAAAGCCACTGGGTGAGACATTTCCTCGTTGCTCAGCAATTACGAGTCCTTCAACTTCCTGCTGAATGGGCCACTACGAGCGCTGCTGTTGAGAGGCCGTTGCCGCAGCGGACCAATGCTCATCATCATGCGGTTAAGACCATGGCGGAGTATGAGGAATTGGCAGCAAGAGGAGGTCCCATCAGTTTCAAATACAACATTCTATGGGGGGGACTCATCTACTCAATGGGCGGTAAATTGTGCTTTACGTACCTCTGACGAGAAAATAAGCCCTAATAGCTTTGTACAAAAAATGCGTCTTTCCTTCTCGCAAACAATGTGTATCTGCTTAGTGTGCCCCATCCTCCTCTCCTCACGCCTCCTCCTTTTTGTCCTCATGTGTGCTAGGCTACGGCAGCGAAGCAATCTCGTTCATTCAAGGTCTGTTGACGAACCAATTGATCAGCCCAGACAATTTGTGGTGCGTGGCAAACCGGAGGAGTGCTATCCGCAGATAATATAAAGCAATGCACCTACTTGAATATGGGGGGTGGCTATTGCAGAAGAGGCAGATAGAAAAGTCTTTCAATAGTTTAGAAACGTCGCTGCCAGTTGCTGCCACCATAAGTTGGACAACCTACATATGAATAGTAAATTTCCCCGCTTGCATTTCCCCGTTTATTGCATCATCCCAGTCAACTGGCATAGGGTGGAGCTGTACATTCATGGGCAACACAAAAAGTCACTTCTTGACCTAAAGATGCAGCCACTTTTTCCCTAGGTGGATTCAAGCCGGCGACAAGCTCTCCAAAAACATCACCGAGGGCTTGGACCCTGCCGTGCTGAAACTGCTTCAACAACAGCATTACCAGAATGCAAGCAAGGTGATTGGGTTTGCCTGTGGCTAGCAGGGGAGTTGTACGGTAGATCTGCAGACGATAATCAGCTTACCTAGGTGGATTTATCACCCCCCTTCTCTGTACACGCACTTACATGTTATGGGATGGTCATGGTTTTATAAGTTGGAGACGCGTGATGAGGGATGAGTAGGGTTGGCCAGAACCGTATATATATCAAATATGACAGCATACGGTATTCGGTAGTTTTCCTGCAAATAAACGTATATACACCGTATACATTGCATATAAGGTTCTGGCCAACTGTAGGGATGAGCAGGGATGTACATTATTTATGCGTGTTACACTGTTATGAGCTAAAGTACAATGTTTCCAATTTACCATGCACGAGTAGAGGCTTCCACGAGCCGTCAGAGATCGACCTATCATCAGCATTGGCCACACCTTCCCAAACTGTTGGAGCAAGGACTCCTGGTGCGTTTCTCTCGCACGAAATTGTGAGACTCTGTCCACGTGAAGGTATAACTTACCATTGATTTTACTCTTTGAGGGCATGTGCAATGTTTGAGATCATAACCAAGCAACAGGGCGTCCCCACCCTCCTGATCCTGTGATCCAAGGTAATTCTGCGTAACAGCGGAGTGCTTGGGCCTGCCTTCTTTGTCTTGGTTCAGTGCTGCCAAGCCTTAAACGTGGGGAGTTGTTTGCTCACCTGCTGTATCATGGTATTTTTTCTCCCCTCGAGGCCACTTTTGTAGCTTGGTCCATTGCAAAAAAAAGGAGTAGTGACATTTGAAGTATAATAGTTAGACCGCTATTGACAGTTTACGCAGGTACTAATTTAACAACTTTTGGTCCCAACCACACAGTGAAACTCTCGCTATTTTGTACTGGAGGTAAATTTACTGGACAAATCTCCAGCACAGGATTAAGGGAGGGAAAATCTAATTGGGAACAATAGGGTCACGCAGAGGCTTTGTCCGGAGAATGGATCATACACAGTGCAGTGTAGGTGCTCTATCAGCAAAAGCTTAATACCAGAATTCGGGCCTCCTGCTTTCTTTTCTATTACAATTGTAGGGCTTGAAATTCTGAAAGGCCTCAGCCGGTCACCATTTAAGGCAGTGTAAATTGCAAACCTAACTGCTTTTCCTTCTAGGCTGGACCCCTCTGCACAGGACATATACGTTGTATAGATCATATACCATATTTGATGAAGGCCCTGCACAAAGCACTGTGTATATATATCACATACATACGGTTCTAGCCAACGTTGTTCACTCCCCTTACCTTGCCCTTCCCTTTTCTTGCTTGCACTTTTACAACTGATGTGCCTATTTCTTACTGGTACATGCACACACACACACATACACACACACACGGCTTTAGGACGGGGTCACGCTTGGCCTGTAAGACGATCCAGGACTCAGTATTGCACAGCCTGCTGGGTTATCCAGTTCAAGACACAATTTGCCCATTTCCTCCTCCCTACATCGGTACGTGCATTTTTGCACTTTCCATTTGTTGCATTGAAGACGGTTGATGGTAGCCAGCACGGCTTGAGCTCGTTCACGTTGCTCAGGCTAATGCTTAGCAAGAAGGGTTTATTTTGAAATCTGCCTGCAAAACATGCTACCGCTAAGTAGTGGTTACAGTAGGGGGCGACCATTCGCCAGGTCGTTTTGCTGATCGGCTGCTGACTGGTATCAGTAAGCCACAATTAAATCCACAAAGCTCAGATATGAGAAAACAAATCAAGGCCACTGCTTAGCAAGAAGATTTACTTTTTTTTTAGTAACCCACCACCGGCTATCACACCGCTCTGTTGGCGCTACAACAACTGTTGTTTGTTTAAATGCATTGGACCTGAAAGCCATGTAAGTTTTTTCACCTGCTCAAAGGCACGCATCTGTCCTGTTCGCAGCCCTTACTTCTTTGCCCAATCTGCAGCTCACGTTCTACTTAATCGTAATGAGGATATAAAGCACACCCTTTCAAACCATATTCTACTTAGCTGTAATGAGTTTGGTTATTCTTCTTAGTTATAATGAGGTTTATAAAGCACACCATTTCCAAATATAATTTCATTTAGCAGTTTCCAATCCTGGACCTTTATATTTGGAAGATGGTGAGATGTTAATCCCATGGTGGGAAAAGGAACATACAACTACCAAATGTCAGGCTGATTCGATAGAGATCAGATCAGAATACATCAGCTTTTGAAAAGCCTGAAATATCATAGGAAAGGGGAAATGCAGCCAAATGTAGGTCTCAATTTCCTTCCTAGATGCCCCACCCACCCCAGTATCCTTGCACACTGTTTTAGACCTTTTGCATGTGTGTAAGGCCCTTGAATACCGAGGAAGTAGGTCACTAGGACCATTACAATACAGCTACCTTTTTATTCAGACTCAGACCTTCCTTACTTTTACCATACTTCCTACTCGCCATATTCAGAGAGCCGTGTTGTGTACAGAGTGGGCTCAGACCTTTCCTACTTTTACCCTATTTCCTACTCGCCATATTCAGAGAGCCGTGTTGTGTACAGAGTGGGCTCAGAC
>Ga0307947_1004904_pt1 | contig 10392 bp, 16 predicted proteins | sample OrgLakmetagen232_FD_201840 | JGI IMG/M metagenome (GOLD analysis project Ga0307947, IMG submission 201840) | Saline water microbial communities from Organic Lake, Antarctica - #232 | ecosystem: Environmental > Aquatic > Non-marine Saline and Alkaline > Saline | place: Antarctica: Organic Lake...
TATACGGCGTATAATCCACGAGCTTTACGTGGCGGCCATGATGACGAGCTGTGAGGGGTGGCTGCTCTTGCATCACACACACGAGGGCGGATTTGCAGATGGGTGAGCTTGCCGTTCACAAATCAGATCCTTCACTAGTGAATTAAGGTAACAGTTGCTACACGCGCACATACAGACACAGCTCTATTTAGCACACCCATTGGTGAACGCACACACAAAGCGCGGAGAACACAAATATACACTGCTGCACACAAAGCAAGCACACACACACATACACTGCTGCACACAAAGCACGCACACACACACACTGCTGCACAAAGCACGCACACACGCGCGAGTGCACCCACATTGGTTTGTTGCCGTCGTAGTCTATGTCTGTGACCAGCTCCGCCCACGGTTGGAACTTTTGGGTCTTGGGGTTTACAAAGTAATCGTACACCGTGCCCTTGCCGGGAATCTTGACGGTCGTCCAGGTCTGCTTGAACCACTTGTCAAAGTTGCGCCTGCGTGATGCCGGAGTGGATGTGTATGTTCGTTCGTGTGTGTGTGCGTGTGTGTGAGTGTGTGTTGCATATTTCTGGTTGTCTGATGTCACCCACTTCATGATGTGACGCCCTTGCAAGTAATCGGCAAGCAGATTTATTGAGAGGCGGAAACCATTCAGTTCGTGCACCCAAAAGGTGCCCAAAGGTTCTGATCAAAGTACGTCTCAGAAAGTGACAACACAATTTCATGCTTTAAAGCACACCCACAACCATGCACATACACTTCAACTGACACACACACACAAGGCCTGACATACACACCTGTAGTTGACGCCATCTTTCTCGCACAGCGCGCCTCCGAACGCCCAGATCAGCGCAAACACAAAGTACATCTCAAACAGGCCCTGGTCCGCTCGGTTGTTGATGTTTTCGGGCTTGAGACAGCCCTCCAAAATATTGACCAGCGTTGTTACGAAGTTCATGGTGGCCAGGGGGGTGATGTGGTTGTACGACTTTTTCATTTCAAAGATAGTGGGGGGGATGTACCTGTGAGATTGAAGGACGACGTACGGAATGGTACAGTTTTCAAGCAAAAAGACGCCTGCTGCAACTTTCAGGCATCAAGCATGCTTGTGACATAACACACACAGGGACACGTCACTCTATAAACAGATAGGTTGAGCAGACATGCCAGGCTGGAGGCCTTTATAACCCAAAATAAACTAAACTATAAACAGATGCCCGCTTGTCAAGAAACTCCTGTTACCACTTTCCGTACTGCAGGCCAGCTCATGGAGCAACTCACACACACACACACGCGCGCACACACACACACACACACACGGACCACACACTTGACTCATGGACCAAGCAATTGATACCCACTTACAAGAGCTGAATAACGTAATCAACTCACTTGTCAAAGAACTCCTGCAGCCACTTCCCTGGCAGCGAGGGGTCCTTGAACTTGGCACGCTCGGCAAACGGTTTTACGGTGCGGTTGACCCAGCTGGTGACCTGAGGTGGTGACAAAGAACATACCGTGTGGGTGTTGGGCTACGCTTGGAATGAGAAAAAAACAATAACAAACAGGACTGCACAATGCACATGAATCTCGCCCATACATATATATATATATATATATTTGACCTGTAAGTCTCAGCAGGAGAAGAAACGAAAATGGACGCGGATCGTGTGACCACCATCGACGTGGGTAAGTCTCAACGTGTTGTGTTGCTGCATGCTCGTCACCAGTACCACAAAAGGTGACGTACGGCAATGCACACACGACTGTGAACAAACATGCACCCTCGTGCGACTCACTCACACACGCACACGCACACCCACACACAAGCACGCACCATGTTGTGCCACTGCTTGCTTTTCACAGAGTACTGGCATGTGTCTATGTTCATGCACCTACAAACAAGAACGAATGCGCAGCCTCTCACTCACAAACGCACGCACGCACACACACACACACGCACACACATGCGCACGCACCATGTTGTGCCATTGCTTGCTCTCTGAGATGAAGAGGATGCCAGCACGGGTGGCTGTGGCGGGCGTTGCGAATTTCAGATCACGGATCTCAAACATGAGCTTCATGTGGGGCAGCAGGCGAATACTGCAAGGGGAGTATTGAGGGGTGTTTGTTTGAACTTGTGTGTATGCACGTGTATGAGCAACTGTTGATGTATGTGTGAGTATTGAGGGATGTTTGTTTGAACTTGTGTGTATGTATGTGTATGAGCACAATTGTCGTTGATGTCATCACTGCCATTACATGATCAGCATCACATCATTACATGGTCAGCATCACTGCCATTACGTGATCAGCATCACATCATTACATGATCAGCATCACATCATTACATGATCAGCATCACATCATTACATGATCAGCATCACTGCCATTACATGATCAGCATCACATCATTACATGATCAGCATCACATCATTACACGATCAGCATCACATCATTACATGATCAGCATCACATATCTTGTAGTTGCAAGCTACACACAGGCATGCGCCCTGCCCCCCCCCCCCCAAATTGCACACTTGATGCGCAAAGCAAGCGCGTACCGCTCGTTGGAGGGCAGCGTGAGCAGCCTGTTGTCATCCATGACGCTGTTCATTGATTCAATCCAGTTGGCATCCAGGTCTCCGTCCAGCAAAATCCATTTGGGGTCTTCAGTGGGGATATTTGCCAGCTCACGCATGTTGTAGGACAACAGGCCGTCTTTCCATTCGCGGGTGGCCATGTTGACGTAGCCGTACAGCTCCTACACACCACAGACAAAGTTGTGGCCGTTTCTGTGGCAAGTCCTGGTGTATAATCCTAAATTATCCTGGTACATTATCCTGGTATGTTATCCTAAATTACACAAGGCTGTCCTTGTCTTCCTTATTTTTGCGGTCGGCCAAGTCCAATTGGTGGCCTGAACAAACACAATGCACTGCAGATTTGATGAGAGTGCTCACAGCCATGTCCAATTGGTGGCCTGAACAAACACGATGCGCTGCAGATTTGATGAGAGTGCTCACAGCCATGTCCAATTGGTGGCCTGAACAGACACAATGCACTGCAGATTTGATGAGAGTGCTCACAGCCAGCTTTGAAGTTTGAAGTCTGTGGCACCCATTAATTCAGATGGATGTGCGTATGTGGGAGGTAGGAGGGCAATGTGTCCTAAGACCCCACCTGAGTGCTGATGGACTTGGGGTTGATATCACGGATGGTGACCTTCGACTTGTTGGTCATCTTAAGGTAGTCATTCAAAGGGTCTTCGCAGCCTGTGTATGTGTGTGCGTGTATGGGTTGTGTGTATATGTAGTGTCTATGTGCGAGTGTGTGTGTATGTGTGTGTGTGTCTATGTGCGCGTTTGTGTGTATGTGTGTAAATGTGTGTGTGTGTTTGTGTGTGTATAATCAGCCCTCGTAAGGCAGCACACGCAGAGACTATGATTGCCATACAGGTGCAATTGTGACACGTTTTCCCCCATTACCAAGCACACTCATTAACAATAACAATCACCCAAGCACGCAATAGCACTGAAGTTGGCCAGAATCTGAAAGGCTCGCATTGAGCACTATAAATTGACCTAAAGATGATGGATGGCAATGATAGGCACACACAGCGCCAGAGACACCTGCCTCATGCCTTATGCACTGTGGCGATCTAAAGCAACCTGCAGCGGCAGAGACACCTGCCCTATGCACTGTGGCGATGAAAGGCACACGCAGCGTCAGAGCACCTGCCCTATGCACTGTGTGTGTGTGTGTGTTGTGTGTGCCACTCACCGTTGGAGATGGCTTTGGCTAGCACACGGTAGCACTCAGATCGGCCTGAGCCTGCAGGGCCCATGAGGAAAACGCAGTGGCGGATGGCCAGCAGCTCGGACAGCTGCAGCAAGGGATGACGTGCGTGTGCAGTGATGAAGGTTGTCAATTGAGCACGTGCATGCACTCAAGGGACCTGCATGTTGCTTGGTGTATGTACGCACGCACGCACAAACACGTGCATGTACTAAAGGGACCTGTTTGTTGCTTGGTGTATGCACGCACGCACACACACACAGGTGCATGTACTAAAAGGACCTGCATGTTGCTTGGTGTATGCACGCACGCACGCACACACACGTGCATGTATTAAAGGGACCTGTATGTTGCTTGGTGTATGCACGCACGCGCACACGCACACACACACACACACACGTGCATGTATTTAAGGGACCTGTATGTTGCTTGGTGTAAGCATGCACGCACGCACACACACACACACACATGCACGCACAATTTCACACACATGCACGCACCTGCACCACACGCAGCACAAAGTCCTCTTCTGCGGTGAGGCCCATGCTCTCTGTGGTCTCCACAATGACGCGCTCAAAATCCATGTCACGCTTACGAGGTGGGTCCACACCGGGGAACAAGTCGTTCAACAGACCCATGAAGATGACCATATCCTGGAGTGTGCGTGCGTGTACGTGAGGGGGTGAGTGTGAGTGTGTTTGCATGTGTGAAGTGTGTGTGTATGTGCTTGCATGTGCCAAGTGTGTGTATGCGTGTGTGTGCGTAGTAAGTGAGTTAGTGTTGAATCGGCTTTTTGTCTCCAACAGGTCGTTGGACCGACCCAAGAAATGACCATGTCCTAGGGTGAGCGTGCGTATGAGTGAGTATTTGTGCGTGTGCATGTGTGTGTGCGTGTGTGTGTGTGCAAGAGTGTTTGCGTGTGCGTGTTTGTGAGTGAGTACGGACTCAAGTTCGTTTATGCGTTACATAGTCGACAAGGCATTGAACCAAACCACCAAGATGAACCATAAACTGGGGTGCGCATGTGTTAGATGCTCTCACAGTCACACACAGCTGCTCACACACACACACAGCTGCTCACACACAGCTGCTCACACACAGCTGCTCACACAAAGCTGCTGGTTAGGAAGAAAGCTCTCTCAACACTGCGGCCGCGTGCGCACCTGGTACAGGATCTTAGGGATGTTGAAGTCACGCAGCGCGCGGAACAGCACGTTGCTCTCAACCTGTGAGAATGCGTGTTATGTGCGTGTGTGCATAAATTAAGTGCATGCAGCTAGGGTTCATGTTCCCCTTTGGCTGTGTGTGCACACCTGCTCAAGCACACACGTTTGTGAATAATTCCTCCTGGTTTTCAGGGAGCACATGATGTTGAAGCTTTGCCAGGCTACTACGTAACAAAATTACTAGGGTTGGCCAGAACCGTATATATACACCGTATATGACCGTACATTTGATGATTTCCCTGCCAAAAATACCGTTTATACACCGTATATATATGATTCTGGCCAACCCTACTAATATGTACATGCTAGAATGCTAATATGTGCATGCTAGAATGCTAATATGTACATGCTAGAATGCTAATATGTACATGCTAGAATGCTAATATGTACATGCTAGAATGCTAATATGTGCATGCTAGAAAGCACCTGACTAGCTTCTGCACACAGCAGCAAGCCTACACGCTTGCTGCACGCAGCACGTGGCAGCAGCACGCACGCAGCACGCAGCACGTGGCAGCAGCAAGCACGCAGCACGCGGCAGCAAGCCTATACCATCGCCAGTGGTCGATGGCACAGATGCCCCCTTCGCCCCCTCTCCCACACACACACACACACACACACACACACACACATGCAAGTAAAGAGACAGGCAAACACACACCTGACCAGCTTGTGCAAGCAACAGCAAGCCTACACCATCGCCAGTGGTTATTGGTACATAGGCCCCCTTTCCCCCCCCCTCCCACACACACGCATGCAAGGATAGCAATAGGCAAAATCACACCTGACCAGCTTCTGCACGCAGCAGTGAGCCTGCCACTACCAGCACAGACTTGATGGCTCGCAGGCCCCAATCGTAGTGCCTGTAAGTAAAACGAGTGTGTGTGTGTGTGCATGCATGCGTGTGTATGCGTTTGTGCCAAACAGTGTAACACACAATGAATGACGCGTACATACACATTGCAGCAGTGTTTACGTGTGTGTATGCGTTTGTGCCAAACAGTGTAGCACATAATGTATGACGCGTGAATACACACTGCAGCAGTGTGCTCAAAATGATTACTCAATCACACACAAGGCAGCGTGCACAGATGGACGCTTAGATCAGAACATGGGAGCTCAAACAAAAGGCATTCCAAATATTGTCACTCACTTTTGTGGGGATAACAAGTCCTCCAGCAGCTGGTACAGGGCGGCAAACTTCTTGGACAGCACAGCGGCCTCCACAAAGCCCTCTGCCATGAGCATGTTCTCCATGATCAGCTGGCGATCTGGTACCTGCGTGTTTGCAGATATGCGTGTGTGCGCACATGTGTTTGTGTGTGTGTGTGATTGATTTATCACCTCCACGCCATGAGCATGTTCTCCACGATCAGCTGGCGATCTGGTACCTGCGTGTTTGCAGATGTGTGTGTGCGTGTGTGTGATTGATTTATCACCTCCACGCCATGGGCATGTCTCCATGATCAGCTGGCGATCTGGTACCTGCGTATTTGCAGATGTGTGTGTCTGCGCGTGTGTGTGTGATTAATTAATCACCTCCTCGCCATGAGCATGTTCTCCATGATCAGCTGGTGATCTGGTACCTGCGTTTTTGCAGATGTGTGTGTGTGTGTGATTGATTTATCACCTCCATGCCATGAGCATGTTCTCCATTATCAGCTGGCGATCTGGTACCTGCGTTTTTGCAGATGTGTGTGTGTGTGATTGATTCATCACCTCCCATGCCATGAGCATGTTCTCCATGATCAGCTGGCGATCTGGTACCTGCGTGTTTGCAGATGTGTGTGTGTGCGCGTGTGTGTGATTGATTTATCACCTCCACGTCATGAGCATCTTCTCCATGATCAGCTGGCGATCTGGAACCTGCGTGTTTGCAGATGTGTGTGTGTGTGCGTGTGTGTGATTGATTTATCACCTCCACGCCATGGGCATGTCTCCATGATCAGCTGGCGATCTGGTACCTGCGTGTTTGCAGATGTGTGTGTCTGCGCGTGTGTGTGTGATTAATTAATCACCTCCTCGCCATGAGCATGTTCTCCATGATCAGCTGGCGATCTGGTACCTGCGTTTTTGCAGATGTGTGTGTGTGACTGATTTATCACCTCCATGCCATGAGCATGTTCTCCATGATCAGCTGGCGATCTGGTACCTGCGTTTTTGCAGATGTGTGTGTGTGTGATTGATTCATCACCTCCCATGCCATGAGCATGTTCTCCATGATCAGCTGGTGATCTGGTACCTGCGTGTTTGCAGATGTGTGTGTGTGTGTGTGTGCGCGTGTGTGTGTGTGATTGATTTATCACCTCCACGTCATGAGCATCTTCTCCATGATCAGCTGGCGATCTGGAACCTGCGTGTTTGCAGATGTGTGTGTGTGTGTGCGTGTGTGTGATTGATTTATCACCTCCACGCCATGGGCATGTCTCCATGATCAGCTGGCGATCTGGTACCTGCGTGTTTGCAGATGTGTGTGTCTGCGCGTGTGTGTGTAATTTATTAATCACCTCCTCGCCATGAGCATGTTCTCCATGATCAGCTGGCGATCTGGTACCTGCGTGTTTGTAGAAATGTGTGTGTGCGTGTGTGTGTGTGATTGATTCATCACCTCCCATGCCATGAGCATGTTCTCCATGATCAGCTGGCGATCTGGTACCTGCGTGTTTGCAGATGTGTGTGTGTGTGCGCGCGTGTGTGTGTGTGATTTATTTATCACCTCCACGTCATGAGCATCTTCTCCATGATCAGCTGGCGATCTGGAGCCTGCGTGTTTGCAGGTGTGTGTGTGTGTGTATGTGTGTGCGTGTGTGTGTGATTGATTCATCACCTCCACGCCATGAGAATGTTCTCCATGATTAGCTGGTGATCTGGTACCTGCGTGTTTGCAGATGTGTGTGTGTGTGCGCGTGTGTGTGTGATTGATTTATCACCTCCACGTCATGAGCATTTTCTCCATGATCAGCTGGCGATTTGGAACCTGCGTGTTTGCAGATGTGTGTGTGTGTGTGCGTGTGTGTGATTGATTTATCACCTCCACGCCATGGGCATGTCTCCATGATCAGCTGGCGATCTGGTACCTGCGTGTTTGCAGATGTGTGTGTCTGCGCGTGTGTGTGTGTAATTTATTAATCACCTCCTCGCCATGAGCATGTTCTCCATGATCAGCTGGCGATCTGGTACCTGCGTGTTTGTAGAAATGTGTGTGTGCGTGTGTGTGTGTGATTGATTCATCACCTCCCATGCCATGAGCATGTTCTCCATGATCAGCTGGCGATCTGGTACCTGCGTGTTTGCAGATGTGTGTGTGTGCGCGTGTGTGTGTGTGTGTGATTTATTTATCACCTCCACGTCATGAGCATCTTCTCCGTGATCAGCTGGCGATCTGGAGCCTGCGTGTTTGCAGGTGTGTGTGTGTATGTGTGTGCGTGTGTGTGTGATTGATTCATCACCTCCACGCCATGAGAATGTTCTCCATGATTAGCTGGCGATCTGGTACCTGCGTGTTTGCAGATGTGTGTGTCTGCGCGTGTGTGTGTGTGATTAATTCATCACCTCCTCGCCATGAGCATGTTCTCCATGATCAGCTGGCGATCTGGTACCCGCGTGTTTGCAGATGTGTGTGTGTGTGTGCGTGTGTGTGTGATTGACTTATCACCTCCACGCCATGGGCATGTCTCCATGATCAGCTGGCGATCTGGGCATTTCTAATGTTGGCATACTTATACATGGGCATGCTTATACATGGGCATGCTTATTCATGGGTCTGCTTATACATGGGCATGCTTATACATGGGCATGCTTACACATGGGCATGCTTACACATGGACATGCTTATACATGGGCATGCTTGTGTGCTCTCAACTGTTCCTTGTACAAGCTCGTGCTTTATGGTCAACGGGCATGAACATGAGCAACAGTGGTGTTCAAATTGTGCACACACAGATATACATGTAGATTGTACACCAGCACATATGTACACACGAGCAGGATTGTGTATTCCATGACAGCATTAGACCTGAGCATCACCTTTAGAGACTGTGGCAGCACAGCACTTGCTCAAGTGCACACACACACACACACGCACACACACACACACGCACACGGACACGGACACGCACACACACACGCACGCACACACACACGCACACACACACACACACACACACACGCACACGCACACACACACGCACGCACCATGACTGTGATGGGCCTGAACAGCGCCTTCAGGGACTCTGGCAGCTCAGCGCGGCCGATGTAGCCAGGGTTCATGGTGATGAAGCAGCTGGTGCCCTCCTCGAGGGGCATCTCAACACCATCTGAGGCAACAAAGCTCCACGTATCCAAAGCCCTGTGGACACGTGCATGTGTGTGCATGTGTGTGTGTGTGTGTGCGCGCGTGTTGTGTGCATGAGCGAGCGTGTGTGCGTGTGTGTTTGCGTGAGCATAAAGGTTCACGTGAAGTTAATAACGTGGGTGCTCCAGCCATAAGCTATGGTATGCCAATCAATCACGTAATCTATGCATAAAGTCAAAAGTGCCACACAAGCACTTGTACCTGTGCTGTAACTTGTTGCCCTGATTCACATGAAAGTCCACCACACACACTTTGTCAGTGTACTCCAGCCACAAGCACGCACACACAAATGTCGGCGCAATCAAACCATGCACATAAACGCCTTCTTGCGCTTTGTGCCGTCCTTGTCAGTGTACTCCAGCCACAAGCACGCACACACGAATGTCGGCGCAATTGAACCATGCAAACAAACACCTACTTGTGCTTGGTGCCGTCCTTGTCAATGTACTCCAGCCACAAGCACGCACACACAAATATTGGCGCAATCAGACCATGCGCGTAAGCACCTACTTGCGCTTTGTGCCGTCTTTATCAATGTGCTACAGCCACAATCATGCACACACAAATGTCGGTGCAATTGAACCATGCAAACAAACACCTACTTGTGCTTGGTGCCGTCCTTGTCAGTGTATTCCAGCCACAAGCACGCACACACAAATATCGGCGCAATTGAACCATGCAAACAAACACCTACTTGTGCTTGGTGCCGTCCTTGTCAATGTACTCCAACCCACGGCCAGGGAGCAGCGACTTTCGTTTCTGGGAGTCGGTTACACATTTGTACTGCACAGAGCACACAGACAGCACCTGCGGAGAGCACAGTGGGCGTGCATGTGTTTAAGCGTGTGTGTATGCGCCTCTAAAATTCAGTGGCGTGCTTGTACTGCACAGAGCACACAGACAGCACCTGCGGAGAGCACAGTGGGCGTGCATGTGTTTAAGCGTGTGTGTATGCGCCTCTAAAATTCAGTGGCGTGCTTGTACTGCACAGAGCACACAGACAGC
>Ga0307947_1004905_pt1 | contig 10391 bp, 7 predicted proteins | sample OrgLakmetagen232_FD_201840 | JGI IMG/M metagenome (GOLD analysis project Ga0307947, IMG submission 201840) | Saline water microbial communities from Organic Lake, Antarctica - #232 | ecosystem: Environmental > Aquatic > Non-marine Saline and Alkaline > Saline | place: Antarctica: Organic Lake...
GTATAAATATATATACATATAGATAGATATAGATATATGTAGATATATGTATATACCGTATACGGTATAAAACCGTAAACCGTAGAAATTAAAGCAATATCAGTTGTAAATATACCTTTTATGGTTCTGCCAACTTTAAACATGAGGGCTGAAGCAGAACAGGACTGAGGAAGGCCTGGCAGGATTTTAGGCTCTGGATTTGTGCTTACGTAATGGTCTGACACTACTACTAAGTGGCCGGGTTAAGAACCAAAGTTGTGCTGAAGACTGCAGATTACTCTGCACAAGTACTCAAGTGCTCGGAGGCGAGTGCAACCAAATGTTAGTTTAAACTGTCTTGAAACAGCTTGCGCTGTGGGAACCTTTTTTTTTACGCTGGGTCTTTAGTCAGCGTGTAGGTTTTGTTTTTCCCTCTTGCTGCTTCTGTGCATCTTGTCTCCAGTTTCTTTCTCTCTTAGCAGGTGGGGGTGTCAACGGCCCAGCTGTCCTTTTTAGTTTCCAGGAGGGCTCAAATTTTATCCAGTTCAGTAATTCTCAGGTTTTTCATGTGGCTTGCCCAGTCTGACAGAGTTTTTTTAGGCAACGTGCTTTTTTTGGCAGTGTTTTTGGCCAGTTTAGTTTAATTCTCCCCCTCCACAGTTGATGTTTGTACCGCACGTACACCAAATACACACCTATGGACAAGTTCATACTGCACATGCCACTTTCAGGTGCCTGCTTCAGATATGGAGGCCTTGAAGTCACCCTTGATGGGGCTGTTTGAAAAGCGGCGGGCGCGCAACTTCTTCTTGTAGGTCTTCTTTCCTGATGACGTGCATTTTGCATTTCATGTGTTTGTATCTATGCATGTGTATCACGTTGACATGTGTGTGTCAGTGATATTTGGCCTGTGCACTTACGCCGTAAAGTTGGATTTTGGACCGTAATTACGGTATCGACCGTAATTGCCCTATACAGTATGGTCCAAATTACGGGCAGCAAAAGTTACGGTCCTCCAAATTCGTAAGTACGCCGTAATTTATGAAATTACGGTACGTACAGTATAAAGCGTACCATACCGTACACAGTGCACAGGCCTGCATGAGATCAAGTTCGAAGTGTAGACGAAGAGCACGAAAATTAAGGGTGTCGTGCTGCAACAAACTCTTACAAATCGCCGCATGGTCTACTTAATTATTCTATGCTTGACATTTTCCAAATTATCACGCCAAAACGTGAAAACACACAAAAGCCCTACTGTCGATTTCTGGGCCCTTCCTTCTATCACTTCACCCTCTTCTAGCCTTGCCAGAAGTGTGCTCATATCAACACCAATGGCTCTAAGATGTAAACAGAGACAGCGCACCAGCAGTTCAAAAAGCATTCATAAAAAGCATAGGAAGGTCTGTGAGACTCTGGGCCTGAGAATAAACGGGCTCAGAAGGAAACAAAGGCAGTCAAATCTGGTTTCGTAGACTCTCCTCATCCACTCCTGTCCAGGTATGTGCAAGACTACGAGCCTGAGGACATAAAGACGCACAAGGGTCTGGATCTGTACCGCATGACCATGGCTGACCTGTACAAGGTAGGGAGCTCTTTCTGCATCACTGAATTGAATGAAGCTACCTGAAGAAAAAAATTTGCATTACTGCTTTGAAAGAAACCAGAATTAGTCCTACGTTTTGTGCTAGATTTCTATTTTTAGGCTGGATATGGAGATCACACTTTTGGCCTGAGGGCACAGATGACTGTCCTTATGAACGGCCCACCCCTTAGCAAGCCAAACAGTCCCACCTAACTTTGTGTCACCATATCTCTGTAACCCCTGCACCGTTTTGAGACCTGAGACATGCGTTGGATAGCTGGTTTTTGCTCCTTCAGCAAGTGCTTGGCGGTTGGGTAGAGGTGTAGAGACTGGGGAGATATTTGGCGCCGTCCCTGGACCCCGCTCTGCTTGACGTTGAGGGCTTTAAGCACCAGCTTGTCCCGTGCTCATCAAGCTGCAGTTTGCTGACCTAGCCTTTAGAACACCCTTACCTCCAGGTATCAGGGCAATTCGCGTTCATTGCCCCCCTTGTGTATCTGTTGAAAAAACTATCTGGATCTGGCCAGTGTTATGGTCATACGTCATACGGTATTTGTGCCAAGTCATCGGCAGAGAATTTTGAAAACACGGTCAACCATGCTAGTCTTGATGAATACCCAATCCGCTCTCTTTGAAAAAAGTACCTTGCACTCAAAAGTAGACCCGTCGTTAAAGGCTGTCCCCATGTAGTGGTGTTTACCCCCCAAACTGACTTTAACCAAATTGGATGGAAATTTGGAAATGTGTGCACTTGCATCTAAGATAAGGGGCTACAAACTCGGAATCCTGAAATTGACCCAGGGGGTGGGCAGGGAGCCCCTAAACTTTCAGATCACTCTCAGATCACACATTTCTCACACTTCCAGGCCACAACCTTCATGGATTTTGTGAAATTTGCTTTGTTGGAAGCACATACTTTCAGCTACCTGTGAGTATGCTGTATGTATGAATTGACAGCCAGACTGGCTCACAATGCCCAAGAATGTTGAGTTGTTTGCTGTATTGCACTAGAAACGGTCATCACAGCCACACAAAGACCCAACCCAAGAATCAGTGTACTCATTGCATGATAATGAATAAGCTGATGCAAATTGAGGTGGAGAAATGTATGCTTTCATGAACAGCTTTTTGTCATGCGTCACTGTATCTGTCATGACGTAAGATTTATTGCAGTAGTGATCACTAGGGGCGACCTAGCTGAGGGGATGACTGAGAGGATGGCTGGGAAGATGGAAGGTGGTGTGGAAAGGCAGCGTTTGGGTCTGTCTCAGGCTGTAGTGCTGCTGATTCAGTTGCTGCCGCTGCTTTAGCTTCACAGATCATGGCACGCCTGCGCGCACAAGCTATGCATGCCCACTGGCCGTGATGGCGGCTGGCTGGGTCGTGAAATACAGGATGCAGGGGGGCTGCTCCCAGTTCCAACTTGCCGGCTGTGTAGCTGGTGCTGCTGCTGCTGCCTTCAGCCGCCGCCGGCCGCTCCTCGACTGTTTGCCATACAGCAGACGGCTTGCGCCCCTCCAGAGGCCTCTTGCAACCTCCCAGGCAGCAGCAAGCCAGCTGCTCCCGCTGATCCTTGGGGATGTGTGCATGCTCAGAATAGAGCAGGGGGTGCTGAAATCTCGGCATCTGTGGGACAAAGGTCATGTGGGACACAGATTGATGAGGTAAGTGCGAATGATGAAAGATGAAAGATGGAGGAGCCTGTCAAAGTCATGCGGCGCAGAGGCTGCTTAAAACCCTAATTACAGCACAACAACCTGAAATGCCCTCCACGCACTGCGCGCCACCGCTTCCAATCCTCAGCAGCCGTCAACGCACTCTGCCACGCAGGACCTGCAAGGTTTGAGGCAGTGCATGGTCAGTTACGCAGCGTTTTGTGTCATATAGGCCAACAAAGTGTGCCAAACTGACCCCCTAGCTTCTAATGCACGACTTTGCACCTACTTCAAGCATGATTTGCATGCTGGAACGCGAGGAGCAGGTCATTTCAGGTGTGCGTGCCAGTGATTTTTTTAAAGGATTTAGGAAAACCTTGGTATCATGTCTCCTCAAAATCTGGCAATTTGAGAAAGTGGGTTCTCATGTTGATTTAATCTTGCTGTCCCAGCCTGCCATATGGTGAATGGTGTAGGTAAGTGATTTATAAGGTTCAAAAGTATTGCACAACTCAATAAGGTTGGTCTGGAATTGTAAGGGAGAAACTGTCTCCAAAACTGTCCTTCTAACTGGGTCCTTTGTCTAGACAAGTCCATGACGTTTCTTTGCGCCGAACCACTCCAAAATGGGTATAGAATATCCTTTAAGCCAACGGTAGAGTTTCTAAACCCTCATGCACATTGGACTCAATGTTCTGCTTCTTGCACTGGAAAGTGGGCAGATGCTGCAGTGAACTTGGATCCAGTATTTCGGTCCACCCCCCCATCACTCAGCCAGTCCTTGCGCTGGGGCTGTCTCACAGGGGCTGGATGCTCAAGCCCTTAAGCTTGGAACTTGTTTGTGGGCCCACAGGCCCCTTAGAACTCTCCATCAATTTTCCCCTGGCAGCTTGGGCTTTATTGATGGGGTTTATCGCTCATATTAACATCTTGATTAATTTTCTGGAAATTTTTGTGGTGCGTGAGGGCCGTCAAAAGCCCTCTAACCACAGAATCGCTTGACACAGGGGCTCATCAGCACCCCCATAATCTTGGTTTCATGTCAATGTCAAAAGTCGGAAATCCATCTTTACATGTCGATCGACATGGTATGTCGCCAAAAAAAAACACTGGTGTGTGCGCGCATCTGTTTCCCTTCACCACGAAAACCTTTTTAAGCATGCAGCATTGCAACAATTCTTTGTAGGATGACATGCTGCATACCTTCATGCAGGTCTGGGACAGGGTGGGGCCACCCTCGTTGCTGCTGCAGGTCCTGGGTGGTGCGGATGTGCCTCTCCAGCTGTTGTGCAATCTGCTGCTGCTGCTCCTCACAATCGCGGGCTCAAACTCATCAGAAACACTGGAAAATATCAAAGGACATGCTCACCACAAAACTGGCGAGTATGTACACCGCCGAGGAGGGTTACACCGCCCAACGTCAAATTTCGCAAACTCGACGGCTAGTGACGGGAGCTCACAAAACCGGTGCAGAGTGACTCCATTAATTTTGTATAGTCCTTTTGCCCACTTGGGTTTGCTTGCCTGCGTGTTTTGGGAGGGGGTCCCACCTCCCCTGTATCTCCCCAACCACTGCACCATCCGGGATTCTGAGACCAGTTCCGTCACGCATTTTGCACTGAGAATACACATATCTGGTCAAATTTGAGTTCTGAGCAACTTGGTTTGGGGGTGAACACCACTGCCGTAAAAAACATCAGCTTAAGCCAGACAGTCCCACTTAACTTTGCGTCACCATACCTCTGTATTCCCTGCATTTTTTTGAGACCTGAGACATGCGTTGGATAGCTGGTTTTTGGCTCCTTCAGCTAGTGCTTGGCAGTTGGGGAGAGGTGTAGAGACTGGGGGAGATATTTGGCACGAAATAACATTACCCGGGACTCCCGTTTCACTACCTGTGTGCCAATCTACAACCTTTCAGTCCCCAAAAATCAAGCATACTAACCCGCATCTTTGATGTAAATTTGGGGACGGGAGCAGCTGTGGTCGCGAGTGCAGCACAGCGTAGTACCTAGAAAAAAACACACCGTCTTTCACACAGTCCATCGATTGACCTCATTCAAATTTCTTTTGACGCACATCAATTCTCTGCACCTCAGAGAGCAAAAAACAGGCTGAAACTTGAAGCAGGTATGGACCGATTTTCTGTCATTTCCTCCTGTCCCTTGTGTGAGTGCCTCCACTCGCCGGCAATTCCAGTAACCCTGCCCCAAATTCGACATTACTGCATCGTCATATAACATTAATAATGCTTATATCATAAGCAGAGGTCGATCGGTGCAAATTCATAAATGCACCTTTTCCCTGCCAAGGTGGGTGCAAAATACAAATCGGGCCCCACGCAGCCCTTTAGAATGCCAAATTGACAGCAAATGTCAATGGTATAGATATAAGATCAAGCATCTTGCATTCAGATGAGGTATAGGGGGCTTTGAAATGGGTGAACGCAGGTGAGACGGGTTGGGGGGGTCCGTTCATGGGGACAGCCAGATATGTTTGCATTAGTGCCCAAACACAGGAGAAGTTTCATCAAATAGTAAAGGCCTGAGCACATGAAAGTTGTAATCTGGTACTAATGGTGAGACTTGGGAGACGACAAGGCCTGGCTTTGAGTGTTGTCAGCGCGTGTTCGTGAGCTGTGAAATGCTTAAACTGCTTTACTTCAGCAAGTGCGCCTCCCCTTGCTGCAGACTGCAGGCTCTGCAACAAGGGGAAACAAAGCCGTCAAGACAAAACACCACCATCACATGGGTTGTTCCACCCTACCAAGAGATGTTCCAGCTCGTGCTCGCAAATCGTGCTTGCACTCCTCAGCATGACTGCAACTCAATTCTTTCTGTGTATGCCTGTACTTGCAGTACTACGACCTCAGCCAAGATACCACCGACTTTGTGGGCCACTCCATTGCTCTTCATCGCGATGACTCTTACCTAAGCCAGGTGTGGGCGTGTGGGTGTGGGTGTGTGAGTGGATGCGTGTCTATTTTTGCACGTTTCGAGATGGTTGCATCAGTTCTATTTTTGCTTCTTTAGGACAATATTACACATCCTGCCTCGTTTTCTTGCCAGCTCCTCACGACCTTGCAAGTAAGCACTACAGATTGTGGCCTAAACTGGTGTATGCTCTTTGTTTTGCTGCCCTTTCACAGCCTGCTATCTTCACAGTGACCAAGATGAAGCTGTATCATGAGTCTCTGTTCCGTTACGAGGGCCTCACATCCCCCTACCTGTATCCACGCTATGGCCTTGGAGAGCTGCCTCAGGTATGTCTGTGTGCGTATGTGTGTGCGTGTTAGCATTTGTGCATGCTTTCGTTCACTTGTGCTACTTGGCAAATAATTTACCAGCTTTTTTGTGCAAGTGTGTGCGTCTATTTTGCCAATACATGTCTGCGCGCTCTTTGTGCTTTTTCTTTAATCCAATGCAAACGCAGTCAGACACAATTGCACGCTCTCAGCACGTGTTCACAAGCACAACACCTACACACAACACCTAACTACGTGCGCTGGTAAATTCTGTGTGCAGGCCTTTGCTCGCCTCAGTGCTGTATTTGGAGGCACGTACATGCTGAGTAAGCCAGAGGCTAAGGTGCGCTGTGCAGTGCTCTTGTATCTGTGGAATGGTTTCTTTTATGGGACTGCACAGTAATCTTGAGTGTTGATGCTGCTGTGTAAGTGCCCTTCTTGCCGTGAGGTGCTCCTTTCTTGTACATAAAATGGCTCCCGTGTATTATGTTAAATAGTACCCTCTAATATTGGCAGAGATTGCAGGTGGGAATTACTGTACGGGCAAGTAGCGCGTTTGTAAGGTAGCTTGCGTGGACTAACAAGTGGAAACCAGCAAAGTGCTCTGCTCTGTGAGCTCTACTTGACCACGTTTCAGTCTGTTACGGCCCTAACAACACTCATGAGAGCAGCTCTGTGGTGTATATGTGAGCTCTTCAGCTGCCACTACAATGTCCTCTAAATTCCTCTGCAGTGCGCCAGCACTGACCAGCTCTTTGTTGGGATGCTCCTCTGCATTCAGCAAGTCATTGCCCACGTGTTGATCAGTTGACGGGAACCAACGGCTCCTAACCACACGCGCCTCTGAAGGTTGTCTACAATGAGAGCGGAGTAGCTGAGGGCGTGAACGCTAAGGACGAGTCTGGCAATGAGGTCACCGCCAAAGCCAAGATGGTTGTCGGGTCAGCAGAGTACTTTCCAGAGAAAGTGCGCAACGTGGGCAAGGTCGTGCGTGCTATTGCCTTTCTGGTGAGTGCGTTAGAAATAACCCTTGGATTATCGTTGTTTTTGTTGTTTTCAGGGTTTGAGGAGCGCAACTAGCTCGATATAAAACCAAGCGTGAAGCTTGCTCGTTTCAAGGCGCAATATAATCAGTTGCTTGCTGCCTAAAGAAGTAAGATATTTTAGATGTTGCGCGATTGATTCTAATTAGGGTTTGTGTAGCGCAACTCGGTGCAAGGCACAAAATGATTGTTTGCGTGCCCCCAGGCCGCTATCAGCTTATATTACCATAGTGTCATTTTCTTAGGTTTAATGATTTATTACTGTTTTGTGCTTTTAATATTGCGAGACGTACTTTTTGCGAGGTGCCAAATTAATCAGAATACCGTCCAAATTAATCAGAATACCGTAGGAATTCTATACCAAGCCCCAAAAACATTGTTCGCGGGGGGTGCGGCCAACTCACCCCCCCTGAAATAAATTAATATTTGAGGGGGTACGGAGTACTGCGGTTAAAATTATTTCGAGCTTTTGACGTGTCACGAGTGGGAAAGAGCCCCCAAGAGCCCCAGTGGGGCGTGTCCAGACAGGGATGGCCAGCTTCTGCAAGGCTCCCCCAACCGCCGAGCAGCTTGAGCAGCAGCAGCTAGAGGAGGGGCAGAAGTTCAGGATGGGGAAGATGATGATGATGAGGGTTGAGTTAGGAAAGACTAGAAGGCAAAACCAGTTGCCAGCTGACACAGAACGGATGACTGAGTAGAACAGAACCAGACTATTTTGATTTCTGAGTGTTTTTAAACAGAACAATGTGTTATGGAATGCACCTCTGAGTCTCTTGGTGCAGTTCTGAGGGCATTTTGCCCCTGCGGATTGACGCGGCAAGCACTAAAATATATATTGAGAGGGGTGCAAATTGGTGCGGACAGGGTAAAAATAATCCTTTTTTAAGGGGTGCAGAATGAGTGCGGTACACTACAATTGTTTTTGCGAGCATTAAACTTTTGCAAGATCCTTCAAGGTTTGGGAGATTTTGCAAAATCTACGTTTTTGGGGTGCTTTACTGGGCTTTCTCCCCTTTCTTCTGGGGTGCCTCTGGGAGCATCTGCTTCTGCTGCTGCTGGAGGATGGCTGCATGCAAGCACACAGCTCTGCCCTGGAGATGCTTCTTTCCTGGAGAAACTTGAGTTCCCATTGGAGGCTGTGTGTGGGTCTTCCTCAATAAATATTAATTTACTCACAAAATAACCAGGCGCATATGGTGATATAATAATTTTATGTCACAGCTGAGCCTAGCGCCTTTCAGTGAGGCAGGGGTGAGCCCATTGAGCCTTTACTTTACGCCTCATAGCAACCCTGACTAGACCGTTTTATCTTGGGACATCACCCTAACATCACCCTACATCACCCTACATCATGATTGTCTACACGACCTGCGGGAAGAGGAAAAAAACTCAAAAAAGCGGCGCGTTTCTCGTCCAACTGACCCCTTCTCACCCTATTTTGCTCACTCGCGCGCACGCAAGCCTCGCTTTATTGACGTCCCACACACACACACACACACACACATGCACACACTCTCTTACAAACAGCACCCACTACTGTTACACACCAATGCACAGAGCCACCCTATCCCCGACACCAACAACGCAGCCAGCTGCCAGATCATTTTGCCCCAGAAGCAGCTGCAGCGGCGCTCTGACATGTACGTGTTCTGCTGCTCTTATGCTCACAACGTGTCCGCCTCTGGCAAGTGGCTGGCTTTTGTGAGCACCAACGTTGAGACACCCAACCCTGAGGCAGAGCTGGCTGCTGGGCTCGCTTTGCTGGGGCCCATCGACGACAAGTTTGTGGAGGTTAGGGACGTGTACGAGCCCGTGGAGGACGGGAAAAGGTGTGTGGAAACTGGTTGGATGTGTGTGTATGTGCGCATGTGTGCGTGTTGCCCTTGTAGATGTTCTATATAGGATTAGGAGGTATTTTTACAGAGGCTTGGCATATTTGGGCGAGTGGGTATTGGCAAGAAGTTGTAGACGTTTAATGCAAGTGTTTGCTTCCTTTTGACTGGATTTCAATTCACGGTCATGTGTCACAGTCAGGCATTTTTAATTTGCATGGCGGATGGCAAAGAACAGGAAAATTGGTTGGTTGTGAAACCTGGCAGATTGGGGTATATGAATGTGACTCGAGGTGGCCTGGAAAGACTTGAAGTGGCTTGAAGAACACACACAGAGGACAGCTGTGTGCCTGCACCTCTGAGTGAGGGTGACAGCAGGGCCGATGATGGTTAGACGTCAACGCAGCTTAGTACTACTGAGAAAGCAATAATTCGAACATTCAAGCCCGTGCTGAAATGAACCAGTGCCCATTAAGGAAGGTTTAGACCAACCGCTTACATTTTTCTGGTCACCTTCAAGCTTTGAGTCAAAGGCTTGTTTCCAACTCGATAATTGATTGGCACACATGCATTTGTGCAATCATCTTGTTGGATAGTAGAGGGTGGAAGTGAATGTGTAAGTCCACAAATTAGAAGTATTGTTTGTTGCGGAATCACTTGGAAAGTGGGCACTGGCTTCAATTATGAGTCGCGATGTGAGTGCATTGCTGCAGTGCGTCACAACCCCACAATTTTACCACTCTGAAAAGCAAATATCTTCTGACTCTCCTGTGTCGATTGAGAGAGGGGGGGTGCAGCCTTCGCCCACTGAAAACAGGCATTCACTGCTGCTTGTAAAGATGGAGAGCGCGCGACCAAGGGAGCAGGACAGCTTGACAGGGCCCCTCCTTGTCTTGCTCGTTGTGCTCGCTCCCTTGCTGCCTTCCCCTCTTCGCTCCCTCTCCCTCAACATCGTGCGCTTGTGACTTACAGGGACAAGTGCTTCATTTCAAAAGGCTACGATGCTACGACACACTTTGAGACCACTGTGGAGGATGTGCTGGATATGTACAA
>Ga0307947_1004912_pt1 | contig 10385 bp, 10 predicted proteins | sample OrgLakmetagen232_FD_201840 | JGI IMG/M metagenome (GOLD analysis project Ga0307947, IMG submission 201840) | Saline water microbial communities from Organic Lake, Antarctica - #232 | ecosystem: Environmental > Aquatic > Non-marine Saline and Alkaline > Saline | place: Antarctica: Organic Lake...
GAGTGTGCACATGTGTGTGTGTGTGTGTGTATGAGCGTGTACATGTGAGTGTGTGTGTTGTGAGTGTGTGTGTGTGTGTGTGTGTGTGTGTGCGTGTGTATGTGTGCATGTATGAGTGTATGTTTGCGAATGCATGTGAACATGTGTGTGATTAATGTGCATGTGCAATTATATATGTGTGCAAGTGTGCGTGTGTGCGTGTATATATATGTGTGTGTACATGTGTGTGCGCAAGTGTGGTTGTGTATGCGTATAGGTGTGTGTGCGTGGGGGGGAGCGTTCGCAAACCTAGCAAGAAAAATGCAGTTTAATCCCCACCGTTCATTTCCTTGCTTTAACTATCCATTTTATCATTATGGCTTCTTTTATACTTGTGTGATTTTTTTGGAATGCAGTCACGCTCTCTGCTGCAGAGTCTGAGGAACCAGTGGGCACACGTGAGTATTCTGTACCACCTGTAGGTCAACTTGAAGGTGTGGATGATTGTTGAATGAATGCAAGCACCATGTTCCGCAGGCATGCCAACGGCGCAACTACGCCGTGACAGGCATTTCTCAGACTTCTCCAAGCCATTTAAACCAGGTGAGTAGGGATGAGGTGACCTATTCCCCCTAAAGGCCACCAAAAGCCTGTAAATCAATCCTTGAGCTCCCGGTACTGCAGGTTCTCAAGTTAGAAGAGCTGGAAGGCAAGTCTACTGAGGAGGTGACGGCAATCTGGCTTAAGGTAAGAGCTATTATCAGACACATACACAAACACACACACACACACACACACACACGAACACACACGCACACTCACATGCACATCACACATAAACTCACACGCGCACATACACACACTTACACACCACACATACACACACACCACACATACACATATACACGCACACACAATTGCTTACACATGCACACGCATACACACGCACACACAAACTCACACTACTCACACAGACACCGACACACACACGCATGCGCATGCACAGTACCACAGTGATGTGGCTGATGATCGTGTGGCAAGTGTCATGTCCCCAGAGGAGTGGACATTGATGCAAGAAAGGGCAAAGAAGAGGTAAGCAGTTCCAGGGCGGGTTGTAAACCAGTGAACCTGGGTTATTGAGGAACGAGTGGAAAGCTTACTTTGCACTCACTCTCACTGTGAGAAACGACAATGCTTAGGAGGTGCCACGATACATGATACATGAGGACCAGCACAGGAACGTAGGGCAGTCAACAAGGAAATGGTGCCGTTCTTCCACAAGTTAAAAACCAGAAACACTAAGGGGCACAGCAGCCACTCCTGGCATGCAACTTTGCAGTCTATTGCGCTTTTTGTCTCCTTTGTCCAGCACAGCAAACTTGGCTCCATGTTTATCCTACGCTTAAATGCGTATTTCACGTTTGTCTCACGTTCAAAACGTGCAACCCCCCATGCTGTCCCGTTGTTAACACGTGTCCCTTGTTCGTCCCATGTGTTTGAAACGAGCGCAGTCCCATGTTTGTGCTGCCCATTGCCAAGCCAGGCGGGGGCTTCTTGACGATGGTGACACAGATGCAGATGCCATTCGCGCTCGTTACGCTGCTGGAGGAGTACAAACGGTGAGAGGCTGCTCAGAAGGGAAGTGAAATCGCTGCTGGGAAGCAGCTCGCAAAGCTACGAAAAGATGCAGAGGAAATATGCTGCTGGAGAACTATGTACACTCTGAGAGGCTGCTCAGAAGGAAAGTGAAGTTGCTGCTGGGAAGCGGATCAAAATGCTACGAAAAATAAAGAAAAACTGCTCTTAAAGCTTAAAGAGACAGCATGCAACAAGGGCAGGCATCTTCAGGCGCTAGCGCCCTCACCCCCGCTACTACTTACAGTTTTACCAATGAATGGCAGCTCAGCTATCTGACTTTGGATGCCTATCAATGGCAGCTCAGCTATCTGAAACTAGGAAAAAGTTAGGATTGGAGCAGTTTGCAGGATATGTATAGTGTGCCTTCTATGTTAACACAGATTTGGCGCTTTGACAAGTCACGGTAGGGAAAGGAGCGCTACTGCTGTTGGACGTGCTTCATTTGGCGGGGACTGCTGCGCAACGTTTCTCCCTTTTTTCCCCTTGCTCCAGAGGTGATGTTGAAGTTAGAATGAGGCGGGTGAGTTGCAGGGATCGGAGGTTTACCTGAAGCCCAGTATGGGCGTGCTTTATAACCAGTGTTGTGCACTTTACGGTTGACGCCGTCAACCGTCATTTGACGGTCAGGCGTAATTTACGGTTTTGACCGTCAGAAACTAATCCTCAGGCGTAATTTACGGTGATTTTATTTTTTGACGTCTAACGGTCGGCTTTACAGTTATTTACGGTGGGAAACCGTCAGCAGCTGGCCAGGCCGGGCCAGGCTCGACTGACTCAGGGCCACACGAGCCCTCTTGGCCTTATTACCGGAGGACATTTTATATTTATATCGCAAATCGTAAATGTTGTTTGTGGGGAAATCGGAGCTTGAGTTGGCACTCTGAGCCACTGAGTACCTGACGCCGCACCGTTACTTACGATTTCCCACCGTCAGTATGAATTTCACCGTTAATTACGGTTATGTGACGTAGACGTCATTTAAGCACCGTAATTAACGGTGCTATTTGTGATTGACGCCGTATGTGCACAACACTGTTTATAACTGTTACTACTAGGGTGTGGGTGTCTGTTTCCTGAAGAGGTTATCAAGCTCAGCACTGGTATGCTGACCCCACAGCAGCTGAGCTTGAAAACTGCAATTCAAGACATGTTTCTTAAGCCCCGGTCACACGGGGCTTGGTTAAGTCATATGGTCAGGTCTTTTGGTTACCCTCAAAACTCCTATTTTGAATGAATAAGACGCATTAGGCATTCAAAATTCCAAAACACCCTTTAAAATTTGAATCCGTCAGTCCGACGAAAAGTTATGACCCAAAAGTAGGCTAACAATAGGACTTGACTAAGTCTCCTGACCAAGGAGCGGTCACACGACACAACCATACATATTTTTCTTCCGCTAATTGCTTCTAATTCATTAAAATACAATATATACCTAAAATGAATGAGCGAGCGATGTGCGCGATGGTTATGGCCTTCATGTTTTGTTTTGCTTCAGTCCTCCAGGCAGCTCACCCCCTGCAGATAGTGCCCTCATGTTCATTGGCATTCTGACAGCCCTTCAATCCCATGACTTGGCTGAGAGCATGCTGGTAGGTGGGGCGCACGACGGCTTGCTTCTTGTCGCTTGCCCGTAACTATTATATTCCAACAATTGTATTAATAATGCTTGCTTATAATGGTGAACCTGGACTCAAGACGCACTTATAAAGGTCCAGGGGGGGCCCGGGCACAAAACTGGAACATCGGAAAAGATAACCAAATATATGAACGGGCCCCCCCCCCCCTCCTCCCCCTAGTTGCGAAACCTAACCAATGGTTAGGCTAAACCTAACCAATTCCCGTGTGACCGACTCGTGGTTGACTAATTAGTTACCAAAGAGCTAACCAGATGATTTAACCAAACCCCGTGTGACCGGGGCCTTACTGGCCGCGGTGTGAGCCCCACTACTTGCTGCCAAACCTTCATAAGAGATCATCTACTGCACCAGATTCAACGATTTCTAATGTTTAGAAACAAAGACTTTTTTGAAATGGACTGAAAAGACGAGAAGGGGATTGAGGTATGCTAATGAACTTGCCATTTCCCATCGAAAGCGTATGTATAGGGGACAAGTGCCCCACTTGTACAAATTAGTCCTGTCAATCTGTGTACGCAATGCGACTTGACTGAACCTGAGCACACACTCTGGCAGCTTGTACTGGCAGCTTCATTTTGAAGCTTGTTCGGTTACAATTAGATGAAGTAGTTGCCCACCCCTAATGCAAAATTTTCCTGTTCAGATGACCCTCTCAGATAAAACAGGCATCCTGACAACAAAACTCAGGCCTGGAATTGTTTGGAGTATAACAAGTAGGATGTGATCCTGCGGATCACAAAAAATTGGGCAGAGCCTGCGCTGCAACCTGCATTGAATTTGTACCTAATGTGGTGAGAGCGATTCAGAAGGGGCTGTACTCCCTGCACCCCACTGCTCCTGTGCAACCATTTCTGAGCCATTCTGATCTTTGCAACCTGCAATGAAGAGCGGCATTCAAATAAGTTAGACAATTCAAGGGGGGCTGCGCCCCCCCTGCAACCCCCCGCTCTTGCGTTTGCACAGTCACTGTCATACCATACCGCCCTGTCAAGCTGTGTGTCATGTGCAGCAAGCAATTCAGGGGGGCTGCAATCCTTCTGAATTGCTCCTGTGCAACCATTTCTGAGCCATTCTGGTCTTTGCAACCTGCAATGAATAGCGGTATTGAAATGAGTTGACAATTCAGGGGGGGCTGCGCCCCCCCCTGCACCCCCCCTCTCTTGCGTTTGCACAGTCCCTGTCATACCATATCGTCTGAAGCTGTGTGACCTGTGCAGCGCCGTCTGTTAAGGATTTCCGGTCCCCATGGAAGTGGTGTACCGGAAGCTGCAGCCTGAGTAACCGCACGAGTTGCCCCACAGAATCACAACTTCGACATTTGATGATTATTCGACATTTGATGATTATTAAATTAAATGAAACACATAGTGCACCTTTGCCTGAGACCTCGCAACACCTCCCATGCGAGTGTGTTTGACCGCACACCTGAGGGCATGGCTGGAACCAGCGCAAAATCAGCTTTCTGGCTGTGCCATCTTTATGGCGTGGAGTGGCCTGGCTCAAAGCTTTATTTTTTCAGCGTGGTGACTCAGCAGTGGAATGAACTATGGGGGGACTACGCCCTGGGGGGCTCCGCCCCAAGAAAGGGCCAGCAAGGCCGGGTGCGTGTTTACATTTGTGTGTGTTTGTCACGGAGTACCTGGCACTCCTGGGCATTTTGTATTGTTAACGCATTACCTCCTGTTCTTGTTGCAGTCCTGCATGTTTCACAACGTGCAGTAGGGAGTCTGCTCCCTGCTTCCCGTTCTGTGTCTCCTTGTGTACGATTCTTCAAATTCGTCAGCGTCCCACCATACAACAATTCCTCCTTCGTTACAAACAACAGACACCTTTCACCTTTCACAATAAAGGCGAAGAAGTACAGCCAAAACCACAGACACTCTTCACATAGCAAAAAAGTGCAAAAAAACCAAAAGTGCAAAACAAAATTTGCACGTGCTGCACCACAGGAACGGGCCCAGCGCTGCTGCGTGCATGACCATCACACACTACCCTGAGCTGGTGCATTCCAAGAAGGTGGTCCTCACAAGAGGGGACCTGTTGGATCCTAAGCAGGTTTCTGCACAAGAGGTGAGGAGTCTGCTGCTTGTGGTGTTGGTTCCTTCAAAATTCAAGAGGGGTGAGTAGTCAGGAGACAGGCCGCTCGCACGAGCGGTAATTTGCTCTGTGTATTTCTGCTTAAATTTCGTTTCTTTCATTGGCCATTTGGAATCGGAACAGCAGGGCTCAAATCTTTGGCAGGTGCACTTTTATATTTGCTCCTCTTCCTTGTAAGTCAGTCGATCACTAGTAAAGTTTAATTGCGGTCGCTCACGTCCATTTAGGCATGGAGGTCTGGAACAAGCCTTGATATGCAAGATCAAGACCTATTTTAGGTGTAGACCTTAAGCAGGTCCCCGCAAGGGATATAGTTTACAAAAACACAGGGTTTCTTTGGTGGGACAGAGGGTTTCTTTGGTGGGTCGCCGGCTAGTGTGAGTTTTTCTGCTGATTTTTGCCAGTGCAAACCTTTACGTCCTTTTATATCACCCATTAGACACTAATAGGTATCCAAACCTTAGACTTTGAGTACACCTCAAGTCTACTTAACTGCAACAGTCGGGCTTGTACTCGATGACCTCATCAAAAGCAAACAAAACGTCACTGTTGGTAATGAGGTAGCTAGCTCAATTAAGAAAACATCAAATGAGTTCTTACAAAAAAGGATGATCTGGATAGTAAATGACTAATGATGATTGATGATTCAGCGAGGCGTGAGGTGCGCTTTTACATTGATGCGGGCTGTGATGATCATGATGCCTTAGTGATACAACTTTATTGCTTATAGTCTCCCTTCACACAGGCGTTGAAGCTGTAAGCAACTCTGCCTAAGGACGGACAACAACAATGTTGCTTACTGCGAACCTGCATTTGCAGTATGTGAGGAATGGGGAAGTTGAATACAAGAAAAACGAATTGGGTTTGTAACTACCCAAGGAGGTTTGTCGCTACCCAAGGTTCAAACACATCGATTTTCTTATTTGAGGGTTATGCTGCAATATAGATATCGAATGAAAGACAAGTGCTGTACCTTGCTTCCGGGTCAGGGAGAGTTTTATTTCTTGTTATCATGTTACATGTGTGAAGGATTGCATCGTGCAAAAGGCAGCGACACAGCCCTTTGCGACCGACCTGAATTGCTTGTGCATGACCCAGCAGACGCAATCTCATTTGTTGCTCTCCCTGCACACGATTAGATCTTCAATGTATCACCTTTACATGTTGCAGGGCCGTGCAGTGCTGGAATTACTACGCGCTTACTACACGGACAGTGAAGATTATAAGGAGGTACTCAGCTTCAACCACAGCCCCTCAAATTTTGATTTTAACGCTCAACTAGCTAAAAGTGGTCTGTTAAAACCTTTGTCGTGAGAGTTTCTTGATTTATTCTCTGCTGCCATTTTTTGAGTTGTAGCGAAAAGCGGCCTGTATTTTTTTCACCCACGTCTAAGAGTTTGTTTCTCTGACGACAGCTACCATGCAGTATTGCAGTACAAATCTAATCTCAGATATTTGAAGGGGAAGATTGAATAGTAAAATGACAGAGGGGGTCAACGGAGCAAATGTCCTGGAATGTGACTTTTTTGATGCAAATAATGTTTGTATGATATAATTAGATGGTTAATGAAGTTTGGGGCCAAAAGGACCACCCCAGTGGTCTGGACGGAAATACAGTTCAAATATTGGCACTGAATTTCCACATTACAGGCCACCACGCCTCAACCAGGGCCTGTTGGGTATTCAGGCAGGCTAGCAGTTAGTTAGTTTCTCTTTCTTTTGGGTTTCCTGTCTGTCTGTTTTCTCTCTCTGTAATATAAACCGTCCAAGTCAACAGGTTGTGGGCCTCCAGCACGCTAATCCACTGCGCAAGACGACTCGAGATGGAGGACGGTCAGAGCACGGGCTTTTTCAAGATGCACCAGCTGGGCGCTGGGCGCGACTATAACACCTGGAGACGCTACTTCATGGCAAACGCGGAACTGAAGGACTTCGCTGATGTCCTGCTTGAGGGCCCAGCAGCAGCTGCAGCAGCACTGGAAGGAACAGAGAGGAGGGAGTGGGAGGCAAAGGACAGAAAGGCCAAAGCAGCCATGCTGCTGGCTGTGGGGGAGGAGTACTTGGATCTGGTGGGAGACGCGGCAACAGCAAGGGAAGCATGGGTAGCCCTGGAGGGGATAGCTGTGAGGGAAAGCAAGGCACGAAGGAGGACCATAGCAGCAGAGTGGGCAGGAATTTCAGCGTCGGGTGGAAAAGGAGCTCAGCGGGAAAGCGAGCGGATACATCCATATGTGCAAAGGGTTAAAGGGGTTGCGCGGGAATTGCGGACCTGTGGAACGGTGGTCACTGAGGCGGAGGAGCTGGATGCAGTCCTTGCGGGCTTGCATCCTCGTCACAATATGCTGCGGACGGTGCTGGAGAACGACAGCACAGCGACGCTTGCATCGGCCCTGCCCCGGCTAATGAAGGATGAGCAGAAGGTGTGGGGAGATGAAGAAGGAGGAGAGCAGGCATTGCTCACTTTTGCAGGAGGGCGAAACAGGGGCAGGGGCCGGGGTAGGTCTCGAGGAGGATTGCTGGGTGGAAGACTCAGCAGTAGCAGCAGCAATAGCAGCATCGTCTCAGCAGCACACGCTCATGCGTCAGCAGCAGGGGGGAGGGGAGGTGCAGCAAGCAAGGAAAGAGGGAGGGGAAGGATGGTGCCTGGTTGGAATGGGGTGGTGAAGCCCCACATAGAGTGCTGGGAGTGTGGCCAGCTAGGACAATTTGGTGACAGGTGTCCTCAAGGAGAAGAGGCTCGTGCCTACATGGTGGGAGGAGAGGAGAGGGTGGAGGGAGAGGAGTTGGGATTTGCTTTCATGCTGGATGGACGGTGGGAGGACAGGTGGGAGGAGGCAATTCCTGGAATGGTTAAGGAGGAGGAGGTACACGAGTTGGAGGAGGCTTATGCAGCAGGGGTGGAAGGGGGGAAGGGGGTGGAGATGGAGTGGGTCTTGGACTCAGCAGCAACAGCGCATATTTCCTCTGACCCTCGTCCATTCCTCCACATGACTCCATCTCAAGGATATATTAGCACGTACAGCGGCAAGCTGGAGGTGAAGGGGACGGGGGTGGTAGCAATTCAGCAGCAGGGAAAGAAGCAGGTGCTGCTGCACAATGTGCTGTACGTACCAAGCTCCCCTCACCCCATCGGCCTCATCAGCATCGGACAAGAGCAGGACAAGGGCGCAATAGTGAGTGGGCACGGCTCCACTCTCACCCTCACTCTTGCGGACGGCAGCAACATCGTGGGCAGTAAGTTCCGCAAGTTCTCGCAAACGCCCAGCACACTGTTCTTCGTTCAGGCCACCACTAACCCCCCAGAACAACAGATTATTGAGCGCGTGTGGTACGCGCAGCAGCAGGCACACGAGCCCAGCAGCAAGGAGCAGAGGATCCTGGAGCTCAGAGAGCGGTACTCAATTGATGACCTGGGAGAGGAGGAGGACCTCAAGGTGACACTCGGTGTGTTTCCTAAGAAGAAGGAGGTGGAGACGAAGCTCACGGTGGGAGCGATGAGCGTGGTGGACATGCAGTGGGAGCCAGTCGCAGCAGCAGGTCCGGAGTTCGCACTCACAGCCAGCCTGCAGCAGACAATCGTCACCCCAGCAGCAATCCTTCACAAGCGCATGGGCCACACAGCCTACACTGGTTTGCTGCGCATGCTGGGCCGGGCGGAGGGGATGGAGGGGGTGTCAGTAGCGGACCTCAAGAGTGCTTCCACGATTGGAGGGACGGGCGGACGTACCTGTGGAGTGTGCGTCGCGACCAAGCTGGCAGCGCGGTCCCACCCTAGCGTGCAATACCAGATAACGTCCGCCCGACCCCTGGAGCTGGTGCACACCGACGTGGCGGGGCCAATAAACACAGTGGGTTGGAGGGGAGAAAGGTATTTTTGCACGCTCTTAGACGACTTTAGTGGGTACGAGGAGGTGGGCGTGCTCATGCACAAAGGGGAGGCAGGGGAATGGTTCAAGGGTACGCTGAATAGGTGGGAGGCACAGACTGAGCACAGGGTGGTTAGAGTGCACAGCGACCGAGGGGGGGAATACATGGGGAGGGAACTGCGGAGATGGTTGGAAGAGAAGGGCATAACTCACATGTGTACTACTGCATACAGCCAATAGAGCAACGGCAGAGCGGAGCGTCTCAGCTGTACCCTCAAGACAAGCGTATGCTCCATGCTGTTAGCAGGCTGCTTGCCAGCAAAGCTGTGGCCTGAGGCCGTCCGCACAGCAGCACAACTCCACACATTTGTCCCCGCAGAGCTCGACTTCCCCTCTCCCTACGAGCTCTTTCATCGCAAGCAGCCCAACATCAAGGGCCTTCGGGCGTACGGCTGCCCTGCCTACGTCCGGCTGGAGCCTCATGAGCGCAGCAGCACAGGACCAGTGGCAGTGAGAGGAAGGTTAGTGGCTCACGTGCACGGGGGGTACCTAGTGTGGAAGGATGTAGGAGGAATGCACCGTGCTAGCCGAGACGTCTGGTTTGACAAAGTGGTGGGACGGGGAGGAGGACAGGAGTCGAAGGGCAGCAACTCTCTTTTCAGGAGAACGGAGCAGCATTACATTGATTTCATGCAGCCGGGGATTGAGGAATAGATACATGAGAGGTGATGGGTCGGCAGGCATCTCTGCGCAACGTGTTTCTCAACACGCTGTGCAGGGTGGAGTAGGTGGTCAGCAGCAACACAGGCAGGCTTCTTCAGGTTCAAGTGGGGGTGGGAGCAGTGGTGGGGAACAGGAGTTTAGTGAAGGGGAGGAGGGAAGGGAAAAGGGGGGGGAGAATAGGGAGCAGTGAGGTATTTGAGTGGCACCAGCAGCATGGGTACCAGCTATGGAGGAGAAATACTGGGAGGGGGAGCAGTAAGCTGGGGGAGCAAAAGGGCAGAGCACAGTTTCCTGTACCTCCGAAGCAGATTGCATTGCAGCAGCAAGGGGGGGGGGGTCAGAGAAGGTAAGGTAAGGTAAGGTTACATCGCTATATATGCCTCTGGAGGGCATCTGAGCGGAAGCTTGGGAAAAAGCCTGTAACCAAACCAAAGAAAACGCTAGA
>Ga0307947_1004913_pt1 | contig 10385 bp, 10 predicted proteins | sample OrgLakmetagen232_FD_201840 | JGI IMG/M metagenome (GOLD analysis project Ga0307947, IMG submission 201840) | Saline water microbial communities from Organic Lake, Antarctica - #232 | ecosystem: Environmental > Aquatic > Non-marine Saline and Alkaline > Saline | place: Antarctica: Organic Lake...
CCACACACCACACACCACACACCACACACCACACACCACACACCACACACCACACACCACACACCACACACCACACACCACACACCACACACCACACACCACACACCACACACCACACACCACACACGACACACGACACACGACACACGACACACGACACACTACACACGACACACAACACGCAACACGCAACACACAACACACAACACACAACACACAACGCACAACACACAACACACAACACACAACACACAACACACAACACACAACACACAACACACAACACACAACACACAACACACAACACACAACACACAAATCAGCAACACACAACACACAAATCAGCAACACGCATCAAAGCAGGTAACACGCCGATACCCCTCGCGCACACCTTTGCATAGTCGTACGAGTCCATGACACACGCAAAGATGCCGCTCCCAAAGTGTTCGATCATGTTCTCGATGGCGGCCTGCTCGTTTGGCCATGCAGTCATGACACTGTGCTCTGTGGCAGGGATGCTCTGACCCACGGGACGGCCTCCGTTCAGCATGAACTGGTGTGTGCGTGTGTGTGTGTGTGTGTGTGTGTGTGTGTGTGTGTGTGTGTGTGTGTGTGTGTGAGAGAGAAGATACGCGAGAATGTGTTTGATGCAATGTTGGGAAAGATTGTGTTTTGTAACCGATGCACGTGCCGAATTTCTTATGAAAGTCCGCACGTGCCGATTTTGAGTAGCAAGCACACCATGCATCACTAATGCCTGGTATGGGTAACATGTAACACACACATACACATACACACACACACCAATGATGTATTGCGACTGTAAGTGTCTTGCCTATTGTTGTGGGCATGCCCCGTGCACGCCCTCACTGAGTTGCAGACAGCGCACAGCACAACTCCCCTGTTTTAAACACACACGTCTCTTACTTGAGTGTGGTACGACAAGTTTTCATATCATACCGCTGCTCACAAATGCACAATACAGATACATACAACACTATTTTCCTGAGCATTACACGGTGCGTTCGTGGTATTTAATCACTGCTCAAACAAGGATGGCATCCACACACAGCACCTCACACCTTAGCGTAGAAAGATGCTCTCACGGTATTGGGATACAGTTTGCGATATACAGTCAGGTCAGACAACGCATCCCTTCCCTAAGCATTGTAAAATTGAGGTCAAGGTATCAAAATGTTGCTCTCAAACGAGATAACTCACACATAGCACTTCTTCCTCAAGCATCGTATAATGTGCTTGTGAATTCAAATTGCTTCCCATAACCGGATACAAGTACAAGGTAATCTCGCACATGGCACCTCTCACCTGCGCGTAATATGATGCGCTCATGGTATCGGAGCCTGTGAAGGACAGCAAGTGAGCAGTGCCCCCCATTATGCTTTGCTCTACGCTCGTGCAGCCACGAAACCCAAAGTCCTGTGGGCGCATGTGTGGGGTTTGTGTGTGTTGACTGTTTTGCTTATGCATGTATGTGCAAGTGTATTGACATGTGTGAGAAGGCGACTGTGCTTGATTGAGTGTGCAAGTTGTGAGAGGGTGTTGACTGTTTTGATGGTGCATGTATGTATGTGCAAGTGTGTTGACATGTGTGAGAAAGCGACTGTGCTTGATTGAGTGTGCAAGTTGTGAGAGGGTATTGACTTGTGCGAATGGGGGACTGTTTGTGCTTGACTGTTTTTTGTTTGTGTGTGCTTGTGTGAGGATGTCAACTTGTGTGAGAGGTTGAGAGGTTACATGCACACACACTTGTATTTGAAAAAAAGGAGAAGAGTGTGTGAGTTCTCTACCCTTTCAAGGCATTCCCTGGGCTGGAAAACAGCAAAGGACAAACATCTGACCCTTTTACCTCCCTCTTAATCTTCACAAGGAGGAGTGGTAAAGCCAGTTTCAAAACGTCCTCACACCTTTTTCTACAAAGTGGATTGCGAGGAAGCTCCTTCCTTTTTTGCACTGCCACATGGACACTACATTCCTCTTTATCCCTCCAAAAAGCAACATCCCTTTGACCGTCTTTGCAATGGTTTTGTTAATATATTTGTTGCGCTGCGCTGTGTTCCTCCCATCATGAATCACAAAACACATGCTGACTGTTTTTTTGCGGCTGTTTGCAGTAACAGTTGATTCCACTACATTTTTTTAATGCACTGTGTTTTCTTTCACTTTGATAAACACACGCTGGCTGCCTCTGTACATTCGTGTGAAGCACCATGTGTTCCTCCTACTATGATACACACACTGCCTATCCCTGCACCTCTGTGTGATGCACTGTATATGCCTTCCTGAAAACAATATGATGATCTGCAAAAAAACACGCTGACTGCCCCTACTACACATTTGTGCAACGCCCATACACATTTGTGCGAGGCACCGTGCGTGCCTCCTTGCATATAAGATGATCCACAAAACTCGCACCTGCAATCTAGAGGACACCAGCGGTGATGCTTTTCCAAGGTCACTGGTGCGCATGAAAGCCTGCTCCACCACATCGCGAGCTCTTCGGCTCAACGTGGCCACAGTGGAGGGGTACCTGCATGAATGGGCAATACACATCGGAATGAAAAATTAATTAAAATGGATGGGATGAAAGACTGGTAGGGCACCAATGCTGCTTCAGCAAGTTGTGTGCTTTCCGGCTCAACAGAGGCCACCATAAAAAATGATGTGAGAGGTGCCTGGAAGGGCATGGCAAATCAACAGGTGGATGGCAGGAACTGCAGAGGCAAAGAGCATGTGGGAAAGCACGTGGAAGGCTCTACAAACGCTCAAATACATGGGTGGCAAAAATGACATCGTCCTAAGCTGCAATACATTTTAGCTGCACACAAGTACACATTCCATGAAACTCCACAACTTACCAGATCATGCACGCATTCCGTAATGCATGTGTAACACACATTACAACCTACCAGATCATGGTCATCAACGTCTCCAAAAAGGTGCACATAGGCGCATAGTCCTCCTCTGCGGTGATCTGTGTTAAGGCATTAACATCCTCTGATTAGTACTGGTGGTCAAAGCCAGCGAAGATGTGTCAAGCCCAGTTATTGGGCAGCTCCCCTAAGAGCGTGGCAGTCTGTGGTAAGGCCAGATTTTTGGGGGGTTACGGGTTTGCTAACACACACACATACACATATATACACACACATACACATACACATACACACACATACACATACACACACACTTGGTGACGTGAGTACTTTTCTGTCTGACAGCAACAGCCCTTGCTGTTTTCTTTATCCAAATGCCTGGGATGTAATCACCGCTTGCGTAAAAATTGAAATGTCAATTGCAGACAGTTACGGGCAAAAGCACCGCATATTGTGCATGGATGATCTGGGCCTGAACACACTTTGAAGTTTCAAAAGCCAGCAACAACACAAACTTATTAAGGAACTCAAGTCAGATGCACTTAACAGCAGAGGGCTCCAGAAAAATTGGTGCCTATGTAACACCACCACGCGCGCTAAAAGCTCATCTGTCCATTACCTGGTAAATGGGCACTCGAGGGTGCATGACGCTGCCTTCCAAGACGCCCTCCACCTTGACGGGGAAGAACCCTGGGTGCAAGCAAGTAGGATAGAGCGGCGACTGTTGGTACTGGAGGCGTGGCAGACTAGAGATATAACAAGATCGCGCTGCGTGTCAATATGACCTCCACCTTGACGGGAAAAGCCCTGGTTTTAGTGGGTCAGTGAGTTGTGACTAGTTCTCTAGATCTAACATGGAAACTCAGGTCCATCCAGGTGCAGGTCGACTCACACAGATCAATAACTTCAACCACACCCATAGATGCATCAGGGCCAGAATTTATGATTATTGTTGGCAGGAAATCCTGCTTGGGTCAGGGTGACAAACATCAGAGTACATTAAGGAACCTTACTTTGATTCTTGAGAATATGGAGTGAATCAGTGAGCCTGCTAAATAAGTAGGCTCAGTGAGTGCTTCACTTTTGATACACTCAGCAAGGTGTGTGTGAAGACAAACACGTAAAATAAGCTTACCGTCGTTCTCACGCACAAACCTCTCGAAGAGGGATTTGGGGAAGGGGAATGCCGAGTAAGTGGGGGCCATGTGTGTCCTGCAGGAAAGTGAACGGCATTGTAGGGACTAGGGCCAGTGTGTGTGTATGTGTGTATGTGTGTATGTGTGTGTCCTGCACGAAAGTGAACGGCAAGGCAAGGACAGTGTTTATTTATGCAGGAAAGTAAGTACGCTGCAGGGGCCATGTGTGTCCTGCAGGGTGAGAAGGAACAGATATGGGAGCACCACAGCACACGCATGTACAAGGTGCTTGCATGTACGCTGGTTTGCTGGCAAGAGGTGTACGTACATCCAGACAAGGTTTTGCACCAACAGCTGGGCACTGGACTATAATTAAAAGGGGAGAATTGCAAGTGCACATTACATGCCGGCACGCGAGAAGGGGCCAGGGTTAGACTTGTCCCTCCAACAAAGGCACATGTAGGCGCACGTATTTACCGGTCACCCCTGTTTACACTGAAAACACTGTCTACACCCACTAAATCAGACACACACACAGACGCACTTGTAAAAAATGTCTGCACGTTCCACGTCCTCCAAAGTCCAGCGCTTGCTGATGTACTGCTCTATGAAGTAGCGCAGGCCGTACGAGACAATGCGGGTGTCTGCTTTGTCCTTTGCGTAACCATGCCTGAACTCCCCATACTGAGTAGGTGCAGCAAGGGGGATGAGGAATGTTAACAGTTTAGTGCCTTTTAAGGCACAGATTTGCATGTCAGTTCACACTTTGTGACTACCTAGGAGCAAGCACGTGAATGCTAGCGTGCGCACTTGGTCGCTGTTAGTAATGAGCATAGTATGTACAAGTACATACTAGTGCACATCTAGCGGTCCTGTTGGCTGTTCGTCACGATCATGTACACAGTTGGTTGCAGCTGTCAGTGGTGGGAGGCCTGACAAGCTTAACACAGCTAGGCTACGCACAGGCTAAACCCTAACCCAAAATGGAGATAGCAGCACGCCAGTACTCACGCAGACCATCTTCTGGGCTTTGGGGTACTGCAAGAAGTGTGTGGCCTTGTAGCTATCTGTCAACACAGATATGGGCACACCTGCGTGTATGGGGGAGGATGGTGTGTGAGAGTGCAAGTGGTTTAAAAATATCCAAGCAAGCTCGGCGAGAAGTTGCAGGATTGAACATTTGTGTGTGTTTTCTGGTGTGTGTTTTTTATTTGCGTGCGTGCGTGCGTGCGTGCGTGTGTGTGTGTGTATGTGTGTGTGTGTGTGTGTGTGTGTGTGTGTGTGTGTGTGTGTGTGTGTGTGTGTGTGTGTGTGTGTGTGTGTGTGTGTGTGTGTGTGTGTGTGTGTGCACGTGTGCTTATGCGTGCGTGCCTGCGTACATGCGTGCCTACCTCCCACGCAGCACCCTGCCATCATGTTTGGGTTAATGTCCGTCTTGAACAAGGATTCCTAGGGAGAGCTGGAAGGGCAAAACCCTTTCAGTTTCCACTCTCTAAGAATCTAAAGGGATAATTCAGTTTAAAAACCTTACTGAAATATAATTTATTGCCATCATGGACGATGAACTTGTTCTGAACCTTGACTTTGAGGTGGCCAAAAAGAAGGTGGGACCCATGCGTAAAAAGGAGGGACCAGTGTGTTATATGCATGCTGCTTCAATCACACCTGTCCCTCCACGCTCGCGCTGTGCAGCCTGTGTCCAAAAAGCCTCCGGCGGCCTCTCCCAAGCAGCAAACTGTGAGTGCTCCAAAAGCTGGAGGTCACCAGAGTAGCAGCAAACCCGTGCAGACAGCTTCCAAACCAAGCATAGCAGCTGTGCGAGATCACGTGCCCAAGCAGCAGCAAGACGGTCAGCCGTTAAGCTTCAATAACCAGCAGCCAAGCGCTCAGCCGCCCAGCTCTAAGCTGCAGCAACAGAAGGAAACCAAGCATTCCAATCATGGCGCAAAAGGAAAGAGGGGACGTGGAAACCAGAAAAGTGGAGACGAAGATGATATGCAAATGCGCGGGGCAGACAGGTGCGTATGCTTTCAAACACGTGCACGACATACGCAAGTAAACACACATGCACACACACACGCACACACGCACACACAGACACCCTCACGCACACACGCACGCCCTCACACACACACACACATACACACACACACACACACACACACACAAACACACACACACACACACACAGACACACAGACACACACATACATACATACACACCCCACAAACTACACACATGCAAATTCACGTTCAAACGCTCCGATACGATGACAGTGAAGAGGATGAGGACGTGGCTGCCATGGTGGCTGTGCTGCGGAAAAGGGATGAGCAGCTGGAGGCTGAGCTAGGTGCACGAGGGGGCAAATCAGGGCCAGCAAGTCAGGTGCGTGCGTGCGTGCGTGCGTGCGTGCTTTGGTTTGCTTGTCTTGTTGTACTGCTTTTCTCTTGTCAAGTACGTGCTCCATCTGTGGCTTGTCTTGGTTTGTGCCAGTAGATTTTTTAAGGCAGCTCTCTACTCTGCACACACACACACACATACACACACACACACACAACACACACACACACGCGCAATCACACACGGTCGCCCAAACATAGACATGCACATACACACATGTACAGGACCCCACAGGCGTGGTTGAGTTTGGCAGTGAGGACGAGGATGAGGGGGGGCGTGGGAGGCGCAGGCACAAGTTTGCACGTGTGTCGACTGCTGACCACGACAATAGCACGCAGGGTGACGGAGATGGTGGCGGACACTTTTCATCACAGGGAGGGCAACAGCACGCGGGGGGAGGGGGCAACAGGAAACAGAACAAGCAGCAGCAGCAGCAGCAGCAGCAGCAGGTGCTGTGTTTTGTTACATGCTATATGCGGAGCCTTATTCTTTTCTGCACGCGCACGCGCACGTGTGCACTTGTATGGACACACACGCAGTAGTGGCACTTGGGCAATAGTTGCGCACAATATTAGACACATACACAATGCACATGTGCGTGTGCATGTTACACACACATATTACGTATGCACATTGACACAGGCACGTACGCATACACACACACAAACCCATATACATGCATGCACATGCGCCCACCTACATACGCAAACACACTCGCAAGTGGGTGCACGAAATATACTCACGTCATGCATGCAATACATATACACACAACACACAGGGGGAGGCTTTAGTGCGGTGGGTGCCTGGTCAGTTGGGTCATGCAGAGCCTGCGGGGCCAGGAGCTGCTGCTGCTGAGTTGTTTGGCTCGGGAGAGGGGGCAGGAGAAGGGGAAGGGGCAGCAGCAGCAGCCGCAGCAGCAACAGCAGCAACACCAGCAGGGGGGAAGGTAGACACGTCTACTTGGGCAAGTAGGTTTGATGGTGGTAGTGGTGGTGTGGTGTGTGCGTGTGTGTATGGGTGTTCGTGTGCGTCCCCTGTAAGACTGCTGGTGGGTTAGATTAATTGAGCGTGCAGATTACATTCCTGAAAGCCTGATTTCAGTCCTGGACCAGCTTTGTCCCTGGACCGCATGATGAGTTTTTAATGAAATTGAAATGTTAGTGCATTGCCCTCTTTTTCCCACACGTTTAGGCTCTGTCCCTAACAACACACATACAAACTGAAGTACACACAAGCACGCACACACACGTGCATACACACGTGTGCGCATGCGCAAACACACGGCAGTGTGATCTTGTGAATTCGCTATGTGTGACCGCATTGTTTACGCTGCCCCTCTTGTGCTCTCCCTGACAGGCCTAGGCCTTGACCCTGGGCTGTGTGACCAGCTGGTGGGATGCAATTTTGAGCGGCCCACACGCGTGCAGCAGGTGACTTTGCAAGTGCACAGTAGATCGAATGAGTCGAACAAGTAGTTTGGGTTTTATATAACACAGCAAGGGTGGTGGTGGTGGTGGTGGAGCTTCTGGTGAGTTTGTTGCTGGCCACACACACACACACACACACACACACACACACACACACACACACACACACAACACACAACACACAACACACAACGCAGTGCGTGGTACTGGTGGCAAAGTGCGCTCGAGTTGATTGTACATACACATACACATACACTTACACATACACATACTCACGTACTCACATACACACATACTCACACAAGTTTACACATGCATACTGTAATAAAGACAAGGTGGTGTGGTTACAGTGCACACAGAGCGGGCACTGTCTGCACACATCTGTTGACATACCAACTACCTTGCAAAATTGAATAATGGCACAAACATGAACATTTGCTGTTAGTGCCACAAACCATACAACACAAATACATGTAACACACGGACAGGGTGCGGTGTCTGCCATAGTGGTACGCAAAGTTGGTCAGTCTGCACGTGTATCTGTTGACATACCGTCACCTACAGCAAAAATAGCTCGATGTTAAAACTTGACAACATGAACATTTGCTGTTAGTGCTCATACTGTACAGCACAAACTCATCACCACACAAAACAAAAAACACATGTGCAACATGCATTCAGGGTGCGGTGCCCGCCATGGTGGCACGTAGGGATGCTATGGTGCGCGCTCCCACGGGCTCTGGCAAGACCCTCTCATACCTTGTGCCTATCATCCAAGACCTAGCTACCCAGGTACCTATAGAAGTAAAAGAACTAAGCAGGCGGTTATGCCCGCTCCCTACATTAACTAAGCTCGCAGCTGTGTGTCTGTCTTCTGCAAAGGGTATGGGTCGGAAGGGATTTGTGGATGGATTGAGTCTGAAGTAGCTAGCTTGTAGAAGGGGTGAGCTTAAAGGAGGTGCTGAGGCTGTACATAAGGTATATGCATGCATGATGTAATAACGCCGCAAGCTGTGAAGTTGCTCCTCGATGTGTTCACAGCTGTGTGGCTGGCTGGCTGGCTTTACGAAAGGCACGTATTTTAATTAAAGAAGTTTAAAAATGTGCTTTTCATAAATGTACAGTGTGCAAAAGCAAATGATTGAAGCTTCTTCCCTAAACTGTCTTGCTAAATATGGCTTATTCTTGCAATCCACGCTTAAGCTGGTACCATGATTTGTCGTGACAGGACCACTCTGTCATGTAACCGCTGCGTTTGTGTTTTCTGTTGTACTGCCTTTTCACCGCATCCTCTGTGTATGCCTGTCTGTGCTTGAAGTCTCTGCGTTACAGTAGAACTGCAGGACATACGCTCAAACCCTTTTCCCTTCTATACTATTCTGTACTTTGTTCTCTGCGTGTGTGTTTGTCTGCCTGTCTGCAGTCTCTGCGTTACAGTAGAGCAGACGGGACGTACGCCCTTACTCTTTTTCCTATGAAACTGATCTGTACTTGTTCTCTCTTCGTCTGTGTTTGTCTGCCTGTGTCTGTAGTCTCTGCGTTACAGTAGAGCAGACGGGACGTACGCCCTTACTCTTTTTCCTACGAAACTGATCTGTACTTGTTCTCTCTTCGTGTGTGTTTGTCTGCCTGTGTCTGCAGTCTTTGCATTACAGTAGAGCAGACGGGACGTACGCCCTTACCCTTTTTTTTACGAAACCGATCTGTACTTGTTCTCTCTTCATGTGTGTTTGTCTGCCTGTGCCTGCAGTCTCCGCGTTACAGTAGAGCAGACGGGACGTACGCTCTCATTGTAGCACCCACACGCGAGCTGTGCCTCCAGATTCATGACGTGGCCATGCTGCTGTTGAAGAAGTATTTTTGGCTGGTGAGTGGTGCAAGGGAAGTTGAGGTGGTCTGTCTCATCCTTTCCTTGCTGATTCAAGCTAGCTTTTTGAGTGATGTGTGGCCTTATTGCTGTTCAAAAAGCATTTTTTGGCTGTGGTAGGGGGTAGTGGGAAAGGCGCAGTTACTTTTTCCAGGCCTTAGTCTGCAATTCCAAAACTTGCAGACACGGCATGTTTAGACAAGGAAGCAGCTCGTTTAAAATCGGGTTATATATACTTCGTCTGACAGCAAATATACCAAGCATATTGCTGCAGACTCACACGGTCTAGGTTAAACCGGGTGCGTCGGATTGTGCCTAACCTGCACACTGTCAGTGCGAGTGTTTGTAGTTGTGCAGGCAAACGGCATGTATTATGTGAAACGCTGCTCAAAAGCGTATACATGTGGGCATGCATATGGACCTTCGGCCGGAGAGAATTGATACGGTGTACACGTGCTTGCGTCCAACTGGCCTACCCAATTTTGTTATTTACAGGTACTGGCTGAGTCTGTGCCAAACCGTGTTTCTATTTTCAGGTGCCAGGCCTCGTGATCGGAGGAGAGAACCGCGTGCACGAAAAAGCAAGGCTGAGGAAGGGCCTCTCGGTCCTGGTAGCCACCCCCGGACGTTTGATGGACCACTTGCAAAGCACTGCATGCTTTA
>Ga0307947_1004919_pt1 | contig 10382 bp, 10 predicted proteins | sample OrgLakmetagen232_FD_201840 | JGI IMG/M metagenome (GOLD analysis project Ga0307947, IMG submission 201840) | Saline water microbial communities from Organic Lake, Antarctica - #232 | ecosystem: Environmental > Aquatic > Non-marine Saline and Alkaline > Saline | place: Antarctica: Organic Lake...
ACACACACACACACACACACACACACACTCTCTCTCTCACTCACACACACACACACACACACACACACACACACACACACACACACACACACACACACACACACACACACACACAGAATCTGTGCCTAGACCCTTTGGCCTTCTCACCTGGGCCCTCCCTTGTGGTAACCTGGACCTGGCCTCTCTAGGCTGGACTAATGAACATGGCTCGGGGCTGCCACAGGTGCGAACACAAATTTCACACACAATCATGTACACGCGTGCATTAACAAGTGTAACACGGAATATTTGGAGTTCACACACATACACACACACACACGCACACACACACGCGCACACACACACACACACACACACACACACGCACGCACGCACGCACGCACGCACACACACACATACACACACACACTCACATACACTCACGCACATGCGTGCATTCACACTCACGCATGCCAGCATACGTAAATGTACATACACACCACTATTTTTTGGTGGCAGATGTTGCACCGCCGTTTATAAAAAACAGCCTGCTGTTGTTCTTCTCAACATTACCAGGTGCATTAAAAAAAAATGCAAAGGCTTTGTCAAAATTACCAGGTGCGTTAAAAAAAAGGTACAAAGTTTTCTTAAAATTACCAGGTGCATTTAAAAAAAGGTGCAAAGGCTTTGTCACAAGCAGATGTATTGCAGATGTGTAGATGTATTGCACATGTGTAGATGTATTGCAGATGTGTAGATGTATTGCAGATGTATTGCATCATTGCATCTGCTTCTTCAAATGAAACAGGAACCACCCTTAAAGGGGGGGGTGCACGGATGCCCTTAATATCAAATATCTTGCATCTGCTTCTTGAATTGAAACAGGAACCACCCTTAAAGGGGTGCGCACAAATGCCTTCAAAAGCAAAATCCATCTTGCATCTGCATCTTCAACGCAAACAGGTTCCACCCTTAAAGGAGGGGTGCACACCACCGGGAAAGCCAGAAGCCGGGTCTGGTGCAAAAGCAAAAGCAGGTGCGCGAGCTGCTTGGTGCAGCATGATTACACTCTGTGTCTGTGTGTGTGTATGTGTGTGAGTGTGTGTGTATCTATGTATGTGCTTTGCTCTGATGTGCTGCCTGTTTCAGCACGTGCTGTGCCTACGTATCCCATATCGAAATGCCCGTTTCCGCACGTGTTCTGGGTTTACATATCCCATATCAAAATGCCCATTTCAGCATTTGCTGTGCCTACATATCCCATATCGATTTTCCCGTTTCAGCACGTGCTGTGCCTACATATCCCATATCAGAATGCCCGCTTCCGCACATGTTCTGTGCCTACATCCGCTTATCCTGTGCTGCATGGAAGATGCCTGTACCAGTGCGTGCAGTGCCTGCGCGCTGTCATGGTGTGCTGCAACGTGCGTGCTCACAGCATATGTGTGTGTGCACGTGTGTGAGCGTGTGTGTGAGTGTGTGAGTGTGTGTTCGTGTGTGTGTGTATGTGTGCTCGTGTGTGTGTGTGAGTGTGTGTGTCTGAAATAAAGAAGAGAGACCTGTCGGCGTTGACTCCCTGAAAGCTAAATTTCCAGTCAGTGCAAGCGGTGCAACGCAAAATAGGTAAACAGAAGGAATACATAAGGAAAACACAAGGAATACATAAGGAAAACATAAGGAAAACATAAGGAAGACATAAGGAAAGCATAAGGAAAACATAAGGGGGAACACAGGGGCTGCACGTTGTGCTTGCATGATCCAAAACCGTCACACAGGAATCTTGATAAAAAAACACAATGGGGCTACGTGATGAGTGTGTGCGCAAGATCTAAAGCCTCCACAGTGAAGCCTAGGCAAAGCCCACTGCCTGGCTTGCCAAGCACAATGGCACACACACACATACACACACACGCACACACACCACAGAAAAGCCTCGTCAAAGCCCACTGCCTGGCATGCCAAGCACGGTGGCCCTTTCCGGTCTGGACACTCCATGCCATAGAGCAGGCATTCGAGCATACCGAGCGAGTTTGCAACAGGTGTGGGTAAAGGTTGTGTGTATGTTTGGGGTGCTCTCAAAACAACCGCTCACTGAGGTGGTGACTTGCAAAGGCTTACACACAAGTGTCTTACACACACAAGTGTGTCATATACCTGCAAGACAGCCTGCGCCTGTGATCGTGCACATGCACGCGCACACACACACACGCACATACGCACACATACATACACGTACACACACACGTTCATATGCCCACGACCTCTTGGCATATGCAGGTGGAAGCCTCGCTTTTTACACACATACACACACATGCACATACATAAACACACAAACACACACGCACACGCACACATGCACACATAAACATGTACATACATACACACACATGCACACATGCACGTTCATATGCCCACGACCACTTGGCATATACAGGTGGAAGCCTCGCTTTGTACTGCGCTGCAAGGACTGCGCAATGAAATGCTAGTGTGGTCAAAAGATGAAGTGCTGTGGCAGCAAACCTGGGGCACCCTGTTATCTCAAGTAGAGGGCTTGTAGGAAACATATATGCGAAAGAGTTGTAACATTCAAATGTAAATGCTTCTGTTAGGCTGTGGTGGGGCACCCTGTTATCTCAAGTAGAGGGCTTGTAGGAAACATGCTTTGCGATGCAAAAGAGGAGTAACATTCATACATGTATATATTCTTCTGTGCTTACAACCAATCTAAACGGATTGGCCTACACAGTACTTCACAACCACCTGTGCAAGACGCGGCAACTGAAATTGTAGGTCTGCTACAAAGGTATAAACTTCAAATGAGCTCACTTAACTACATTGGAAAAAGGCATGAGATTCCAATACGTACTGCACCCCGAGGCACATTACGACCTCCCTCCAAACATGGGCACTAGTTACGAAGCAAAGATTTGCTAGCCCCCTAGGTTTTGACCCTAGTTACCAAACCTACTGGAGCGAAAATACCAGAGACACATTTTAGGGCAAGCATTAATGTTATTGACACTAAATTCACAGGCTTCTCCTTTTGCCACCCAAATTATTGCGACTACCTCCTTGTGGGACATGCACGCACTTCAATCAGCAAACTCCACTCAAGAAGCTACAGCAACATTCCTGCTCCTCCCTGACTGGCTTGGTTAAAATAAAAATGGGTACATGACTCGGATAAACGACTACCCTGAGCATGCAAGCGTTCTCGCCAAGTTCTCTGCAGACAGCATGCTCATAAACCCTACAGAAGTTTGGTTAGATGCTCCACCCCAGGTGGTTTGTTGATTTGTATTATTTAGTAGCGGCATAGCTGGATGTTTTGTATGATCATTCTGCTCTCAACTTTGTAGCGATACTGTCACGCACGCCAAAGCACTCTACCCCAATTTGTTGATGTGCTGTGTCCTATACTTTGCAGTGACAGTGGTTTGTTAAATTGTATTATTTAGTAGCGTGATAGCTGGATCTTTTGTATGATCATTCTGCTCTCAACTCTGTAGCGGTACTGTCACGCACGCCAAAGCACTCTACCCCAATTTGTTGATGTGCTGTGTCCTATATTTTGCAGTGACAGTGGTTTGTTAAATTGTATTATTTAGTAGCGGGATAGCTAGATGTTTATAAAGATCATTCTGCTCTCAACTCTGTGGTGGTACTGTCACGCACGCCAAAGCACTCTACCCCAATTTGCTGATGTGCTGTGTCCTATACTTTGCAGTGACGGTGGTTTGATCTGACAGTTGTGCAGCACCCGACAACACCCGGTGGTTAGATAAAACGGTTGTCATCACAGTATCACTGATTTTGAGATCAATGCATTCCTGAATCAAGACTCATTCAGACTCCCCAAGTTTGTGTCAGATTCAGTTTCAATTTTCGACACTGGTTGATCTTGTTTCTCCAGCCAATTGCCATCAGCCAGAGTCTCGGGCTGTAGGCCATCCTTGTAACCCCTTGTAACCCCAGAAAAAAACGGGTGAGGGTGACGTCAGTTTTTTCTAACAGTTGTGCAGCACCCGACAACACCTACATTCTTCAATGCCTGCGTTTCTCTCTCCCCTCACTGTTTTTTTTTCATCCGACAGTTGTGCAGCACCCGACAACACCTACATTCTTCACTGCCTGCGATTCTTTCTCCCCTCACTCAAGGCGAGCGAGTCACTGACTTGGAGTAGCTGTCGCAGTCTTGGTGGTACAAACCTAGCCAGCCTCTCAGCAATCCACCCCCAAGAAGGTAGTGTCATTAATCCTTCAATAATCATATTTTTTGCACATTTCCCCCTGACACCTGTCCATAAACTGCAATGTCGCAAAACACGTTGTGCCTCTTTTAAAGTTTTTTTTGTAGGTGCTACAAGTCGTGGTGCTACACTAAACACTCCTCATGTTTCAATATTGATTACATACGCAGCGTAGCAGTCACATTTACATGGCTTAATCTGTAACAATTGCTTTTTGTAAACCAGAGGTAATATATTGAGAATCCTGTGCTCCCCCCCCCCAAATAAGGGGTGGACGGTAAGCCCGGCTGGACCCTATATATGGGACCGGCCGCTTTTGTTTATCATAAGTGGGAGAAGACACATCTCTATCTATTGCCACAAACACACATATGTATATCGCATTTACATGGCTTAATCTGTAACATAGCAGTCACAATCTCTTTCATATGCCCACAAACACACATGTGTATACATACATCTACAAAACACGCCTTACTCACACGAACAAATACTGCACCGACACACATGACCGCAGCACACAGATGTTAGCTCCGCATAATGCACCTTGTAGACGCATGCTCATACAAAAGCATGCTCATACACACGCATGCTCATACACACGCATGCTCATACGCTGAAGCAACTTCTCTTGCACAACCCACTGGCGTCGACTTTGCAGTGCGTCTCTCACACACACTAGCTGCGTGCACATCTGCAAGCCTTGTGGCATGCACAGATGTGTGCTGCAGGGCATGTGCAGCCCCAATACATGCAACCTTTGGATCTTAGTGCGTGTGCGTGTGCGTGTGCGTGGCATTAGTGCGTGTGTGTGTGCGTGTGCGTGTGCATGTGCGTGTGCGTGTGCGTGTGCATGTGCGTGTGCGTGTGTGTGTCATTAGTGCGTGTGCGTGTGCGTGGCATGGCGTTAGTGTGTGTGTGTGTGTGCGTGTGCATGTGCGTGTGCGTGTGTGTGTCATTAGTGTGTGTGCGTGTGTGTGTGTGTGTGTGTGTGTGCGTGTGTGTGTGTGTGTGTGTGCGTGGCATGGCATTAGTGCGTGTGCGTGTGCGTGTGCGTGGCATGGTGGGCATGCCAGTCTTTATTCTTGGCAGCAAACTGGCCTGGAATTAACGATGAGACTTGAGTGATGAGCATGCCTGGATGGCAGCATTTGTGGGAATGACTGGGTGTGTGTGCGTGCGTGTGTGTGCATGACAGTGGATAAACATTGGTACACATGAAATGCAAACGCAGTGGTACTTCCCAAAACATTGAAGCAAGGATAACACGGAGGCGCACATGCTCCATAGAGGCAGGCAATGGCTGAGCACGTATGTACAGCACATATGTACAGCACAATTGCACGCATGATGCCAATTGTTCGTGAGCCCATTTCATTCCCACCACATGCATAAAAGCGATAACGTGTGTGCACTTATTCCTTCCGGAGCACCCCCTACCCCCTCTCAGCCCCTTCTTTGCACCAACCCAGAATGAGAAACCAGAAGCCGAGCCCTGCTGCTGGTCCTCAGCACTTGAGCAATTTATGCATACATACACAACGGTGCACATTTCTATATACACAGGAGGACAGTGCGGAGCTTTTTGTGACGACCCTCATGAAGAAACCTTTGCCTTGGCCCATTTAAATAAGCTGAAGCCTTCTGATTTGGCGGCAGGTGCACTTTTAGGAGAAATCATAGTGCCTGCTACTGTCGGTAGTGGCTTAGGCTGCCTCGTGGGCTGCGCGTCCAGGTTGCCTGGACACACGACAGAGAACGAAAGTGTAGGTGGGTGACGTGAGGATGTTAGAAGCTTAGCAGTGGCTACTGTCGAAGTAATTTGTGGGCTGCGCGTCCAGGTTGCCTGGACACACGACAGAGAACGAAAGTGCAGGTGGGTCACGTGAGGATGTTAGAAGCTTAGCAGTGGCTACTGTCGAAGTACTTTGTGGGCTGTGCGTCCAGGTTGCCTGGACACACGACAGAGAACGAAAGTGCAGGTGGGTCACGTGAGGATGTTAGAAGCTTAGCAGTGGCTACTGTCGAAGTACTTTGTGGGCTGTGCGTCCAGGTTGCCTGGACACACGACAGAGAACGAAAGTGCAGGTGGGTCACGTGAGGATGTTAGAAGCTTAGCAGTGGCTACTGTTGATGTGCTTTGTGGGCTGTGCGTCCAGGTTGCCTGGACACACGACAGAGAAAGAAAGTGCAGGTGGGTCAAGTGAGGATGTTAGAAGCTTAGCAGTGGCTACTGTTGATGTGCTTTGTGGGCTGCGCGTCCAGGTTGCCTGGACACACACACAAACACACACACGCTAGCCCCTACTCCACCCCACCCACCCACAGCCACCGAAACGCACCTGGGAGCTGCTTCCAGCCCAGCTCAGTGCGGCCAGTGGGAAATTTGGACTTCATGGCAAGTTGGTCGGCCATGGAGGGGGAGGCACCTTGGGTGGCGCTACTATTGCGTTGGAAGCTACTCTGAAGAGTAAGAAGAAGTAAATTGGAGGGGAGTCAGAGCATGCACAAAGCCAGGGTCATCTTGAGCAGGATCACTGTGGCAGCTGCAAGAAGCGAAGCCTGTGTGTGAAAATAAGGAATGGAGGATGGAGGAGGCATGCATTAAAAGGCGAGACATGCCTACGGGAATCAGGAGGGGAGTGGAATAAGGGGGGGAGGGGAGCTGAGTGCTCTCGTTTTCCTCTGCACACATGCATCAAGGTAACACAGGTACACAGGTAAGGGGGAAGTGTGTGTGTGTGCGTGTGTGTGTGTGCGTGTGTGTGTGTGCGCGTGTGCATGTGTGCGTGTGTGTATAGGGTTTAGGGAAGTGGTGTGTATGGGAGCACAAAGCATGCATTTAGGTCACACACATGCTCAGGTAATGAAAGCAAAGTGTGCATCTATGTAAGGCATGCATGCAATATAGGGGGTAGAGGCAGGGGTCGAGTGGAGGTGAAGGGAAGCGCAGGGCATATGCATTCAGGTCACACACACACGCACACGCACACGCACACGCACACACACACACACGTACACGCACACGCACACGCACATGCACACACATACTTTGCAGAAGAGACTGAGGCTTTCATTTGAAAAAGACACGCGCACAGTAATTAATGGGCGGGGTGAATTTTTACGGCGCGGGAAGTGGTGTGGAGTAGGACACGGGAGAGGTAGAAGTAGGGGTGGGAGGGATGAGTTATCTGCTTTGATGAAACACTTACAGTACTTGGTATTAAAGCGGCTCCTCTGCTTCGCTTAGGGGTGAAAGTGGTGTTCAGTGACTGCGTAGCACAAATTCTTCTCAAACTAAATTTTACGTCACATGCTTGTCCAGGTACATACACTGATGTCCATGCACATAATTACTAGCCAAGTCACTTGAAGTTGGAATATATAAAAAAATATATATATATACATCCATGATATTCTTATAGAGGGGGTCAAATGAGTAAAGGTCTGGAAATGTGACTTTTTTGATGCACACCATAATAAAATAACATAAGTAGATGGTTCACAAAGTTTGGGGCCAAACGGACCCCCCGAGTGGTCTGGGCAGAATATCAATTTTTTGGCACTGAATATTTACGTAATGAGCCACCACGCTCTACCCAGGGTCTCTTTTCACCTCAAAACACGACAGGAGTACTTCTTTTATGATGAGAAATTGTTCAGAATGCTAAAATCCGGATTGGGTGGAACTTGGTATTCCATCCTTTTTGGCACCCCTTTTGCTGATTTTTGGAAGGGAAATGGGCCAAAATGGGGTACCTGGCCAACTACTGCTCCGTTTCGCCCCATGTTTGTTGCAATGCTATTCTTTATTAAAATGTAGACTGTTCATACAAAATGACACAAATCGGGCCAGTTGGTGGTGAGATATGACAAATTGGTGGTGAAAAGTGGGGTTCACGCCGCGGGCAAATAGGCATATGCGCCGCAACTGGCTGTTTTCAAGCTCAGGTGTAGCCAAAATACCTGGGTACCAAGTTTAGGAACTGCCAGCTGGGGCGCACATACTCAATTCACATTTCAAAAGTACCCCTGTTTAGGGCCTCAGCTGACCCCCATCGATACTCTTACGCTTTTTCACAAGTTAACCCACACACAGTCCGACGCTTGCTTGCACACTCTTGCACACATACGCGTGTGCATGCACTCCCTCTATACTCTAAACATTAATTGTATGCAGGCACGTACAGAAAAATGTGATAAGAAGAACGTACTGTATTCCTTACCGTTTGTGATGATAAGACAGGACTGTTTTTGGCAGGAGCCGGGGCTGACTTGCGGCCCATACGGCTGAAGTCATCCTGTGTGTTTTTGTGCGTGCGTGTGTTTCAGTGTGTGTGTGTGTGTGTGTGTGTGTGTGTGTGTGTGTGTGTGTGTGTGTGTGTGTGTGTGTGTGTGTGTGTGTGTGTGTGTGTGTGTGTGTGTGTGTGTGTGTTTGAGTGTGTGTGTATAATGTGAGATTATCGTACAACAGCAGTAGCTGCTGTGTTTCAGGCTGAATGTGCACACCAAATATATTTGAGAATGCAAATTTCCAACCCATCCCACTTCTCTGGTGCCGCGTTGCGTCTCAGCACACCAGAGACCAAGACCTTCATGCTACCAAGGCACAGTGAAAGCCACTCCCTGCTGTGTTTCAAGTTGAATGTGCACACCAATTACATGTGAAAATGCACGTTTCCAACCAATCCCATGTATCCGGTGCCGCGCCGAGTCGCAGCGCACCAGAGACCAAGACCTCATTAAAGAAGTGAAACGCCTATGGGCGTGGTATATAGCCCTCAAAACAATCAATCACATAAGGCTTAATGAACTAATAAACCAATAACATGCTACTCAGGCGGTGACAATTAGGGTGTGATCCTGCGAATCACAAAAAATGGGGCGGAGCCTGCACCTGCATTGAAGTTGTACCTGCATTAAAGTTTACCTGCATTGAAGTTGTACCAAATGCAGTGAGAGCGATTCGGGGGGGCTGCACTCCCCCTCCGCACCCCAATGCTCCTGTTCCACCATTTCTGAGATGGCAGCCTGGTCTTTGCATTGAAGAGTGGCATTTAAATGAGTTAGACAATTCAGGGGGGGCTGCGCCCCCCCTGCACCCCCCCGCTCTTACACAGTTTGCACAGTCCCTCATACCGTCTGTGTACACCGCTGTGTGTCATGTGCAAGCATTTCGGGTGGATTGCAATCCTTCTGAACTGCTCCTTTGAACGCCTGAGCTCCATACGGTTGTTTAAAGCCACCACCTATGGCTGGGCTGCTGCTTCCTGTGCCTGCTGAGTGACAATGCCAGGCTGAGACTGATGCTCCAAGTGCTGTGCCAAGCGCTGGACGTGGGTCCTCTCCCGGGCCCGCTCGCCTGTCCTCCCAAGTGCTGTGAAGCTGCTGCCGTCTCTGCTCTGCTGCTGCAAGCGTTGCTAGCGTGTTGGGATCGGTCAGCCTTCTACCACACTCAACAACAACACTCCTGAAGAGGAGAAGAAGGGCTAAGAGTTTGATGGGAAACATTATAAATATATGATAAATACACCCAATTGCATCCCGGGGGTAACAAAGACACGCAACCCCGAAGGGGTCACGCGTGGAGGGGGGTTTGACCGGGGTGTTCCGGAATCAGCGCAAAATTGGCTTTTGTTTCATACAAAATTTACACTGTAAGGTTGTCTGGCTGGCTCAATGCTCTATTCTTTCAGTGTTGACTCTCTGAGAGCGCAGTGTTGACTGCAGTGAACATAAAGGGACTACGCCCCGGGGGGCTCCACCCCAAAAATTGCTCTCGACATTTTCAAAGGGGAAGGAGCCTCACAGGTGCTGGGTGCCATAAGTGTTTTCCACGTCAATGGAAAAGGACGGAAGTTAACAGGCATTGAACTCTGTGTGTCACAGATCTTGACAATAACTAAGGAATATCAAGGATTCAGAGGTGCTGGGTGCCATACAACAACCATTTGTCGTGGGTGCCGTAAACTCCTCTAACGCAGGTTAAAAGGGCAGAGATAAATCTGGAATAGGGGGACTTCTCTAAGGTTAAAAGGGCAGAGATCGACCTGGAATAGGGGGACTCCTCTAAGGTTAAAAGGGCAGAGATCGATCTGGAATAGGGGGACTCCTTTAAGGTTAAAAGGGCAGAGATTGATCTGGAAGAGGGGG
>Ga0307947_1004921_pt1 | contig 10380 bp, 10 predicted proteins | sample OrgLakmetagen232_FD_201840 | JGI IMG/M metagenome (GOLD analysis project Ga0307947, IMG submission 201840) | Saline water microbial communities from Organic Lake, Antarctica - #232 | ecosystem: Environmental > Aquatic > Non-marine Saline and Alkaline > Saline | place: Antarctica: Organic Lake...
GGCCCAAAATATATATATATATATATATATATATATATATATATATAGAGAGAGAGAGAGAGAGAGAGAGAGAGAGAGAGAGAGAGAGAGATAGATATGACAAGAAGCACCTAAAATGTGGACTCAACAGAAACTCCAGTGAGGCCTTTGACGCCCAGGTCAGTTATACGTGGCAATTTTACGATTACAACAAGCTGATACTATCCTAGCTGCTGCATTCTACTGCTACTAGTCCAGCTGCTGCATCCAAAGGATAACGGTGTTTTCATTGTTGTGCCTGATCCTGGAATGAGTGAACATGCCTGGTAACAGAAGACATGTGGTGACAATGCTTCTTCAGGTTTCATAATTCGGTTTCACTATTGTGTGCTTGGGCTCAACAGCACATGGCATGGCAAAAGCCAGTTATTATCGGTTTCACCTTTGTGTGCTTGGGCCCAACAGCACATGGCATGGCAAAAGCCAGTTATTATCGGTTTCACCTTTGTGTGCTTGGGCCCAACAGCACATGGCATGGCAAAAGCCACTTATTATCGGTTTCACATTTGTGTGCTTGGGCCTAACAGCACATGGCATGGCAAAAGCCAGTTATTATCGATTTCACATTTGCCTGCTTGAGCCTAACAGCACGTGGAGCTTCAGGCGTCCATACCAGCATAGAATGCCCATTTCAAAAGGAGTCATAACAAAGCCATTCTGATAGTCAAGGGCTGGCAGCTGACTTAATATTGCGCTCAAGCCAGTAAATAAGTGATGCTCCTCAAACATCTGCACACACAGCGACCAGTGTGAGCAACCTACTTGATTAACCCACAGCTCCATCATGATCCTCCCAGTAGCGTGCCTGTTGTCCTGGGCAAGGCTCTGTGCGCAAGCATGTGTGTAATGCGGGGTTTGTAAGGTATTCGTGCACCTGTGCACGCATGTGGTTGGTGGTGTGTGTGCGTGTTTTGTGTGCATGCCTGCCTGTTGTCCTGGGCAAGGCTCTGTGCACAAGCATGTGTGTAATGAGGGGTTTGTGAGGTATTCGTGCACCTATGCACGCATGTGGTTGGTGATGTGTGTGTGTTTTGTGTGCCTGTCTGCCTGTTGTCTTGGGCAAGGCTCTGTGCACAAGCATGTGTGTAATGAGGGGTTTGTGAGGTATTCGTGCACCTATGCACGCATGTGGTTGGTGATGTGTGTGTGTGTGTTTTGTGTGCCTGTCTGCCTGTTGCCTTGGGCAAGGCTCTGTGCACAAGCATGTGTGTAATGGGGGATTTGTGATGTAATTGTGCATCTGTGCACGCATGTGGTTGGTGGTGTGTGCGTGTTTTGTGTGCATGCCTGCCTGTTGTTTTGGTCAAGGCTCTGTGCGCAAGCATGTGTGTAATGGGGGGTTTGTGATGTATTTGTGCATCTGTGCACGCATGCAGTTGGTGGTGTGTGTGTGCGTGTTTTGTGTGCATGCCTGCCTGTTGTTTTGGGCAAGGCTCGTGCGCAAGCATGCGCCTGGTGGGGTGTGTGCGCGTGCTTTGTGTGCTTGTGTGCGTGTGTGTATGTCTGCAGTCAGCTGTTTGTTAATAAAAGATGCACAAATGCTGCTATAAACAAGGCCGTCGCCTCCAAGCAGGCCACACAAGAGCAAGCACATAGCAGCCCATGTCCTGCTTTTCCTGAGCACCTCCACAAAACCAATTAAATTATGAAGGTCACCAAAGCAATAGAGATCAAACACAACAAACCGCAGCTCAAAATAAAAGGCGCACACTAATGTACAGGTTTATTTGAGGGCACTCTTATGTAGGTTTGGCCAGAACCTTTAGATGTACACCGTATATGGCCGTATGTACAGTAACTCCCCTGCTACAAATACCGTGTATACGTATTTATGTACAATTTTGGCCAACCCCACTCTTATGCAATATGCATGCAATACTTGGCCCTGGGACAACACCTCCTCCCTCACCAACTCCTTTTCTCGGGCATCCACAGCCAGAGATGCTGCCACCACAGACCGCTGAGGCTCCTGCATGAACACGGTTTTGATTGCACGATCACAAATTCAGAAGTGCGCAGCAATATGCTGCTTGCAGGGTGCACGGCGCCAGGTGCTAAGATTCAGTTATGCCAATTGCGAATACGTACCGCTGAGGCTCCTGCATGAACACAGTTTTGATTGCACGATTACCAAATTCACAGTTCATAAGTGCGCAAAGCATTGCGCTGTTTAAGGTGCAAAGGTCGCACAGCGCCAAGATGCCAAGAATCAAATTTACCGCTACGTGCCGCTAAGGCTTCTGCATGAACACGGTTTTGATTGCATAATTAAACAAATTCACAACTCATTAGTGCGCAAAGCATTGCGCTGTTTAAGGTGCAAAGGTCGCACAGCGCCATGATGCTAAGATTTAAACCAACCGCTACGTACCGCTGAGGCTCCTGCATGAACACAGTTTTGATTGCACCATTACCAAATCCACAATTCATAAGTGCGCAAAGCATTGCGCTGTTTAAGGTGCAAAGGTTGCACAGCGCCAGATGCTAAGATTCAAATTTACCGCTACGTACCGCTGAGGCTCCTGCATGAACACGGTTTGATTGCACGATCACCATTTTCACAACTCATTAGTGCACAAAGCATTGTGCTATTGTGCTGCTTGTAAGTTGCTAATGTCTGAGATGCACAGCGCCAAGATGCTAAGATTCAAATATGCCACCACAGAACGCTGAGGCTCCTGTGTGAGCATGGCATCTTGTGCACGGTTTTGGGCTTGCATTTTCAATGCGTCACAATATATTACCGTCAAAAGGTGACAATAGGTGAAGTGCTGACATTTTTAGCAGGTGACAATACGGACAAGTCACTGTGCTGACATCTTCAATAGGTGTCGATAGGTCACTGTGCTGACATCTTCAATAGGTGTCGATAGGTCACTGTGCTGACATCCTCAATAGGTGTCGATAGGTCACTGTGCTGTGCCGCTTGTAAGGTGCACAACGCTCAAAGAGTGCAAGTTCCAGGTAGAGAAATTTCCAGTTCAAACGAAGCTTGTATTAGGCATCGCAGCCCTCACACATAGCAAGCCTACGACCTACACAATGCTGCAACATTTACATTGCATTCAGGCCTAGCAAGCCTGAGTTTCTACATGACAGTTTGACGTTTCATTGGCAACCTTTGAACTGCCTCACCTGTGTGTGCATCGCCCGGCGTTAAAGACCACTGCCACCTACAAATACTGTGAATCCCACAGTGCATTGACAATCCTCAGCCCGCCTCACCTTGGTATGCATTGCCAGGCCCTAAAATCTAGTACACCCCTCCAGACAATGCAAGCTTTGCAATGTATTGACAATCCTCAGCCTGCCTCACCCGTATGCGCATCGCCAGGCACTATAAGCATAGATTATTACAACCGTAAAAACAAAGCAACCTTTGCAGTGTATTGACAATCCTCAGCCTGCCTTACCTGTATGCGCATCACCAGGCACTATAGGCATAGATTATTACACCATTACACCCCTCCAAACAAAGCAACCTTTGCAATGCATTGGCAACCCTCAGCCTGCGTCACCTGTATGTGCATCGCCAGGCACTATAAGCATAGATTATTACAACCGTACAAACAAAGCAACCTTTGCAATGCATTGGCAACCCTCAGCCTGCCTCACCCGTATGCGCAGCACCAGGCACTACAAGCATAGATTATTACACCCCTCCAAACAAAGCAACCTTTGCAATGCATTGGCAACCCTCAGCCTGCGTCACCTGTATGTGCATCGCCAGGCACTATAAGCATAGATTACTTAACCGTACAAACAAAGCAACCTTTGCAGTGTATTGGCAACCCTCAGCCTGCCTCACCTGTGATTGCATCGTCATCATTCGCAAGAGGTCCTATAACTATTAATTATTACAACCAATCAACGCAACCTTGGCAATGCGCTGGCAACCCCCACCTCACCTGCGTATGCATTGCCAGGCCCTGCTTGCGTTCGCGTCGAGCAGGAGACGTGCCGTCCCGCCATTCTTGGGGCACACCCTCGATGGATTCTGTGTTATTCAAGCAAAGAATGCATGCAGCAGTCCACAAAGTTGTCACATGCAAACCCTCGATGGATTTTGAGTTATACAAGGAAAGAATGCAGCAGTGGGAATGGGTTATAGAGTTGCAAGCAAAGGAAAATGGGGGCGAGTTACCTCCCCATCCTCAGGGCACACCTCAATGGACTACATATACGAGCAAGACACACGCAGCAATTTTCAACCATTATAACATGAACAGCAGGAGGAAAGATTTGCAGATTGTAGGGGAAGTGTGTGCATGTGTGTGTGTGTGTGTGTGTGTGTAGCAAGTTGCGAGGCGGCTGTATGAGGGCGATTTGTCTATCTGTTCTTAGGGCACGCCCTTGATGCATTTCCTGTTAACCAAAAACACACACAGTTTGTAGAAGCTATGCGTGATCTGTGCTTCAGCACAAGTTTAGCTAAGAATATGCCAGGCCCCTACTTCAATGCTACGTTTTAAGTGTTCAGAGACAAAGGTATTGCAGTAATGGCCAGTCTTATCATCTTGCATGTGTGATTTATTTTTTGTTGCACTGGACAGTGTTCATATTGCCCAGATCCACATTCCAAAGTCTAAAAACACATTTCTGCGCACACATTATATGTTTGTGCCAAGACGTAATAAGTCATATAATACAGACTGACGTCATTATGTAAGCAGGAGAGTGATATAAACAAGCACACACAAGCAAGTATAATCTTACATACCTTGCCAGGCTCCGCGAGCATTCTTTTTCAGGGGGGGCAGGGTGCGCAGGTTGTGGTTGGAGGGCAAGCTGGCACGAGCTGCCAGCTGGCTGGCATCATCCATGCCATCCCCCTCAACCTGAAGGCACTCATGGCACAGGACAGAAACAGCGTTAATAGACATTATGTCAAAGTCTGAAAGCGGGTTTGCTTGAGCTGTCTGCCGCTCCTTTCGACTAGAGGGCACTCATAACTCGGTACAGGCACATTGCTAGGAGCAATCTTATATTATAACAAATCAGGTCGAAGCCAGGGAGGAGTGTTCCGGGCTGACTTGTCAGCTGGCTGGCATTACACATCATGCTATCCCACTTGTCATGGGGGGCATCTATGCCAAGGTACAGAATAAGTAGAGCGACCATGCTCGGGAACATGAAGCCGTTTACTTTTGCGATTGCAAATTCAGGGCAGGGCTACATGTTGGCAAATCTGCTATTTTTGTTTCGCCTGAGAGCCATCATCCCAGTGCCAGTTTAAAGTTATTATAGCGCCAGTATTCTGCTAGTGTGATAAGAGAACAGTGCTAGATCAGCAGCCTTGCAAGGCTAGATATTGGCTTTCCTTAACCAACTAGAACAGTACTACCGGGATGGCTGGCACTCAAAAGGATAAGGGTAGCAGAGCGCAAACAAGAAATGATAAAAGAAGAAAGAACGAAGGACATCGACTGAGGACATTAGATGCAGACACAATGAATGCATTTTGAACATTTGCAATGATTATGTGCACATCAACTTTTTACTGATTTGAAGCAGTTGAGACCTGGTCAAGGTGCAAGGGTCTTGGGTTGGTAAACGCTGCTACTCGTGTTGCAACATCAGATTCTTTAGTATTTTGAAGCTCAGGTCATGGTACTGGCAGCTTAGTTTTGAAATAAAGTTAAACACCGCACAGAGCGGAATAATTACGATATTACCAGACTTGACATTACAACGCTTCTATGCTGCACATTTCGCATGTGTGTGTATGCATCAGTGTGTATATTTGTGTGTTTGTTTATGAGTATATGTTGTTGTTTATGTAAGTGTCCGTGAATGTATGTGCGCACACAAGCATGTGTGGATATACGCGCATGTGCGTATTTCTGCATGTGTGTACTAATGAGACCTCTGTGTTTGTCTATTTGTATGAACTTGATTATGAATGTGTCTGTTGCACGTGTGTACATGTGGGTGTTCTTGTTTGTTTGTGTGTCAGTTTGTGTGTGCATTTGTGCGGATGCAGGCACGCACATGTATCGTTGTGCATGTTGATTTGCGTGAGTTTGCGTGCAATGTGTGTATGTGTGTGTGTATGTGTGTGTGTGTGTGTGTGTGTGTGTGTGTGTGTGTGTGTGTGTGTGTGTGTGTGTGTGTGTGTGTGTGTGTGTGTGTGTGTGTGCTTGCATACGTGCGTGCGTGTGGGCGCGTGTGTGTGTGTGCACTGAACTTACTCTGCCTCTTGCAGATGCAGCCTTTCTTCCTTCAGCAGGCATTTCCCTAGCTCATGTCGAGACAGCCCATGCGGACCTTAGAGAGACCAACTCCCAATAGACGACATTGGTAAAATGTTTGCGATTTTTTTGAATGTTTGTGAATGACATTTGCTGCTTCAGGAGGGTTTGTTGTGAGTGATCTTTGAGCTTTGACCTGCCTATTTAATTCATTGCTATTGTTGTGTCAGCTCATTGAAAGCTTAACATGCTCGCCTCTTTCTCGGCTGCTGCGTCTCGGCCATCACTTGCCACTAACGCTGTTGGCGCACGCCACAAAGGCGCAAAGAAGTTCGAGAAGCACAGGCAAGTACTAGCCCACCAATCGTAAATGTGTCCCAAGCTTCGTCTGTTTGTGTGGCTCCCCCTCATCCAACCTAACGGCTCCCCCAGCCTCATCCAACCTAACGGCTTACCCCTTCCATTGCTCTGCAGGCCAATCAAGGTGAGGTGATTTTGCTGTGTTTGGCAGCCAAGGTTGAGATGCGGCCGTCAGGTCTCTCCGCGCAATGGCACACTCACTGCGCGCGCACGCACACACACACACACACACACACACACACACACACAAGCACACACACAAACACACACATACACACACACAAACACACAAACACACAAACAAACACACACACACATGCTCGCATTTGCATACCCAAAGTTACGTATGCACCCATTGCACAAACACACACATGCAACGTCCTCAGTTGCCAATACGTTGATTGACTGTTGAGTCCATTTCCTCTTTCGTGCATGAGTTTTTGCACTTGCACAGGCCTTAAAATATGCTAAGGGTTGTTCAGAATAACCTGCTTTGCTGTGATGGCAGTCACTCTTGCAGTGTGTACTCACACTGAAAGTGGAAGGACCCCACACATCAAGTCCTCCGCAATGCGTTCGTGTGAATCAGGGGCAACTTAAAGAGCACAAATCTTCCCCCTATGTCGTAATGCACAAATATACACGGTTCGTGTGTGTGTGATTTTCCTAACTGCAGCACTGCCTTTCAGACAAGAACCGCAAGCCGTGCGACCACCCAGCCCCTCCTCCTGTAAGTATGTTTAAGTAGCAAACGTGTAGGGCTGGCCAGAACCGTTTATGTATAAGTAAGTGCGTGCCGTATAAATATTTCTGTCATGTTAAAGCCGTGTCCCTCATGGAAGGGAATCTATCGCATGGTTCAACAGCAGCCAGTGGCTTGACAAAGGGATCAGCAGCAGATACAGAAGCACCAGAGTTAAAGTATGAGCAGGGTTGCCCTAAGGGCATGCAAGCCAACCCCACTGAAGGTTTTCAGGGCGGAGATGATGCAGGAACCGAAACGGCACACGCACTCTCACACTCACGCACATACGTATGCACGCACCCCTGCACGCAGGCACACATGCACACATACGTGCACGCATACTTGTGTACTCAGATGTACACGCAACATACAATGGTACATGCACGCGCACACGTATACACAAATGTACGTGCACGCTCACGCTCACGCACATGTACACATGTGCATGTACAAACCCCAGCACGCACGCAAATGCGTACGCACATGCACTCACCCACGCATGCATACAACCATAAGCAAGCACGCGCACACGTACATGTGTGCATGCACCAACCCCAACAAGCGCGCAAATGCACACACACACACGTACATTGTTCACACATACACACACACACACACACACAAGCATACACAAATGGGGTCATTTGATGGGGTGGGAGACAAAAAGGGGTCTCATGCTTATAGTTTGCACGTTTGTGACAGTGTGTGCCTGCGTGCCTGTATGGGCTTTGGCCTCTTTGGGCAAGCATAGCTCCCCAACCTTTTAATTTCGAATTAATAGAAAGGGTACAATCAGAGCTCTTTGAATGCTTCAGAAAGACCCCCCTAATAATCAATCTGAGAAGGTCAAACTTTCACATACACGGTTTATATATAGGATATACAAAGACGTACAGTTTATTCGGGGATATATACGTATACAGGAATCCCATGTACGGTACATAAGGTAGGGAAATTACTAAATCTTCGGTCTTCCGGTGTGTATATACGGTTCTGGCTAACCCCACAAGTACGGGTAGCCAATATCGCTGTCCATTGTCAAATAAAAGTTGAAAATGGGTAGGGTTGGCAAGAACCCTGTACACTGCACATGCAGCTGTCACAGTGTATTCGAAGATTCCCAAGCAAAACCCGTGTATGGTCCTGGCCAACACCTATAATGAATTTAGGTTTGATGCTGTGTCTCTGTTGGTAATTACAGAACAGCATAGGCTTGACGCAATGAGGGCTGCTTCTAAACACGGCATTACAATTGAGTGTGTTAATACTTTCAGCGTCAAACATTTGCGTCATTTTTCTGACAAGGTTACTTTTCCGGCGTCAGGTTATTGGATGTGGCACACCCCTACAAGTTTGTGTAATTGAAAGCAAGGACCCATCATACTTACCTAGAGGGTCGAGATTGGATGCTCTGAAGATGCTGCGTGATCGTGTTTTATTTATTACGCGCGAAATATCAGGGACGTATTATTGTGGTTAGTATATTGATAGTCAGAATCCCACCTGGTACCTGGCATAAGTTGCGTAGGAGGGTTGCAGGCCCTTTCCAGCAGTAGAACGGTGGTTTGGCTCGTAAGAGATGTACATAAATATCCTCTGGTAGTGGTTGATGCCGTAGCATTGCATGGGCACAAGAGACCTACCTTACTTTTTACTTTCTATTAGTGTATTGGTGCCCATACCTATTACAGCACCTGCAAAGATTAACCAGCAGCTAGCCACCTGCTTTACACATCCCATCAACACCTATTATTATATTACTCGGCAACAGTCGCTTATTTTGTGTCTGTCCCCAATTGAATTTGAAACCACAACGGAAAAGAGTTTACATTACTGCATGTCTCTCCCCCTGTCCACGTGCATTAAGTATAGGGGTAACATTGCTGCGAGCACAGCATGTGCTGCTAAGTGATCTATGTTAAGCATCCTACTTACCGTCTATTATTTTCTTGCGTTTCACAGAGGCCAGTGGAGTTCACTGTCATCAGCAAAGCGGAGAGCAAGTAGAATTCTTGATTCATCACGGCAATGCACTTGGTAGCCCACGACCAAGTTTTGAAGCCTAGCTTCCCTCCCTCTCCCAGCTATGATTCCTCAGAATTGTTTTAGATTTCCCAGCTAGTAGTTTACTGTCCACGTTTTGTAGGTTAGCATTTCCAATGGCAACAACGACGCTGATTTTACTCAATTAGGGCTTTTACAGTATTATTTTTCATTGCATTGGCTCCCTCGCAAGCTGTAACGCGTCCTTTACGCTCCCCCCCTGGGATTAATTGTCCATAGGTAGTGGATTGCGTGCACTTCCCCAGAAATTCTATCTTCACGGTCAATGGTCGCCCTTTTTGATCTTCACTATAATACAACATGGACCATTAACATAAGGCCCCGGTCACACGGGATTTTTAACGCCCCCCCCCCTAGTTAGGTTTTTGGTCAGGCATAACTTTTCAAGCAAGTGTCAGAATGACAATCCGAAAGCAGATATGAAATCGGAGATGTAAGGAGATTCTTAAAAACAAATAAAAATGTTGGGTTAAAAATTAGCGTGACACTAACTGCAGTCGTGACAGGACCTAACCAAACCTCCGTGTACGGGGCCTAATATGTACTTCACGGAGTCAGCCCTGGCACTGCACGCCGTGTCAAGAGGACTCCTTCTTTTTAAGCTTTTTAGAGGGGCTTCATCTTCTGCACTCTCTCTAGTAACTTTGGAGCTGTATGTGGTAGTCTACGCTGCCCGCGCAGGCGGGCTCTTGATCAAGTTCGAGAACGGGGGAACAGCTGTGACACAGGTGCGTGCTGTTTCTCTAATCAAACACAGCATGCACACAAGCACGCATACGTGCACACACACACACACACACACACACACACACACACACACACAGACACACACACACACACACACACACACGCACACGCACACGCACACGCACACGCACACACACACTCACACGCACACGCACACGCACACGCACACTCACACGCACACGCACACACACATACACACACACGTACACTCAAAAGAAGGGAACACTGCTCCTA
>Ga0307947_1004923_pt1 | contig 10379 bp, 17 predicted proteins | sample OrgLakmetagen232_FD_201840 | JGI IMG/M metagenome (GOLD analysis project Ga0307947, IMG submission 201840) | Saline water microbial communities from Organic Lake, Antarctica - #232 | ecosystem: Environmental > Aquatic > Non-marine Saline and Alkaline > Saline | place: Antarctica: Organic Lake...
AGCAAAGTTTCATTATATGCGTGTGTATGTGAGTGCCATGTGGGTACCTGGTGTGATTGAATGCGAAAGCAAAGTTTCATTATATGCGTGTGTATGTGAGTGCCATGTGGGTACCTGGTGTGATTGGTTTTAGAGCCGCTTGATAACTGTTGAGGCACAGCTGATAATGTGCTGCATCCTCCTTTTGCATGAAGTGTGCGCTTTCACCCTTAGCTTTGTGATATACAGACAGGTTTGCACATACACACACATTGAGTCACACAAACGCATGCACATGCACACACATGCACACACACACTCACACACGCACACTCACCTAAACGCACACACATACACACACACACACACACACACACATACACACGCATACACACGCACACCTAAACGCACACATGCACACAAACACACAACCATACAGCTGAAAGTGACACATACACACTTATATACAGCTGAAAGTGACACACACACATACAGCTGAAAGTGACACACACACATACAGCTGTAAGTGACGAACACACAAACACACTCATACACACGCATACACACACATGCACACAAACACACACAGCTGAAAGTGACAAAGAGGGCACAGACCCTCTGGAGGCCATACTCTCCTGGAGGCCCAAGCTTCAGGGCTGGATGGCACGCGCGCAAAAGTCCACTGCCTTGGAAAGCACGCCTGTGAGTGACGAGAAAGTAGGTGGGCCTGCTTTCAAGTGCTGCCTTGGTTTGCAAGCAGCCTTTTTGCTGAAGCCCGCGATCCCTGCTGGCCTTTGGAACAATCTTCTATTCCAGTTGAAACCCGCGATCCCTGCTGGCCTTTGGAACAATCTTCAATTCTGTGTAGTTACCCATGATCCAAAATGGATTATCGTTTTAGGGGAGTTTCCTGAATGGATTATCGTTCAGACAAGTTTCCTAATTTTATGTCAAGAAGGGACAGCTTTATATATATTAACCTTAATCCTTACCCTAAACCCTAAAACTGCGGAGGCTACAACATATTGTGTCCACATGGATTGTGATGCAGGTCAGCTACTTGGCAGGCCAGCCCGCCTCCTGCCCACCCAGCCCTGGCTTGCTACAGCCAAGTCCCTCCCTGGCATTCCAGGAGGCCAAGTTGCTGAGCAAGGTGTGCAAGCAAGCAAGAACAGAGCAATTGTACCTGTTTTGTAACAGCAACCTTATGTTCCCGTCCTTTCGTCACCGTGCACTTCACAAAACCTTTTGACAACGCCCAGGAGCCTACCCTGACCATTTTTGCCTGTGTGTGGACATACGCATACTTCACACAGGCTCACACAAATTAGTGTAGCGCACGTGCCAGCCTTTATGTATAGGGTTGGCCAGAACCGTATGTGCACACCGTACATGCACACCGTACATGCACACCGTATGTATGGTGATTTTTCTGCTTTAAATGCCGTATATGCATACCATATATACTTATGTATGTATGGTTCGGGCCAACCCTATTTATGTACCAACCTTGACGTGTAATGCGTTTGATGTGCCAGCCTTGATGTGCTTAAAGTACAAGGGTGTATGCACGGGCACACTTGCGTGTTATGGACACCCTACCGTACAATCCTTGCGCGATGTGTGTGTGTGTGTGTTTGTGTGTGTGTGTGAGTGTGTGTGTGTGTGTGTGTGTGTGTGAGTGTGTATGTGTATGTGTGTGGATTGTACGGTAGTGTGTGTGTGTGTCGCGATGCCCTCTGCTCTGTGTTGTGCAAGTCACTCACGTGAGCGCAAATAACAAATACCCTCGGTTTCTTTCATTTGTGTGCATGCTGTCAAGACTGCCTGAAAGCTGCTGTTTCGTACTCACTATTACGCCTATTACGCACAGTTTTATAACTTACATATTCTGCTCAAGCCAGGAGAACCCCAAGGAGATGCTGTGAGCCCACCAGCAGCTGGTGCTGTGTTTGATACGTCTTCTTGTGCCCTCAGCTTAACTTCAAAAGACCTCCAACCCAACGCTGCCATGCTCCACTACCATCTGGTGCCGTTTTCTTTATACCTTGCACTCTCACATCTTGTGCTCTTAGCTTGCATGCGTAGAGACCTCCTACCAGATATGCTGTGAGCATATCGCTCGCGCTGCGACAGTGCGTGGGTGGAAGGAATGGACCAGATGGCACCGCTCGCAGCAACTTTCCTTCTCCTATTAATACATCTTGCCCTCATACCATGTGATCTCAGGTCGGCTCCATAGACCTCCCAGCAGATGCTGCAATCCCACTGTTTGCACTGCAACAGTGCATGCCTGGAGAGTGGATTGAAAGGCACCTCTCGCAGCAACATTTCTTCTCCTATAAATACATCTTGCCCTCATACCATGTGATCTCAGGTCGGCTCCATAGAGACCTCCCAGCAGATGCTGCAAGCCCACTGCTCACGCCGCAACAGTGCGTGGGTGGAGGGAATGGATTGGAAGGCACCGCCCGCGATAGAGCCTGCCAGCAGCAGCTGGCTTCGGAGTTCCTCTGGGTGAGGTGGATAATAGTTTCAGATAACGTTGCTGTTACCAAGTGGGGGTGTTTTCTTTCAAGCTTCAAGTTGTTTGGCCAATCGTCTTCTGGCTCCGAAATCTGCAGGATATTGCAAGTGGGTTACATGCAGTCTCTGCAATGTGTGCAGAGTTGTGTGTGTGTGTGTGTGTGCTCTGCTTGTAGATGCTCCAGCCTGTTGGTCCCTGCCAACCCTGATCTTAAATCCAAGAGCCTAAATGTAAGGAGTTGCTAAAAAAAACGCCTCTGGGTGAGATGGACAATGGTTGCAGTGTTTTACCAGTTTGGGGGGACCTTTAGGATCCAGGCTGTTTGGCTAATTTGGCGAGGTCACTGTTAGCTTCAAGTTTCGAGCCATGAGCCTGGAAAGTAAGGGGTAGATATCTTGATTAATTGTGCTTGTTAATTCCACCTCTGTCGCCATGCTTACCTTGCTCGTGTGTATGTGTGTTGCGCCTCATTTCCTTGCAGGTCTGCGTACGTTGCGAAAGTCAAGCTTCTTCTATCTGCGGGCATGGTGCGTCATTATTATTAATTAGTGTGTCATGATTAATTGTTATACCTAAGTCATTTGACTCTCGTCGTGTGAGTGCTTGTACATTGTGCTTTCCTTCTTGCTTCCAACCTTTGCTCACGCTCAAGGTGGTATGTTAGGTTTGAGTATTGGCCGTGTTGGGGCTTTGGCTGTGTTTGCAATTTTTGTGTGCCTTTGGGCAGGCCTGTGTGATTGGGCTGGCTGCAATAAAGCTCACCAAGGATAGTGCTTTGTGCAGCAACCTTTTGTAGTGTAGTATCCTTTTATGGTGTAGCAATTTTTTATAGTGTACCAACCTTTTATAGTGTAGCAGTTTTTTTATAGTGTAGTAACCTTTCATAGTGTAGTAACCTTTCATTGTGTAAGGTTACAGCACCTGCACAAAGCTTACCAAGTGAGAGCTTTGCGCAGCAGCCTTTTATAGTGTAGTAACCTTTCATAGTGTAGCAATTTTTTACATTGTAGCAGGTATTGCTGCTACAGCTTGTATTTGGTCAAAGTTTTATGGGGGGCATCGTTACTTGGATGATGAGTAACGATTGTAGTCGGCCAGAACTGTATAGATACGGTTTATATACGGCATTTTTGGCAGGAAAATTACCAAATATACGGCCATATACGGCGTATATATACAGTTCTGGCAAACCCTAATCATAGTCGGCCAGAACCGTATAGATACGGTGTATATACGGTATTCTTGGCAGGGAAATCACCAAATATACGGCCATATACGGCGTATATATACGGTTCTGGCCAACCCTAAATGTAGTCGGCCAGAACCGTAAAGATACGGTGTATATATGTACGGCAATTTTATGTATTTAACAGTCAGCAATTTAAGCAGGGAGATGCCCACAAATGTGGTATAATAAGGTAATGGTTACAATGGTTACAATGGGGGGTGAACTTCAGCCAGGTTGTTTGGCTGATCGGCTGCTGACTGGTCTCGGCGGTGGTGTATTAAGGTAAAAAACATCATAATGTGGTGTAAGTATACGGCCAATCCTATGAATAATGCTGGGTGTGCGTGCGACTGATATCAATCAGTCTGTTCTTATGACCATTCACAGGGTGAGGGGGAAAGAGGCAGCGTTCGTGTTGCAGATCGTTTTGCAATAAAGAGCATCAATGCAAATGAAACACAACATCCATGCCTTGGAAGGTCCAAATCAAGGATGTATGTCGCACACGCATCGCTTTATAATGCATAAACACCACCGCTTGTGTGTGATCTGAAGGTGTAGGCTGCAGTGCAGCTCATCTGAAACACGGCTGCAAGACTGTGCACATCCATTGACTGACAGGCTGATTGTGTAAACTTTGTTGGTGCAGTTTTTATTCCAAAAAGCTCACATGCTGCAAGGCAATGATAGGCAATGATAGGCAATGATAGGCTGCATGTCTGCACACGTATACAGGGTTGGCCAGAACCATATACGGTATATACGGTGTATAGGTATACGGTATTTTTGGCAGGGAAATTACCAAATATATACGGTTTTGGCCAACCCTACACGTACACCAACCTGTAGGCTGCATGTGCTAGGTGCGGCCTATATTGTGTTGCACCAATACACGTGCTGCGCATGTGCTGTCCATGGGTGCAGGTTGCAGTGCAGCTCATCTGAAGCGAAACTGCACAACTGTGCATGCCACTAGCTCAAACGCTGTGCGTGTGCTGCCCATGGGTGCAAGTTGCAGTGCAGCTCATCTGAAGGAAAACCGCACAACTGCGCACATGCCACTAGCTCAAACGCTATGCGTGTGCTGCCCATGGGTGCGGGTTGCAGTGCAGCTCATCTAAAGCAAAACCGCACAACTTTGCACACGCCACTACCTCAAACGCTGTGTGTGTGCTGTCCACGAGTGCAGGTTGCAATGCAGCTCATCTGCAGCAAAACCGCACAACTTCGCACATGCCACTAGCTCAAACGCTGTGCATGTGCTGCCCATGGGTGCAGGTTGCAGTGCAGCTCATCTGCAGCGAAGACAGTATGTGGGGGGCTGAGGGCAATTGTATCAGCGACGACCTCCTGCTGTGTGACGCTTGGGCCTTAGTGCTGCAAGAGCGCCCTGGAGCCATTCCCGTCGCAGAGCGCATTGAGGGCGTGCGATGGTGTAGGTGAGCAGTGGGGGGGGGGTGTTAACTTCGGGATGCTATGTCTGCATAGGTTGTGCTTACTAAGATGAGCTAGATGAGGGTGTTTGTGTGTGTGCGTGTTTTGTGAGTGTGTGTGTGAGTGTGTGTGAGTGTATGTGTGTGTGTTTGTGAGTGTGAGTGTGAGTGTATGTGTGTGTGTTTGTGTGTGTGTGTGCAAGTGTGTGTGTTTGTGTGTGTGTGTAACCTGTAGTGCTGCAGGAGTGCCCTGGAGCCATCCTCGATGCAGAGTGCACATTGGGGGCGTGCGGTGGTGCACGTGAGTGTGTAGCCTTCCTAGCTAGACAACAGGATAGCCAGGATATGACTTGCCAGCTAGCCAGCAGGGTGGTGCCAACTTGGGGAAGCAATGGGAAGGTGCACCCACTGTTGTGCTTTGCGTAAATTTTGGGTTGAGGTTTAGGATATAGGCGTGCGAGATGGGCTCTGGGTGGCTGAGGGCTACTAGCACCTTGGATCTTGAGGGCACCGTGAGGGCTACTAGCACCTGGGATGGGTTTGCTTAGTGCTTGGATCCTAAGCTATTGGTCTGACAGAAGACGCTTTGACTGGGTTGGTTATCATACCCATTTTTCTAGGTTCATTTGCGGAATACACGCACACACACACACACACACACACACACACACACACACACACAAACACAAACACACACACACACACACACACACACACACACACACACACACACACACACACAGCGAAGAAACCCTAGCAAAATGAGAAACCTTGGAGAAACATAGCAGACAACATGAATTCTAGAAACGTGTGCATGTGCATGCTTGCAGGCGTGTGCTGCTGAGCCTAGTGCAGTCCATTCAAGCCCTGGCAGGCAAGCAGGGCGTGCAGCACCTCAAAGTCCTGCTGCATGTGCATGAGGGCCAGGTGTGTGTGTTTGTGTGTGTGTCAGTGTCAGTTTGTGCATGTGCTTGGGTGTGTGTATGTGTGCCGGCTCTTGTGTGTGAATCAGTGCATGTTTGGGAGTGTGTAGTCCATCCAAGCTCTGGCAGGCATGCAGAGATCGCAGCACCAAAACGCCCTGCCGTGCTTGCACGAGTAAATTGGTATATTGTGTGTGAGTGCAAATGGGTGTATTATGCAAATGGGTATGTCGTGTGTGTAGGTGCAGTGAGGTAATTTGTGCATGTGGGTATGTTGTGTGTGTGAGTGCAATTGGGTATATGAACAATGGGTATGTTATGTGTGGGTGCATTTGGGTATGTTCAAGGCCAGCCAGAACTATATATGAATAACGTATATGACCTTATATTTCATATAATCCCTGCAAAGAATACCGTACTTACACCGTTAGGGCTGCTAGCACCTGAGTTGGGTAGTGCTTGGATCCTAAGCTATTTGTCTGACAGAAGACGCTTTGACTGGGTTGGTTTTTTACTCATTTGTCTAGGTTCGTTCGTGATATCTGCACACACACACACACACACACACACACACACACACACACACACACAAATACACACACATGCATCACAGATCGATGGTCTCCTTTATGAGTTGGCGCAGCACGGCCTGTACGGCCTCCAGCCGGAAAACACACACACACACAATTACACACGCATGCATCACAGATGGATGGTCTCCTTTACGAGTTGGCGCAGCACGGCCTGTACGGCCTCCAGCCGGAAAACGTCATCATCCTCAGATATCAGCGACAGACAGGGTACACCTTTGAACTTGAATCAGGGGTGAGTGTGTGAGGTATCAGCAACAGACAGGGTACACCTTTTATCTTGAATCAGGGGTGAGTGTGCAAACCTCAGTCTCATCCAAAGCCTAAGTAATTGAGCGGCCGTGCTCTTGAGTAAATCAAAGGGATCAGGTCATGGTCTTGAGCTCTTTTGTAAACCAAAGGGATCAGGTCATGGTCTTGAGCTCTTTTGTAAACCAAAGGGATCAGGTCATGGTCTTGAGCTCTTTTGTAAATGAAAGGGATCAGGTCATGGTCTTGAGCTCTTTTGTAAATGAAAGGGATCAGGTCATGGCCTTGAGCTCTTTTGTAAATCAAAGGGATCAGGTCATGGTCTTGAGCCGACGGTAAATGAGTGTGACCTTCAGTGTTTTTTAATGAAATAATGATTGAGTGGTCTGGATCTTGAATTGCCAGGGGTAATGGAATCGGTCCTGAAGTCCTGAAGTACAAAAATTAGATAAAGGCCGTTTGCGTGGTGAGCAAAGTAGCATGGGTGCCCGACGTGTGATCTGAGCAAGGGACAATTGCATGGAGCAAAGTATCTGCACGCTGGAGCAAAGTAGCATGGGTGCCTGACGCTGATTTGAACGCTGGAGCAAAGTAGCATGGGTCCTGACGCTGATCTGAACGCTGGAGCAAAGTAGCATGGGTGCCCGACTTGTGATCTGAGCAAGGTATGATCGCATGGAGGTGATTTATAGTCAGGAATCACAGATGAATACTCAAGATCTCAAGTCAGGTGTAGATGTCGTAAATAAGGGTTGGAGAATTGTATCTATGCACCGTATATGACCGTATATTTGGTGATCTCCCTACCAAGAATACTATATGCACCGTATGTACGTGGTTTTGGCCAACCCTACTTAATTACATCAAGTCTCGTTGGAGCAAGGGGTGATTGAATAGTACCAATTTTAATCAGAAATCATGGCTGGGATGGTGATCATGTGTATGTGTATGTGGTGTGTGTGGTGGGTGATGAGTAAGGGCAGCAGTCCAAAGTGTGATGTGGGATGTTATTGTGATTTGATGCGGCGGTGTGTGTGTATGTAAAGGCCTTGATGCAGTGGTTGGTGAATTTGATGCAGAGATGCGTGGTCGGGGTTGTTGCAGTGTGAGTTTGCTGAGTTGGTGAGTATTGCTGGGTGCGTAAGGAGCAGTGACGCAGAGGGCTGAGTGTGAAGAGAGAGGTGAATTTGTTCAAAGTACTTCTGCAAAATGGAAGTGGGCTTGAGAGTACTCCTGCAATATGGAAGTGGGCTTGAGAATACTTCTGCAGTATGGAAGTGGGCTTGAGAGTACTCCTGCAATATGGGAGTGGGCTTGAGAGTACTCCTGCAATATGGAAGTGGGCTTGAGAGTACTTCTGCAGTATGAAAGTGGGCTTGAGAGTACTCCTGCAGTATGGGAGTGGGCTTGAGAGTACTCCTGCAGTATGGAAGTGGGCTTGAGAGTACTTGTACAGTATGGAAGTGGGCTTGAGAGTACTTGTACAGCATGGAAGTGGGCTTGAGAGTACTTCTGCATTATGGAAGTGGGCTTGAGAGTACGTGTGCAATATGGAAGTGGGCTTGAGAGTACTCCTGCAGTATGAAAGTGGGCTTGAGAGTACTCCTGCAGTATGGAAGTGGGCTTGAGAGTACTTTTGCAGTATGGAAGTGTGCTTGAGAGTACTTCTGCAATATGGAAGTGGGCTTGAGAGTACTTCTGCAGTATGGAAGTGAGCTTGGGAGGAATTAGTGCGTGGCGATGCTGACAGGAGAAATTGAGCAGGGTGAGCATCTCAATAATCAGAAACGGCTCCTGGACTGCACCTCGAATGTGGGATTAAAATCAAAAACGTTTTCTGGACCACACCTTGAATGTGGGGTTTTCTTGTGTGGAGGTGCCTTTTTTGACATGGTTTGTGGCCCCATAAGGAAAACTCGATTTGCTGGCGGTTTTAGTGAAGAAAAGCTCAGCCCAAATTCTGGCTCGGACTATGCCTGTAATACTAAGCCCCAAAGTGCTTACTCACCACCTTTAAGCATTAAGTGAAAGGGTAGACACACGCATGGGCACACACACACATGTACACACACACGCATACACGCACACGCACACGTACAAACACACACATGCACATACATGCATACAAGCATACATACATGCACACCCATACGTATACACACACACGCACACACACATACACACGTGCAGCTCTTCCACCCTTGTGACAGCAGCCCCCGTACCATGCCTCGTGGCACATACACACATACATACACACATACATACACACACATACGTATACACACACATACACACGTGCAGCTCTTCCACTCTTGTGACAGCAGCCCCCGTACCATGCCTCGTGGCGTTGGCTACAGCATGGCTCAATTGTCCACGCCAGGGGAAGCAGTGTGCCTGAAGAAAGGGGGAGGGCTTAACACGATCCAGGAGTCGGTGCTGGAACGCCTTACAGGCGCACAGGTGCGGGTTTGGATGGGGATGGGGATGTGTTTGGAAGCGTTTGGATGTGTTTGGATGGGGATGTTTGGAGGGGGAGGGATTAACACGATCCAAGAATCAGTGCTGGAACGCCTTGCAGGCACACAGGTGTGGGTTTGGGTTTGGGTGTGGGGGAGGCAATAGTGTATGATGTATGATACAATTCAGGAGTTGGTTGGTCCTGGAACGCCTTGCAGGCGCACAGGTGTGGGTTTGGGTGTGGGGGAGGCAATGGTGTATGATACAATTCAGGAGGCAGTGCTGGAACGCCTTGCAGGCGCACAGGTGTGGGTTTGGGTTTAAGTGTGGGGGAGGCAATGGTGTATGATACAATTCAGGAGTCAGTGCTGGAACGCCTTGCAGGCACACAGGTGTGGGTTTGGGTTTGGGTGTGGGGGAGGCATTGGTGTATGTGTATGCTTGTGAGTTCTTCGTTTGATGCTTTTTTGTGTGTGTATGTGTGTAAGTGGAAGGAAAGGGGGTTGTTTTGTAGCCTGGGTGGGTATTTTTGTTTATGTACGTGAGCGTGAGCATGTGTGTGCAACAGTCGTGAAGAAAGATATTAATAGAAGTTCAATAAAAAGAAAAAGGGAACGTAAAAGAATAAAAAAGAAAAAAAATATGTAAGAAAGAAAGCACGTGTGTGACGATCGTGAATGAGAAGGGTGGCCAGGTATACGGTGGCCAGATGACATTGTGACCAGATAATACGGTGACCAGATGATAGGATGGCCAGCAGGGAACTTCAGCCCGTGCGGGCGCCGCACTTATAAATCAAATTTTTGTCTTGCTCGTAGGGCAAGGCCAAAATTTAAAAGGTTGACTCCGGGCGTCCCGGAGAAAAGCCAGTGGCCTCTGGCTGCGGGCTTCCCGCATTAAATTAAAATTCAATGTCCGGGCTGCCCGGAGAAAATGTAATGATGCTGACTTAATGGCTCCGGGCAAGAGAGGAAGGAAAGGAGGGAGGGGGAG
>Ga0307947_1004925_pt1 | contig 10376 bp, 11 predicted proteins | sample OrgLakmetagen232_FD_201840 | JGI IMG/M metagenome (GOLD analysis project Ga0307947, IMG submission 201840) | Saline water microbial communities from Organic Lake, Antarctica - #232 | ecosystem: Environmental > Aquatic > Non-marine Saline and Alkaline > Saline | place: Antarctica: Organic Lake...
AACCCCACGCTCTCCGTGCTTTGTTGTCCTTTCCTTAAACTATGTAGGGAGCGCTCAATGCTTGCTTCGTTTTCTTTTGTTATGATGGCTGCTCATCAAACCTTGATCCAAAAACCACTTTTCAAGCTACCACGCAGGCACAGACACGCTTAGAAGCCACACGATTCCTGGAATCTCGGACTTCAGACTCGCAGATCTAAAGAATGGTGACACTGTGGCGTTTAATTCTGCTGCTGGGCAACAGCTGGCCATCTCGAAGAGGTCACCCGTCGTGCAGCTTATTCTGCAACTCCTGTCCAGGGAGAATAGCATAGCACTGCCCTAATGCTTGACACACGCACAGGAGCAGGAGTGCTTGAAAAAGCAATAGGACAGTGCTTGCTATCCTTATTCTGCTGACATCAGGCCTTGTCCAACATACATGTGCACAGCGTATGAGCTTAAATGAGAGTTGGATTCAACCCAACGTGAGTATGGGTCTGCAACGAGCTCTCTCCTTTCTGTTTTCTGTGCGTTCGATGCAGGGATGGCACAGTTTCAGTGGCAAGCAGCTGGCCCAACGGACAAATCACGACAGCTAATATCATTGATGAGATTTCTTATCAACATTGCACCATCCTGACAGTTGACCAGGTGATACGCATGCTCAGTGTGTGTAATGTAATTTGTGTATACGCAACATAATTTGTGTGAAATACGCATGCTTAGTGTGTGTAACATAATTTGTGTATTTCATCTAAAGATCGTGAGCAATTTAAGTATCTCAAAAGCTGTCCTCCTTTAACAAGTATGAGAATGGGTTGGCCAGAACCATATAAATACGGATCTGGCCAACCTTAAGTATGAAGGATGTAACAGACGAGCTATCCAGGGGGCATGATGTGGAGGGAAAACATACGCGACCTCAAAATGAGCTTTGCGTGCGCTACCTATGCTTGCATCAACGCATGTACTCAGGTACTTGCACCTGTAATCGACCAAGACACCCCACACACACTTGAGCCTGTTGGGCCAACGACAACATACAGCACGGCACCTGAAAATCAAGGGTGAGCAAGGGCAGTAATAGTTGCCTCCGTCCATTGACAACATACAGCACGGCACCCAAAAATCAGCCATCAATTTTCTCACATTTTCAACCTTCGACTTGTTTTTAACAAACACACCTGAACATAATTTATCGCGTAATAATCTGTGTGAGTATTCTAACACACAAAGGGGGGTGCCGCCCAGCACACCAATTGAGGACATCCCATACCTGGAATGGGCAACGAAGGTTGGTACATGTTTTTAGCTTTTAGCTTTTTTTTAAAGGAAGCAACGATGTTTGGTGCATGTTCTCAGCTGTCAGCTTTGTTAAAAAAGGAAACAGGAAGAAGTACGCAGGCAGTGAAAAACCACTCCCCAAAATAAACAAGGAAAAGAAGCCTTTTGGGGGGGGTACCGAAAACTCCGCACTTGAAAAAGGAGCTACCTTAAAGAGTATATGGATTTTTGCTAGTAATCAAATGTCTTGCAGCACCTTTAAAATAAAGCAAATGCCATTACCAGTTTTTAGAATTTATTTGTGGCACCCCACAGGTAGCAAGGCTGGCAGGCTTGGAGGACATCACAAAAAGGTTGATAAATACTTTCGTGTATGTGTGTGTATGTGTGTGTGCGTGTGCGAGGCGTGTGTGTGTGTGTGTGTGTGTGTGTGTGTGTGTGTGTGTGTGTGTGTGAGAGAGAGAGAGAGAGAGAGAGGCTGCTGATCATGAACACACTACTATCTGCTTCAATCCAAATCCCACCAAAATCATTTCCAAGCAAGCCTCAATTGTGGTTCCTAGACGACTTAGAACTTCCATTTTGAAACTCAACAGACCCTTGCACAAAAAATGCTGTACATAGCCAAACTCAAAAGTGCTTGGATCCATAACAATGACGCAGGGTAGCTACTATTTTCTGTCCGTCGGATCACTGCCTTTCTCAGGTGCGCATTGTTTTCATCTCATTCATCTTTTTGCATTGTAAACTTGCCACTGTACTCCCCTTGACTGCACTGTCCAGCACTTTTCAAAATCGTCCTAACTTCCCCGATGTTGTAGCACAGCTCCCCTTATAGGGTGGCAAACATTATACTGTGGAAAACAGGCAGCTTTGTAAGAACGGCTGAAAGTGAAAACACTTTAGTATGATGACAGTAGCTATTTGCATGGATGGATCACAACTGCTGAGGTTCGGATCTTTTACCACAATTGCTGCAAAATAAGATGAAACAGAAGAAAAACAAAGAATAACACGTAGAGATATTAAACGCAATGCAGTATGCAGCAGCTCACCCTGATGTCGGAAGCGCAGCAGTGTCATCTGCTGATGGAGCAACACGTAAAGCAACACTTGTAACAACACTTAGTACAACACGTAGAGCAACACGTAGAGCAACACGTAGAGGTATAAAACGCGATGCAGTATGCAGCAGCTCACCCTGACGTCGGAAGCGCAGCAGTAGCATCTGCTGATGGAGCGACGGCAGTGCTCAAGCACATTGTGCCCAACATTGCCCTGCGCCTGGAAGACATCCCGACAGGCATCACCATGTACAACACACTGGCAGGAGTGCCTCTTTCAGTGACTCGAACGTGAGTTCACAAGCGAGTCCTGCTGGTGGATGCCTGTTGAGGGTTATTTTTTTGCAAAATGTACTGGAGTTGTCATTTGATCTATGATCATCCTCCCTTCTCTTCCACTTAAATGCTTTGCGTAGCCACAGATAAGCCTGTTAGTGTTACAATTCAACAGAGAGAAGTGGAGTGATGCAATGCACGTACACTACTGAAGATTCCAAAACAGGGAGCACCGCTCTTTATATTTGCATCCTGCTCGCTAACTAGGTACATGAATTAAGAAGCTAATGCACAGCAGTCTAGAAGCATTTCGAACTCCACTCTTGCAGGTCTGAAGCCGTCTCAGTTGCGAGCACCGCTCACTCTGGAGCAAGCGCACGTGTGCTCAAGAAAAATGTTGAGGCTGGATCGGCCATGATTCATGTGCTTTCTAACGTACTTGCACCCATAGTCTAGTTTCTGACTTACTTGCACCCACAATTTAGTTTCTGACGTACTTGCACCATAGTTTATTCATCTGGACCTGGCAATTTGTATTTGGTCGTGCGTGTTTAGAACGTGTTTAAGGTGTGACAGGCAGGCATCACTTTCCTATTTCAAGGTGGCCGTGTTATAAGAAATCAAGCAAGGCGTGCAAAGCACGCAATTTCTACGTACATTTACCCTACACAATTTCTACGCACATTTCCCTACACAGTTTCTATGCAATTCTGCTATGTGGAGAATTCTTCGAACTTTGCATCTGAAGAGTGAAAGGAAGAAAAATGTAGAAAATGTAGAAGAATGTTAATTGTTCTTGATGCACGGAGGAAGAAAAATGTAGAAAATGTAGAAGAATGTTTTTTGTTCTTGATGCACGGAAGTTGTTACTAGATTGTGCATGAACTCAGCGCAAGTTGTGAGATTAAAGAAAAACAAAGGTGGAGATACAAAAGGAGTGACACGCATACTGGCAGGTGACTACCCCCAGTGGTGAGCCCGCTTGAGCAGTAAACAACCAACCGCTGAGAAGCATCTGTGTTTGAGTAGGCAAAATAGTTGTCACGTTACGTCCCTTCTTTCAAACCTCACATATCCTGACACCATCGTTAAACTGATGTTCTATCCTCATATAGTCATGCTGTGATTTGTGATAGCCCAAGACCACGTGCAGAGCGCAGTTTGTAAGGAGGTATAGCGGGCAATCCGCGGTTTTTGAGGTGCCAAGGCACACGTTATCATCATCATGCTTTTGAAATTATGCAGCACTTGAAAACGCCTTGACTTGCTGTCCAGGGTCAGTACTTCCACCTTGCTTCCCCGACTAAAAATAGACATGCCTACCTTCAGCCGTCCAGATACTGTGCTGGTTGCTCCCATCTCTGTAAAAACAAGTAAGCAACGAGCTAAAATTGAGGGGGGGGTTAGTTCAGAGTGGGAGGGGGCAACGAACGGAAGGAGATTGGAAGCACTTCAGCTGCATATCGCCAGCCACCAGCAGATCCACCTTCTCCAGACAGCAACGACCCATAGGTCTCAGCATACTTGAACCTGGCATCCACCAGATCGAGTACCGTGAGGACACTAGCCATCAGAACCAGTTGCACGCCGCAGCAAAGGAACAGCACAAAGAATTCTGGCCTCGAGGCGCCTCCACTAACCTTTCACCTTTTAGGAGTGGGTGGCTCCATTTACAAAACTCACGCGAAAGAACCTCACAATTCTCAAAGAGTTCAGAAGCGTCACATCTACCAAGCTACGGATGCTTTATTTTTTGACCAAAGTATTTCTCGTCAAATTTCAGATCAAAAGCCAAGTTTTCCTTTATTTCTGTAATGGGGTCAGGAAGGCTGTGAAACCTCCAAAGCGACGAAAGCTCTGTAGCGTCTACAGTTCGAATTAATTAATAATGCTACTGCCTCGAATGCGAAGTATTTATATTACCTAACCGAAAGTACGAATTATTTGTACAAATTAGTTGGCGCGATCAACACGATTCGAAACAAGTTTCGATCTCATTTTGGCTTGCGCCGTTACAGAGCTCTCCCTTTTATGATGCATGCCCTCATGCATCAACAAACGAATAAGGGCGAATTAAAGGAGCTTCTAGTCCACGAGAGGACCAGTATGCACGAATTTCCGAATCCGAAAGGTTTTTCCTTTGAAAGCCAGTCATTTTTGATTGTCGGTAAACCGTATCATTTTACCTTGTACTCGAATCCAAGGTCGATCTTTTTGTTTTTCAAATTTCGATTGGACGATGGTTGACGATTATTTTGCGATTGTCTCAACCTTGTATATCAGTTCTCCTTCACCGTCGACATCAATTAAAGGAGTCAAAATGTCAGGTTCTTCATCTTCAGGTACTCGATATAATTTCACGAGCGAGACATGAAACACGTTGTGGCAACGCATGCTTTCTGGAAGACGGAGTTTTACGGCCACGGGGCCTACCATACGCTGGACTACGAAAGGACCCATCCATTTAGGCATGAGTTTATTTCCACGACTTTTAGCAAAGTTTTTGGTGTTTAGCAAAACAAGCTGATTCGGTTTGAAAGTGATTTCAGGACGATTGCGATTATAGTAAGCTTGTTGCCTTCGCAAAGAATTTTCAGCACGATTTATAGTTTCTTGCAAGTGTTTAGCAAGCTCGGTAGCTGCTGGATTGGTAAGCTCAGCTTGGTGATCGAATTCAGCCATGAAAGGCATGCGAGGGTGTCTACCATTGTTGAGATAGAACGGAGTGTTAGAGATAGAGGAATGAAGAGAGTTGTTGCACGCGAACGCGGCTGCGGGTAAGAGCAAATCCCAATCATTCATTGTAGGCAAAATGAAAGTACGAAGGTAACATTCAAGAACACGGTTTGTCCTCTCTGTTTGACCATCAGTTTGAGGATGGTATGCGGTACTCAAACGCGATTGTGTGCCCCATGTTTTCAGAAAAATGTATGCAGTATCTTCTACATTTACATTCGAAGTTGTGGGCACGAAATGCACATACTTGGTTAAACGATCAACGATGACAGCGATGCAATCGAATTCTCTTGGCGTTGGCCAAAGACCAGTAACAAAGTCCATTGTCACATGCTGCCAAGGATAAGAGGGGATAGGAAGAGAACGCAATAGACCTGCTTCTTTTCTGTTCCGCGATTTTGCACGTTGGCAGGCATCACAAGTGGCAACGAACTGCTCAACATCCGAACTTGCGTAGGCCACCAAAAGTTCCTTGAAACCAGCTCAATGGTTTTGTTTCTTCCCGGATGGTCAGCTAGCGAAAGACTGTGATTCACAAAGATCAAGTGTTGGCGAATAAAGTGAACATTTGGTACGACAACCAATGCTTTCTTCCCTTGTGTGATCCAAAGTCCCTTTGGACTCTGTTTAAAATTACGAAGGAAACGAGAGTTTTCAAAAGACTCATCGAGAGAGCAACCACGAAGTATGGCATCAAAAATCGTGTTATCTTCACGTATGGTTGCATGCATTCCTGCACAGCCTGCAAGCACGGGTTGCATTAGTGGCTGGAGTTTATGCGATCCCGAGCAAGACGTAGCTGCACAACCTGCAAGCACGAGTTGCATTAGTGGTTGGAGGGTTTGTCTTGAGAGTGGTTCTGCAACATTGCCTCTTCCAGGCCGATATTCCCATTTGTAGTTGAAACGCGATTCGGAGAACTCAAGCCATCTTGTGGTCCCTCGAGGTAACAACGCCATTGCAATAAGGCATCATGCTGAGCGAGTAGTTCTTGTTCACTGGTTGTGATTTTTTCAGCATTTGTGAATTTTTGACTATAGTATGCGATAGCGTGCCCTTGCTGCACCAATACAGCACCTAGACCATTCACTGAAGCATCGGCGATAACTTCATACGGTAGTGAAGGATCAGGCAGTTTCAAAACTGGGGCCGAAATTAAAGCCTTTTTACTTCTCGAAACGAGTGTCCTTGTCTTTCTCCCCACGAGTAAGGAGTTTTCGGTTTTGTAAGTTCAGTTTATGGGGTAGCAAGGGACGAGAACCCTTGTATGAATTTACGAAAATAATCGGCGAGGCCTAAAAATGAACGAAGCTCAGACGCATTCTGAGGAAATGGCCATTCTTTTGAATTTAATCTTATTAGGATCGACTCGAAGTCCTTCGAATGAAACGATGTGACCTAGAAATTCCAGTTCTGGTTCATTGAACTCGGATTTGGAAAGTTTGGCAAAAAACCTGTGCTTTCGAAGCAAATCAAGAACCATTTCCAAGTGTCTCTTGTGTTCTTCTGCATTCTTCGAATAAATCAGAATGCCATCGATGTAAACGACCACAAATTTTCCCAAGAAAGGAGCGAAAATTGAGTTCATTGTCGATTGAAATGTTGCTGGAGCATTTGTTAGCCCAAAGCAAAGCACATTAAATTCATAGTGCCCGAAAGGAGTACGAAAAGCGGTTTTAGGAATATCTTCCGGTGTTATTCGAATTTGGTGATATCCTGATTGCAAATCAATCGAAGAGAATACAGCTGATTGCGAGAGCTGATCAAATAAATCTTCGACCCGAGGTAATGGGTTGCGAATTTTCATAGCATTAAGAGCTCAATAATCAATTACCGTTCGAAGTGTGCCGTCCTTTTTAGCGACAATAAGAATTGATGCCCCGGGCGATGCACTTGGTTTAATCCATCCTTTTTCTAAAAGGGAAGCAATTTTTGCTTCATCCAATTCATTTGGACTTAGCCACTTAGCCGATAAATATTTCGAAAAGGCGGTCTCGAATTTGGTTCCAACGGAATTGCGTGTCCGGCATTTTGATCCGGAGGCAATTAGGTACCTCTGCAAATACATCTGTGTAACTCTCGATAATGTTTTGAAACTCCGTTTGAGCTATAAGTGCCGGTGCGCGATAGACACTCTTCGGACAGCAAGCGAAGGTGATTGGATTCTCTATCTTTTTATCACTATTCAAAGTATTCCTACGGAAAGAAACAAAGTCAGGACGGACCCATAATAAAGCGGTACGAGCACCTTTACGTATGCACGAGTTTGCTTCCTCAGCATCGATGATAGATAAAAAGGGGTTATCTGACATACCGTCAAAAATTTGGTCATCTTCGAAACTTCTCGAAAAATGCGAGTTTTTGGAGAACGATGCATTTGGTACGATGTATTTAAGTCCATTCGAATTTATTTCGAGAGATTTTGACGAAAATTGCAGCGAAGTGCTGTATTTACAAAAGAAAGTGTCACATAAGATGACATGAAAGCCAGCTGTGGCCCCGGAAAGGATAAGTGCTTGAAATTCAACTTGTACATCTGCAAGTTGTAAGCGGCACGTAATTGCACCAGAAACTTGCAACGTAGAAGAATCATCATCAGCCAACTTCACGGAACGAGTATGAGTTTGTGTTTTATGCGCTGATGTGTTACGTGGTAACTCCTACCTTAAAGTGGTACAGAAAGTACCGAAGTGTGATGTCACACTACTGAGTATTTATAACAGTGACTGGAGTCAAAAAGGCAAGTTCAATTCTTGCAACATCATCACCCTAGATGTTTAGCTGTTATTAATATAAAGTAGAAGTGGCTAAGCACGCTGCCGTACTTCGTAAGAGTGGTATCAAAGCCTCGGACAAGGGGCCTACAAAATATTTTGGCATTCCTCAGACCCCTAGAGAGTACAGAGAGTCTATCCCACCAGCAGTGCTAGAGCGCGTAAGGAGGGACTACCCGTCTCGCCGGGACGCTCGCAGCGCAGAGGACGACCTTGGGGACTTCTACGAGGTCCGCCAGGTCTACATCGACCGGCTCGAGCTAGAGGGCTGGGACGACAACGGCCAGGAGGTGCCGTTGAGCAAGTGGGACGTGCAACGAGTGAGAGAAGCGATCCGCGAGCACCAAGGTCAGAAATCTTATCCTGTCTAGTCAGCTCGCCTTCCTTGCCCTTTCCGTCGCTCTTGTGCTCGCCCTTGAGCACTTATCGCTAGCATAGTCTTAATATAGCATAGGTCATGGAGAGAAGCGGTGTAAATCGCTTTCCGTCTGTGTAACATGCATAAGTAAACTACGCTATTCCTGCGGGGGTGACCACCTCCTGAAGGACTGCCCAAACGGAAGCCCCATGAAGAGGCAGCGCCACAACAACAACAACAACAACAACAACAACAACAACAACAACCGTGGCGGAGGCCGTGGAAATGGTGGTCGTGGTGGTTCGTGGGGTAACTACAACAAGGGTAGCTACTAGGAATCTGCCTTTGGAGTTGTGGCAGCAGACTCGCAAGGGTTAGATGTAGAGAATCGCGTAAGCAAGAGGCCAAGAGTTCAGTTTGGGGAACCTTTTAGCAAGGAACTTAAATCTGACTTGCAATTTCCGCCTGCTTTTAATGCCAATGTAAGGCACACGCTTTTTGATTCTTTAGCGCCGGTGCACGCGTTGGGAGCTGTCAAGCGCACGCAAGGTCTCACATTTCTACTGAAAGGTGTGTACGGTGGTCATAGGTGCACCATTTTGCTTGACACAGGTGCATCTACGTGCTTTGTCGATAAAGGCTGGCTAGAAAAAACAAGGGGAAATGGAAAAAGCCCTTTGTTAAAAATTCAGAAAATGCCAAGCGTCCAGAGCATAAAAATTGCTAATGACCAAAGCCTTTTAGTTGATTCAGAATGTGAAGAGACATTGTTGCTGCAAAGGAATTGTGGCAGCTGCAATGTCGTGTTTCCGAAAAAAGTCAGACAGAGAGGAACAAAACTGACAGTGTGTGCAAAGATCATGCCAAAAGTGATGCAAGGCATTGATTTAATTTTGGGCATGGACCATCTCAAGCAGTTTGGTGTGAAACTAGACTGCCAGCGAGACACAATAGAAGTGCACACACCAGAAGCTGGGAAAGCTGAATACAAAAAGAAAAAATACAAAGAAAAAGGCGATTTGATTAGAACTATCATGGCTATGACAGACGCTGCAAAAAGAGAAGCGCTTTCACCACAGCAAGCAGCAAAAAGCATCAGAAGAGGTGACAAAAGCTGGCTTATGCTTGTGCAAAAAGAGGAAGCCGACGACTTAGGAGTGTTTGCAGCCGGGGCCAGCAACGAGCTGCCAAAAAGTACCCCGGGACTCCTTAGTCAAGAGCAAATCGGGAAGGTCACACAGGATTTCAAAGATGTGTTTGAGCCTATTTCAGAGTGCCCACCTCACAGCTTTGATGTGGATCACACCATTAAATTGGTGGAGGGGTCCACTCCCACATTCAGGAGGCCTTTCCGGTTGAGCAGGCAAGAAGAAGAAGAAGAAGTACACAAACAAGTGGAAGATGCGTTGAAAAAAGGACTCATAGAGCCGAGTGTGTCACCGTATGGTGACCCGGTTTTATTTGTACAGAAAAAAGATGGGTCCTTGCGCATGTGCATTGATTACCGTGCGTTGAATAAAATAACGGTGCGAGATAGGTACCCACTCCCCAGGATTGATGATTTATTGGATAAACTGCATGGTTGCACTATCTTTTCGTCCCTGGACCTCCAGAGTGGCTATCACCAGATCAGGATCAGAGATGAAGACAAGCCAAAAACTGCGATGATGACGCCAATGGGCCAATTTCAGTTTAAAGTGCTGTGCTTTGGGTTGACAAATGCCCCCGCTACTTTCAAAGAGCCATGAACAAGATTTTCAGCAAGCACATCGGCAATGTCACGCCCAATCGTTGGCAGCGACGAATCGTGTGACAGAGCAGTTAAGTTGGTTGGCAGTTGAGAGTTTCTTTATGTCTTGTTCAATAAGCTGGATGGCCAGTCTTATTGATAACCTTTATCTT
>Ga0307947_1004929_pt1 | contig 10374 bp, 13 predicted proteins | sample OrgLakmetagen232_FD_201840 | JGI IMG/M metagenome (GOLD analysis project Ga0307947, IMG submission 201840) | Saline water microbial communities from Organic Lake, Antarctica - #232 | ecosystem: Environmental > Aquatic > Non-marine Saline and Alkaline > Saline | place: Antarctica: Organic Lake...
GGTGGGTTGGTGGGGGTGGGGGTATGGGTGTGGGTGTGGGTGAGATGTGGATGTGAGTGAGGGTGTGGGTGTGGGTGTGGGCACGTGTGTGGGTGTGGGGGTGGGGTTGGATGTCCGACACACGCATGTGCACTCTCCTATACATGTTTGCACCAGATTTTATAATGGATATGTCGTAATTGTTTTGGATGTATGTGCCGCTCTTTAATTTTTGACCAGAGCCGGTTTAGGAGTCTTGTTCCTCAAAAGCTACACACTAGTTCATAAGTGCACAGAAGTGGCCAGATTACCACGTGCCGAGCACACGCGCGCGCACACACACACACACATACACACACACACACATACACACACATACACACGCCGCGCAGGTGGGCATGGCCAGCGGAGCCACGCAGGCCACGCAGGGACCCACGCAGTACACACAGAACACACAGCACACACAGCACCAGGACCAATATCCGTTCAGCAGTGCGTTTGGTATGGGCTCCTCCCAGCAGCCCACCAGCCATGCTGCACCTGGGCCTTACTATCCACAGGTGTGTGTGTATGTTTGTGTATGTGTGTGTGTGAGAGAGAAAGAGAGAGAGAGAGAGAGAGAGAGAGAGAGATGGGGGTTGAAAGGTTCAGGTGTACGCATGTTGTGGAGTGGTTATGTGCGCGATAATATGCGTGATTAGGTCGGAATTGGTGGGCCGGCTGGTGTGTGTGTATGTGTGTATGTGTGTGTTTGAGCTTGTGTCGACTTGCGTTGGTGCAACTTGCTGGTGCTCAAATGCTGCACTTTTTTTACAGCATACTTGTTCAAAGGTGATGAGTCGACGGTTTGATGTGGAATGGTTGCAGGAAGGAAGAGCCTTGCTGGGCTGAGTAGGCATGTTGTTCTATGCAATGACTCAAACACAATTTACTGGACGTAACCAAACAGTTAAAATTAAATTAGAACTTGTGAGTCCCTTGAATCCTTTAAAAAAGCAAACAAAGAGGGTGGGGGGCGCAGGTGACACACACACACACACACACACACACACACATGCACGCGTGCAGGATGGCGCGCTTCACAGCCAAGCCCATCCCATGTTCAGCCAAGATGGTTTTGGCACTGGCCTCGGCGGACTTGGGCTGGGAGAAGCGGGGGTTAGCTTGCTGGACGAGTACGGCATTGGCGGCGCCTCCCAGTATGATAGCTTGCTGCTGTCTCAGCAGTATGGAGGGGGGGGTGAAGGGGGAGGGGGGGCGTTTGTGGACCCCACAACGGGCGAAGCCATGTAGCTGCTAGTGCGGGCTAGCTAGACTGCTTTCGCTCTCTGTTGTGTTGCAAGTGACACAAACAGGTTGTAGTATTCCCTCTAAAGAATGCAGACGAAACACAGATCATCCCTCCTGAGGACTTACTACAGAGATGAATAAAAACATTTTATCAATATTGAATCATAATTAGATAAGCGCACAACTAACATCAACCTCTTATACAGCGTGTCTACGAACAAGGATTCTCCGAGGATATCTCCATGGATATAGGCAGCAACGAACGGATGAACATGCAAAATCTCCAGATTCCTGAAACAGCTGAGAGTAGAATAGTTCTGGCTCTTCCCACCCCGCTTTCAGATAAAGACCGATTACCTCCAGCCGCCCAGATTTTGTGCTGGTTACTCCCATCGCTGCAAAAACACAAAAACAACAAACTAATGTAGGGGGGTGGGTTCTTCGGAGTGGCAGGGGGCAATTGAGGGAGACTGGGAGCATCCCAGCAGCACCGCCAGCCACCAGAAGAGCCACCAACTAACCCCAGACAGCACCGACCTAAAGACCTCAACAAGACTCGGCGTGACATCCACCTCGTCGAGATCAAGTATTGTGAGGACACCAGACCTCAGAACCAGCTGAACGTCGCAAAGGAACAGCACAAAGGCCTCTGCAACATTCTCCAAGGAGCATCCGTTACTCTCCACATTATCCTTTTGGGTGTGGGCGGCACCATCTACAACACTCACACTCTGAAGCATTTCAAGGATCTGGGTCTCGATTCTCAAAGAGTTAAGAAGCTTGCCTCCAAGCTCCATGTGCACTTTGTGAACTTCGCTGCTAAACTTGTCCATACCAGACGTGCCCTTTTCAGTACTGTTATCAACTCTCATCAGGAGCCGGTTTCAGGCCAAGCCTGCAACCCTCCTGATCCCCATTGAATTTCCTTTCCTTTTCGCGGTAGAGGAGCTTTACGGTACTCGGTACCAAAGTGGCTCATTTTCCTTAATTAATGTGGGGAGTGGTTTCCACTGCCTGCGTAGTTTTTTTTCTTTTCTTTTCTTTTCAAGGTATATAGAAAATCTGCTCCGTTGACAGACCGTCAACCAACTAACTGCTTGTCACACGATGTGGCGCTCTAATGTGGCGCTCCCTTCCTCCCCTTGGGTTATACATTCTGGTGTTCAGTTAACACGCCTGATCTGCTTGTTGTGGCTCTCCATCAGGCTCTTTGATTGTCTCAGGTTTTTGCCTTTTCATCATTCATTCATCACCTCTTACTCATTTTCCTAAGAGAACAATATGGCACTGGCTGAGACCAGTCCTTTTTTACAACCTTACGTTTACTTTATGCTGGCTGATCCAGCAATGTCTATCCGCCCAACATATGTGGCTGCCGGTTACCCCCTTTGTAAACCCTTTGATTTATTTGTTGGGACCTATAGGTTGAGCAGCCATGCCAGGCTGAAGGCCTTTGTAATCCAAACTAAATTAAACCCTTTGTAAACCCTTTGTCACACGATGCGTCGCTGCCACTGGTTGACATTTCAAGGGATACATTTGGTTGAAATCGGAATCTATTTACTAGGTAGTTAAAATATGATCGCCTCAATTACGTAATAAACTCAGTTGAAAGTGTTGAAACAGCCAGCACAGATAAGGAAGGGGGCTATGCAAGTGCCCACACCAAAAGGACAAATACAACCTCTTAATTACTATTATGTAGTAAAACGTGACAGCTTCCTGAATACACATTTGGATCCATGTCAAGGGCTGTAAAGAGAAAAGAAGAATAAAAATGTCAAGGGCTGTCAAAAGAAGAAAACAATAAAAATGTCTTTCAAGAGAAAAGGGAAATAAAAAATCATCCCCCCAATAATAAAGGAAACGGAGACACTTTGGCACCGTCTGTCGAGGGCAACACAACAAGTGCCTACCCACCAGTTCATGCAATAAGCAATAAAAGGAAACAAATGCTGAGAAGAGCAAGGGGGGTTTTGTTCTTGAAAATGCTGGAGGGAGTGTGATCCAGAATTGTGTGGAGTTTTATTACGCTTGTGTGAGTTCTTATTGAGGCCTGTCAGTGCTGTGGCGGCAGGTAAGGGGGTTGCAAGGATGGCCTACAGCCCGAGACTCTGGCTGATGGCAATTGGCTGGTGAAGCAAGATTATATTGAGGCCTGTCAGTGCTGTGGCGGCAGGTAAGGAACGACATTCTCCTGGACTATTGCAGCTGTAAAGTAGCTAGCTCACTGCGCCATTCATGTCCTTATGCACGGGACGCAAGCCCATTGAAGGAGTGGAGGCCTTGATAAAACCTAACGAATGAACAAGCAAGAGGGCTTCAAAGCTTCCCATTCAGTTCCAAACCGTAGTACAACGACTCAGCATACTTTCCTAGCTTAACATTGACAACAGGATATTCAGACAGCTCTTTTTTGGAGCTCCCGAAAGTAATAGGCCAGCGTACAGAGCCATTGCGTTTTTCATTCAATGCAAAATCGTACTGGTCGAGAGAGTCGTCCTCTGCTTTTATGGCGTCCGGGACGTCGATACGAAACCTGGCAGCAGCACACAAAATTTTCGGTTAGGTAAGTAGCTTTGTAAATGGGGTTCGTGGTGTTTTAGCATCATTTGTCGCAGCCTAAAGTTTCCCAGGGCAAAAGGGCGACATTGGATGTGGTTTCCTCTCGTAGCCTAGCCTTGATTGAAAATTGAAAAGGGAATAGAAAGGCTACAATGGTAGTGTCAACACATCCAGCATGATATGGGTTGGAGCACTTTGGTGCAGTACTTATGAGCCCCTCACCGCCTCGTTTGTTTTAAGAGGGCCAACCAACTTGATGCACATTTGGTCGCTCACTGGACCGAACACACGCAACACACATGTGCATGCACTCACACACACACATACACACACACACAAACACACACGTAATATTGTGTGTATATGTCAACAAATGTATGTCATCACTGGGTACGTGGTGGCCCCATCTGATGTCACTTTTGTTTGCATTGTGAGATGGCGGTGAATTGCTTGCAAGGGTACGTTTGTGGTGATCCCACCTATTCTTATTTTTTTGCATAGTGAGATGGCGGTGAATTGCTTGCAAGGTACGTTTGCAGTGGTACCACTTTCTTATTTTTTTGCATCGTTAGATGGCGGTGAATTGCTTGCAAGGGTATGTTCGCAGTGGTCCCACTTATTCATATTTTTTTTGGATCATTAGATGGCGGTGAATTGCTTGCAAGGGTATGTTCGCAGTAGTCCCACCTATTCTTATTTTTTTGCATAGTGAAATGGCGGTGAATTGCTTGCAAGGGTACGTTCGCGGTGATCCCACCTATTCTAAATTTTTTGCATAGTGAGATGGCGGTGAATTGCTTGCAATGGTATGTTCGAGGTGGTCCCACCTATTCTTATTTTTTTGCATAGTGAGATGGCGGTGAATTGCTTGCAAAAGTACGTTCGCGATGGTCCCACCGATTCTTATTTTTTTGCATCTGTGATGGCGGTGAATTGCTTGCAATGTTCGTTCGCGGTGGTCCCACCTATTCTTATTTTTTTGCATAGTGAGATGGCGGTGAATTGTTTGCTAGGGTAAGTTCGTGGCTGTCCCCACCTGATTTCAATTTTGAAGCCCCGACTCATTGCATCCACCATAGCCCAGTGCTTTAAGTGCTCCTGCATCGAAGCAAATCATTGAATAACGTTTGTGTACGCGCAGGGCTGGCCAGAGCTATATCTACGTACGGTGTACACACAATTTTTTGCAGGGATTTCCTATACATATATACACAGTCATATATCAGAGGTGGTCGACGGAGCAAAAGTCCTGAAAATGTTCCTTTTTCGATGCAAATCATGTTTAAATAACATAACTAGATGTTTCATGAAATTTGAGGCCAGATTGACTACCCCAGTGGTCTGGGCAGAAATCCAGTTCAAATTTTGGCACTGAATGTTTACGTATTGAGAAAGAACAAAGCTCCACGTCTCAATAACAGAGCACCACGTCAATAACAAATTTGTGACAGATTTGGAACATACGTGCTTGTTACATGATGACACGTGCGGTGTCTGTGTGTACATATGTGTGACGACATGACGACACGCTTTCCTCTGACTGAAAACTTAACCTACACCAACTAAATTTATCAGGGGCAAAGACTACAGAGCACACAGCCAGCATCACCCCTGCAATACACCCATGCACATGTACGCACTGGCGAGCAATGCACCCATGCACATGCACGCACTGGCGAGCAATACACCCATGCACATGCACGCACTGGTGAGCATACGCCACGTACATTAATTCCCCCCCCTCTTCTTTGGGGAGGGAGTTCATCAATACCCACCCGGTCCTCAAGTGGCTCCTAAATCTCAAATACTGTGGGGAGCGTGTTTTCACTGCCCGCGTAGCTTTTCCTTGTGCTTCTTTACACACCCACTCACCTTTATCGGCCCAAAGTGGAGGTCATTGATGTATTGCGTGAAGCGGCCTCGCAGGGTCTGCTTCTTCTCCTCCCCCCCAGCTCTGCCCAGGTACACAGCAATGGCCTTCCTGCCACCTGGGGGGGTGAGCGTCCAAATGTAGTTGCCGTACACGTCAGGCACGCTCGACCGCAGGCTGGCCTTGTCGTCGACCATCATGCCTTTTTCAGCGATGGGTAGGCGGAGCTGGTGGTCGGAGGCACATTTGTAGCCTTTCCCGTAGTCCTGTGTATGTAAAGGTTTGTGACGTTACCGAGCGTCAGAGGTGTATTTGTAGGGTTGGCCAGAACCGTATACATACACCGTATATGACCGTATATTTGATGATTTCCCTGCCAAAGTACCGTAGATACACCGTATATATATATGGTTCTGGCCAACCCTATGTATTTGTAACCTTACTTAAGCGGGCTTGCTACTCAGGCCACTTAGTTAAGCTTGCTACCCAAGCCACTTGGTTAAGCTTGCTACCCAGGCCACACAGTTCAGCGGGCTTGCCACACTCATGCGTCTGTAGGAGCGTGTTGGCTATGATTGAAGTCACTGACTCTTCCTTATAGCTTCTTCCTATAGCCTCTTCCTACAGCTAACTAATAATGACACCTTCTCTTTGCGCTTCTTCCTATGGCTTATAGCTGACTTGATAATGACGCCTTCTGTTCACGTTTCTTCCTATAGCTGACTAGATAATGACTTTTCCCTTTCTGTGGCCACTGACGCTTCTTCCCATAGCTTATAGCTGACTTGATAATGACGCCTTCTCTTCACGCTTCTTCCTATAGCTGACTAGATAACGACTTCCCCCTTTCTGTGGCCACTGACGCTTCTTCCCATAGTTTAGAGCTGACTCGATAATGGCGCCTTCTCTTCACGCTTCTTCCAATAGCTGACTAGATAATGACTTTCCCCTTTCTGTGGCCACTGACGCTTCTTCCCATAGCTTGTAGCTGACTCGATAATGGCGCCTTCTCTTCACGCTTCTTCCTATAGCTGACTAAATTATGTTTTTCCCATTTCTGTGGCCACTGACGCTTCTTCCCATAGCTTATAGCTGACTCGATAATGACACCTTCTTTTCACGCTTCTTCCTGTAGCTGACTAGAGAGTGACTTTCCCCTTTCTGTGGCCACTGACGCTTCTTCCCATAGCTTAAAGCTGACTCGATATTGGCGCCTTCTCTTCACGCTTCTTCCTATAGCTGACTAGATAATGACTCCTTTCTGTTTTCTGCCAACTGACTGGTTAAGTGTTGTATGGCTAGAGTTGGCCAGAACCGTATATATACGCCGTATGCTTAATGGAACCCCTGCAAAAATCATCGTATATACACCATATATATATGGTTCTGGCCAACCCTATGTATGGCTCACTGGCCCTACGTCTTGACTCATCACAGCATTAGCTCCTAATCAATTTGGTTCCGTACTTATGTCATCACCGTCACTCTTCTTGGCTTTTTCTTTACTTTCCATTTCCTGCTGTATGACCCACAGGTGCGATGCTTTCAACCCTGCTGTATGAACCACATGTACTGTAAGACCCACAGGTGCTGTATGATTCAGTTCTGCTGTATGATTCAATCCTGCTGTATGACCCACAGGTGCTGTATGACCCACAGGTGCATTGCTTTCAATGTCTTATGCAGACTCTTTTAATCTTATACCCTGACTCTTTCTTGCAGTTAAATCTCACTGGTGCGATGCTTTCAATGTCTCATGCAGACTCTTCTGATCTTAAACCCTGCCTCCTTCTTGCAGTAAACACTCACAGGTGCGATGCTTTTAATGCCTCATGCAGACTCTTCTGATCTTACACCCTGCCTCTTTCCTGCAGTAAGCACTCACAGGTATAATGCCTTCAATGTCTTATGCAGACTCTATTAATCTAATACCCTGCTCCTTTCTTGTCGTGAACACTCACAGATGCAATGCTTTCAATCTCTAATGCCTTATGCACTCTTTTAATCTTATACCCTGCTCCTTTCTTGTCGTGAGTACTCATCTTAAACCCTGCCTCCTTCTTGCAGTAAAGACTCACAGGTGCAATGCTTTCAATGCATCATGCAGACTCTTCTGATCTTATACCCTGCCTCCTTCTTGCAGTAAACACTCACAGGTGCGATGCTTTCAATGCCTCATGCAGACTCTTCTGATCTTACACCCTGCCTCTTTCCTGCAGTAAACACTAACAGGTGCGATGCCTTCAATGTCTTATGCAGACTCTATTAATCTTATACCCTGCTCCTTTCTTGTCGCGGGCACTCACAGATGCAATGCTTTCAATCTCTAATGTCTTATGCAGACTCTTATAATCTTATACCCTGTTCCTTTCTTGTCGTGAGTACTCACAGATGTAATGCTTTCAATCTTTCAATGTCTATTGCAGACTCTCCTATTTTATACCCTGCTCCTTTCTAGTCATGAGTACTCACAGGTGCGATGCTTTCAATGTCCTTCACAGACTCTGCAGGAATCCTTCCCTTTGGAGCCTCTGGCGCTCGCATAGGAGCCACCCTACACACAGGCATAAAATGAGGAGAGTGTAGGCTTAGTGAGTATGGGTGTGGTAATAAGAGGCTTAGGATGAGGAGAGTGTAGGCTTAGTGAGTATGGGTGTGGTGATAAGAGGAAGAGGATGAGGGGAGGCTTACTGAGTATGGGTGTGGTGATAAGAGGCTTAGGATGAGGAGAGTGTAGGCATAGTGAGTATGGGTGTGGTGATAAGAGGAAGAGGATGAGGGGAGGCTTAGTGATATGGGTGTAGTGATAAGAGGCAATTATCGTGTCTTAAGTCTAACGCAAACCTAACGCAGGTCAAAATGTAGGTGTTGCATAGGAGCCACAGGCATTGGATGAGCAGAGTGTAGGCTTAGTGAGTACCGTACAGACTTTATATCACCGCGCAAAAATATCGTTTTTTGCCCTGCGGGGTGACTGCGCGCACGAAAAATATCTATTTACTTTGAGGGTGCGGGATTGAAAAACGGGGATTTTTGGCGTATTTTGGAGCCTGTCAGGCAAAAATCCCTGTGCGGGGTTGGTGTAAATTAAATATTTCCAGGGTGCGGGGTTGATGCGGGAGTGTGAAACTAAAATATTTTTTTGGGGCTGCAGACTGAACCCAAATCTGTACGGTATATGGAAAAAGTGATCAGAGGCATTGGGTAAGGAGAGCGTAGCTTAGTGCTGCGGAAAAAGTGATCAGAGTAGGGTTGGCCAGAACCGTAAGCATACACCGTATAAGACCGTATATATGGTGATTTCCCTGCGAAACATACCGTATAAACCACGGTTGTTCAGCTCGATTTTTTGGGAGCAAGGGTTCGATAAAGTTTGTGAAAGTTCTAGAACCCTCACGCATCTGCCCTGGCATCACTTCAACTAGGCTGATGCGCGTATGCACACCTTAATGCGCCCTCACGCATCTGCCCTGCCATCATTTATACCATCAAGGCTGATGTCATGCAAGCCTTAATACGCCCTCACGCATCTGCCCTGGGTTTGGCTCTATCATCAAGGCTGATGCGCTCATGCAAGCCTTGATGCACTTTTGCGTCTGTCCAGGCATTAGTTCTATCACCAAGGCTGATTCACTCTCACACATGCCCTAGCATTGGCTCTATTGTCGCACCTGTCAAGGGCTGGGGCATTCTTGTGACTTGTGACATGGCCTGTAGTAAGAAATTTTCCTAGGCTGCCGTTCTCCTGCAAGTAGGCAACCAAAGATGCATGTTGCAAACCTACACAGGAAGCTTATAATGTGGAAGCTTACATATGAGAGCGAGAGAGCAAGAATGATGGTGCTTACAGTCGCAGGAAGCTCATGATGTGGATGCTTACATCTGAGAGCAAGAGAGGATGGTGCATACAGTCACAGGGAGCTCACAATGTGGATGCTTACGCTTGAGAGCGAGAGCTCAAGAAGGATGGTGCTTACATTCAAAGGAAGCTTATAATGTGGAAGCTTACATATGAGAGCGAGAGCTCAAGAAGGATGGTGCTTACATTCAAAGGAAGCTTATAATGTGGATGCTTACGCTTGAGAGCGAGAGCTCAAGAAGGATGGTGCTTACAGTCGCAGGAAGCTCAAAATGTGGATGCTTACGCTTGAGAGCGAGAGCTCAAGAAGGATGGTGCTTACAGTCGCAGGAAGCTCACTATGTGGATGCTTACGCTTGAGAGCGAGAGCTCAAGAAGGATGGTGCTTACAGTCGCAGGAAGCTCACTATGTGGATGCTTACGCTTGAGAGCGAGAGCTCAAGAAGGATGGTGCATACATTCAAAGGAAGCTCATGATGTGGATGGTGCTTACATTTGAGAGCAAGATAGAGTGTATGCAAGCTTGCCTGAAAACAATGCAGCACACTTTAACCCACCAGTCGTTCCTCCAGCTCTGCCTTCTTCCCAGACACAGGCAGTCCTTTTTCACGCAGCTTCTCCTTAAGCTCATCCACTGTCATGCTTGAATCACCAGCGTGAGCTTTGCTGCCAGTGTCGTTGCTGCCGCAACCCCTCTGTGTCTTCTGCGCATGTGAAGAAGTATCATTCCGTTATGTTTGCTAGCTAGCTCCAATGCACATTGTTCAGGATTAAATTTTCATCTGGAAGTGCAAATGATGTAGGCAAGCTC
>Ga0307947_1004930_pt1:2500-10374 | contig 10374 bp, 15 predicted proteins | sample OrgLakmetagen232_FD_201840 | JGI IMG/M metagenome (GOLD analysis project Ga0307947, IMG submission 201840) | Saline water microbial communities from Organic Lake, Antarctica - #232 | ecosystem: Environmental > Aquatic > Non-marine Saline and Alkaline > Saline | place: Antarctica...
TCTGTTACTACACACGGACATCTTATCTGAGAAGAAGGCACTTTGCATCTTGTGGTGTCAGTATCACAAGCATGTCAATGTGAGCGCAATATAATTGAGATAGTGACACACACATATCTACACACACACACACACATGTACACGTAAACACACATGCGCACACACACACACAGACACACACATCTCACCTGCCATGATGCATCTGGGAGGCGGTAGGGGCAAGGTGGGGGGTTGGGTGGGCGTGCGGATGTTCAGTGCCATACTCAAGAAGGGCGCGCAGACCGTGAGGGTGATGACGGCCTGGAGTTACAAAAATAGCCACAAGCGTATGTTGTGTGTGTATATGTAAGCGTTTAAGGTCAGTGCCATACTCAAGAAGGGCGCGCAGACCGTGAGGGTGATGACGGCCTGGAGTTACAAAAATATCCACAAGCGTATGTTGTGTGTGTATATGTAAGCGTCTATGGTCAGTGCCATACTCAAGAAGGGCGCGCAGACGGTGAGGGTGATGACGGCCTGGAGTTACAAAAATATCCACAAGCGTTATGTTGTGTGTGTATATGTAAGCGTCTGAGGTCAGTGCCATACTCAAGAAGGGCGCGCAGACTGTGGGGTTGGAGTTACAAAAATATCCACAAGCGTATGTTGTGTGTGTATATGTAAGCGTCTATGGTCAGTGCCATACTCAAGAAGGGCGCGCAGACTGTGAAGTTGATGACGGCCTGAAATACAAAGCTATGCAATATGCGTAAGCTGTGCATGTGCTGGTGATTGTGCCTATGTGCTCGTACCACTGTATATTAAATGAGCAAATAGACCTTCCACGTGCCTTGCTGCATACCCCTTGCTGCCGCTCACACACCGCACACACACCCTTGACTCTTTGCCATCAAAACCCACACCTCCTATCACACACACATCTACACACACACACACACATGGACACACAAGCATATAAACCTTCCACATACCTTGCTGCATACCCCTGCTACCTCCCACACCACACAAACCCACAACGCTCTGCCACCACACAACCCGCCCAACACACAAACACACATAGACACACAAGCACACACACACAAGCATATTCACCTCCCAAATATCTTGCTGCATACCCCTGCTACTACCAACACTACCACACAAACTCACAACGCTCTGCCACCACACAACCCGCCCAACACACAAACACACGTATAGACACACAAGCACACACACACACTTTCCAATAAGCCCAACACACAGACAAACAAGCACACACACACACAAGCACGCACACACCTCCCATAGGCCCTCCTGCTGCACGCCCCCTGCTACCGCCCACACCACGAGGGTCAGCAGCAGCGGCGGCTGCATGGCGAGCATCATGCATGCGGTGACGCAGCTCCTCCATGTGTACCGCGGACACAAGCAACTGTGTGTGCATATGTGTGTGTGTGTGCGTGTGTGTGTGTGTCTGTGTGTGTGTGCATGTGTGTGTGTGTGTGCGTGTGCGTGTGTGTCTGTGAGTGTGCGAATGTGTGTGTGCATGTTTGTCTGTGTGTGTGCGTGTGCGTGTGTGTCTGTGAGTGTGCGCATGTGTGTGTGCATGTTTGTCTGTGTGTGTGCGTGTGCGTGCGTGCATGTGTCTGTGTGTGTGTATCTGTATGTGTGTGTTCGTAATCACGGACACCCCTTAAAGTCATTAATCTATGACCGACAGTTTCTTGCTGCTCTCTATCATGAATCCTGCTTCTGTGCTCCATGCTATCCATTCTTTTTCTTGAAACATTTCATCCACCGACTCCAGCCGTCTCAAATCATTTTTTAATCCCTCATCAAGCTTCTACACCTGTATCAACACATTTTTCTGTGCCTGAAACCTCAAATCTGATTACTAAACAAAGGTTGACGACCCCATCATGAGCTTGTATAATACTCCCTTATTCCTCGCGCACCGTTTCTTTGTTTCTTCCTACCAAATGCTTAGCCCTTGAGGGCATTGTTATGTCTGACTATAGCACAAAGATCGGCGACCCCATCATGAGCTTACTCCCTTATTCCTCGCACCGTTCCTTTGACCAAATGCTTAGCCCACGAGGGCATTGAACCTTTTTCCTTGTACCTCAGAGTTCTGACCAGCACGATGATGGCTCATATCGTGAGGTCCTTCCCTTTACCTCCAATAATTGCTATCGATTAAGGCTCAAAGAGCAATTAACCTAGATTTTGAAATTCTGACCAGCACAATGTTGACCACCACATCACGAGATTCTCCCTTTCCCTCTAATCGTTTCCTGTGCTGCAGAATCAAGCCCCCTGTAATCTGAACCTTGAATAATTCTGACTTGTACACTGTGAGCAACCACATCATGAAATTTCTCCTTTAACCTCCAATTATTTCCTTCAATTGATTCATTTACTTCAATAGCATAGCCCCTGTATCCTGAACTTCAGATTCTGGCCTACACAACGTTGACCACCACACCCTGAGCTTCTCCCTTTCCCTCCAATCGTTTCCTGTGCTGCAAAAGCAAGCCCCCTGTGACCTGAACCTCGAACAATATATATAATTCTATGTATTCTATGTATATAATTCTGACCTGTATATTCTATTCTATGTATATAATTCTGACCTGCACAATGTTGGCAACCACATCATGGCGCTGCCGCTCCAAGATGAAGCCTCCAGCTTGCCTGCGCACATTGTAACGAGTAGATTTGAAAGCAAGGTTGTCATCGAGGCAACAGAGGCAGGTTGGAATCAGGGTTGGAGGCAAGAGAACAGAGACAAAATTGATAGCATGGCTGGATATTAGGTGCAAACAAGAGATTGCTCAGCAGCGCTAACGACAGTCATGGCGCCAATGCTTGAATGAAAGGGGCGCTAATGACGGGTTGCACCGTGTGCATCCATACAAAATGAATGACGATGATAAGTGCACGTACAGGAGAGCATAGACGTTATGTCATCTGAGTTGTGCGTGTTTCGGGTTGCTTTGCAAAACCGCACATGCCAGGGTTCCATCGTGCTGCGCATTTAATAGGTGTCAATAGACATCCGTGGACGTGCTCGTTGATGTGCTGAGTGTTGAGCTTTGCTGTGACAGTGAGTCGATCTGACAGCACGCAGGAATTCCAAACAGCCACAGACTACCAGGTTTGTTTTTGAATGGGGCAAGACAAACTCGATGTGGCGATGCTGCATGCAAGTTTGCCTGTGTGACGGACATGCAAGTGAGCAGCTCAGTTTAGGTTCTGTCGCACCTGAACAGCACGTGCACCAGGACCTGTGCGTCCTCATCCCCACGAGCTGACTTTACACAGATGGCAGCAATGAGAAGTTTTGGTTCTTCCGTACCTGAACAGCGCACGCCCCAGGATCTGCACGCCCTCGTCCCCTCGAGCTGACTTAACACAGATAGCAGCAATGAGATGTTTTGGTTCTTCTGTACCTGAACAGCGCACGCTCCAGGACCTGCGCGTCCTCATCCCCTCGAGCTGACTTTACACAGATGGCAGCAATGAGGTGCGGGCGCATGTGGTACACCAAAGGCCCCTTGCCCAGGGCATTGCCCTCTGCGACAGCTAGGCGGATGCTCATGCCTGCATGCATGTGTGTGTGCGTGTGTGTGTAGATGTGTGTGTGTGTGTGTGTGTGAGTGTGTGTTAATGCATTTCCCTCTGTAACGGCTAGGCGCATGCTCATGCCTGTGTTTAATGTGAGTGTGTGCACGTGTGTAGGGGTTGTGTGTGTGTGTGGGGGTGTGTGCGCACTTGTATGTGTGCGCGCTTGTGTGTGTGATAAAGTATGTTCATAAGTCCTCTTAGAGCACAACAAGCCATGGACATAGTACTGACAGACAGGTACTGCTGATAGACAGGTACTGACAGACAGGTACTGCTGACAAACAGGTATTGCTGACAGGAAGATACTGCTGACAGAAAGGTACTGCTGACAGACAGGTACTGTGACAATCAGGTACTGTTGACAGACAGCTACTGCTGACAGAAGGGTATTGCTGACAAACAGGTATTGCTGACAATCAGGTACTGCTGACAGACAAGTACTGCTGACAGACAGGTTATGCCAACAAACAGGTATTGCTGACAGAAAGGTATTGCTGACAAACAGGTATTGCTGACAAACAGGTATTGCTGACAATCAGGTACTGCTGACAGACAGGTACTGCTGACAGACAGGTTATGCTAACAAACAGGTACTGCTGACAGAAAGGTATTGCTGACAAACAGGTATTGCTGACAATCAGGTACTGCTGACAGACAGGTACTGCTGACAGACAGGTATTGCTGACAAACAGGTATTGCTGACAATCAGGTACTGCTGACAGACAGGTACTGCTGACAGACAGGTTATGCTAACAAACAGGTATTGCTGACAGAAAGGTATTGCTGACAAACAGGTATTGCTGACAAACAGGTATTGCTGACAATCAAATATTGCTGACAGAAAGGTACTGCTGACAGACAGGTACTACTGACCAACAGGTTATGCTGACAGACAGGTTACGCTGATAAACAGCTGAGAACGTTCACGTTGCCAGGATAATTTTAACTCATCATTCGACAAACCTTCATGGCCCATACCAGCACGACCTTTTCTCGGATTTATTCAAAGACAAGCAGATTTGACGTACCCACACCACTTTCCTTCGATGCAGTCCAAGCAGTTCTAACATGCTCACCATCTTTCTTGGAACTGCAGAGTTCTCTGCTTGCAGAAGAACTCTAGATCTTGAAGACGAGTGACTAGTGTAATGCACTTTCGCTCAAAAATCTGTATTCCTCCGCCTATTGAACGAGCCGTACAAGAACACGTGCTCACTGTCTTTCTTACGAACGTGTATACCGTCTCTTCTTACAACGTAAATGCTCACTGCCTTTTTTCCTTTTCTCACAACGTAAGTGCTCACTGTCCCCAGCTCAATGGTGCTCAGCCAAACATTTGCACACCCTCTCACACCAATTACATTCCTCTCACACCAAATACATTCCTCCCACACCAAATACATTCCTCTCATACCATTTACATTCCTCTCACACTAATTACATTCCTCTCACACCAAATACATTCCTCTCATATCATTTACATTCCTCTCACACCAATTACATTCCTCTCACACCATTTACATTCCTCTCACACCATTGACACGCCAATTACGTTCCTCACACCAATTACTCGCCCTCTCACACCAATTCCACAGCAATAAACCTCTCACACCAATCACACAGCAATAAACCTCTCACACCAATTACACAGCACTGAATCTCTCACACCAATTACACAGCAATGAACCTCTCACACCAATTAACAGCAATGAACCTCTCACACCAATTACACAGCAATGAACCTCTCACACCAATTACACAGCAATAAACCTCTCAGACCAATTACACAGCACTGTACCTCTCACACAAATTACACAGCACTGAACCTCTCACACCAATTACACAGCACCGAACCTCTCACACCAATCACACAGCACTGAACTTCTCACACCAATTACACAGCACTGAACCTCTCACACCAATTACACAGCACTGAGCCTCTCACACCAATTACACAGCAATAAACCTGTACTCATACGCCGCGTAAGGTTGCCCAGTAGACATCCAGAACCACATCTGTAAGACTGTAACTCATCCCTTCCAAACTAAATACACTCATGAACACACCCTTACACACACCCCTACACACACACACACTTGGCACAGCCCCTTCCAAACTAGATACACCCATGAACGCACCCACACACCCTACACCCACATTCACACCAATACCCACACACCCGGCACAGCCCCTTCCAAACTAGGTACACCCATGAACGCACCCACATACCCCTACACCAATACCCACACCAACACCCACACCAACACCCACACACCTGGAACAGCCCTTTCTAAACTAGGTACGCCCATGAACGCACCCACACACCCCTACATACACACACACACACACACCTGGCACAGCTCCTTCCAAACTAGGTACACCCATGAACGCACCCACCCACTCACACCCACACCCACACCCACACCCGCACCCACCCACCCACACACACCTGGCACAGCCCGGCCCAGCAGCGCTTGTGTCAGTCCCCCCACTCCTCCTGTCCCCACAAAGAACTCCTCCCCTTGCTCTTTGTCTGGGACATCGTCAAGGCAGGTAGCCCCTTCTCCTTCTCCTCCTTCTCCCCTGTAAGTCATGTAACGAGTCATGTAATGAGCTGATCACAATCTGCTTTCATAACGAGCCATGTAACGAGTCATGTAACACCAATCAAATTCTGGTTTCGTAACGAGCCATGTAACGAGTCATGTAACGAGTCATGTGGAACAGCCTAGCAGTCGCACGTTTTACCTGAAAGTTTTATCTGTAAACTCTGTAACGAGTCATGTAACGAGTCATGTAACGAGCCGATTGAGTCATGTGACGAGTCATGTGGCGAGTCATGCAAGGAGTCATGTAACGAGTCATGTGACGAGTCATGTAACGAGTCATGTAACATTCAAAACGAGCCATGTGACGAGTCATGTAACGAGTCATGTAACGAGTCATGTAACATTCAAAACGAGCCATGTAACATTCATAACGAGTCAGGTAACATTCATAACAAGTCATGTAAGTCATGTAACATTCATAACGAGTCATGTAACGAGCCATGTGGCGGGCTGAATCAATGTCATGAGTCATGTAACATTCACAACGAGTCATGACACATTCAAAACGAGTCATGTAAAATTCATAACGAGTCATGTAACATTCATAACGAGTCATGTAACATTTATAAAGAGTCATGTAAGTCATGTAGCATTCATACCGAGTCATGTAACATTCATAGCGAGTCATGTGACATTCATAACGAGTCATGTAACGAGCCATGTGGCAGGCTGATTTCAATGTCATGAGTCATGTAACATTCATAACGAGCCATGTGGCGAGCTGGTTCAGTTCTGCTTTAGTAATTGTTTGATGAAGAGGAGGATTATTCGGCATCAGTCTCGTGCCTTTGTTTTGAGTATGATTGAGACAGGCTGCCCATGCCCTTTTTGCTTTTGTCTGCACACGATGTTGTGTGTATCATACAGCCCTTGAGCCACATGGTCCTATGTAGGGTTGGCCAAACCATAGGTATACTTATGGTGTATGTATGTACATATACATACGTGTGTACATACGGTGTACCTTGAGCCACATGGTCGTATGTGGGGTTGGCCAGACCATATGTATACATACGTTGTACCTTAAACCACATGGTCGTATGTAGGGTTGGCCAAACCGTATGTGTACATACGTTGTACCTTAAACCACATGGTCCTATGTAGGGTTGGCCAAACCATATGTGTACGGTGTACCTTGAGCAACATGGTCAGATGTGGGGTTGGCCAGAACCATATGTATATATACGGTGTATATACGGTCATATACGGTGTATACATACAATTATGGCCAACCCTACATATATCGTACGGTACCTTTTCGTACTCATCCTGCACCCCAGATTTCAGAAATATATCTTGCTTGCTATTCCTCCCCCCCCCGCCCCATTCACCCAGCAAAACAAATGCTCAGCGCACACACATTTCGTCCCTCCCCATAACACGGCTTGTTAGCAACCGAACACTTTTCCCTTATTCAATTTGACTATGATTATCAACAGTCTCACCGATGGTGCTCTCCGTCTCCATGGTGGACGTGGGGGTGGGCGGAGTGGGGGGAGTGGTGCGGGTGGTGGGGGTGGTGCCCAGACGAAGAGGAGGGCAAAGGGGGGTGTAGGATAATACGCACCTGTGAGTATGATTGGGTGAGTATGTATGTGCGCGTGTGTGTGTGTGTGTGTGCGTGTGTGTGTGTGGTGTTTACGTGTGTGTAGGAGGGG
>Ga0307947_1004931_pt1 | contig 10374 bp, 12 predicted proteins | sample OrgLakmetagen232_FD_201840 | JGI IMG/M metagenome (GOLD analysis project Ga0307947, IMG submission 201840) | Saline water microbial communities from Organic Lake, Antarctica - #232 | ecosystem: Environmental > Aquatic > Non-marine Saline and Alkaline > Saline | place: Antarctica: Organic Lake...
ACGTAAATGTGAACGTGCACACAAGAATGAACGCAACATTGCCAGGCGTACCTTCATGGGTGCCACGTAAATGTGAACGTGCACACAAGAATGAACGCAACATTGCCAGGCGTACCTTCATGGGTGCCACGTAAATGTGAACGTGCACACAAGAATGAACGCAACATTGCCAGGCGTACCTTCATGGGTGCTACGTAGACCATCTTGAAGGCATTCTTATCTATGGATCCATCCTCTCTCCTGCAATGGGGATGTGCGAATGAGAGACGTTGGACACAAACATGCGCACCTGCACACCCCTAGCTGGCGCAGGATGCACAGCATGGCCACGTTGCAAATAAAAAAGCGTACCTATACAGTCCTAGCTGGCGCAGGATGCACAGCCTGGCCACATTGGACACACAAATACGCACCTGCACAATTCTAGCTGGCGCAGGATGCACAGCATGGCCACGTTGCAAATAAAAAAGCGCACCTATACAGTCCTAGCTGGTGCAGGATGCACAGCATGGCCACGTTGGTCTTGCCGGATCCCGTGGGTGCACACACCAGCATGTTCTCGCTGCTGTACAGAGCACACTCGCTCACACGGCTCTGCGTAGTGGAACACGCAGCACATGTTACATGTGAGCGTCAATCTATACATGGACACAAGTTCTCGCTGCTGTACAGAGCACACTCGCTCACACAGCTCTGTGTAGTGGAACACGCAGCACATGTTACATGTGAGCGTCAATCTATACATGGACGCAAGTTCTCGCTGCTGTACTGAGCACACTCGCTCACACGGCTCTGCGTAGTGGAACACGCAGCACATAATACATGTGAGCGTCAATCTATACATGGACGCAAGTTCTCGCTGCTGTACTGAGCACACTCGCTCACACGGCTCTGCGAAGTGGAACACGCAGCACATGTTACATGTGAGCGTCAATCTATACATGGACACAAGTTATTGCTGCTGTACTGAGCACACTCGCTCACACGGCTCTGCGTAGTGGAACACGCAGCACATGTTACATGTGAGCGTCAATCTACACATGGACGCAAGTTCTCGCTGCTGTACAGAGCACACTCGCTCACACGGCTCTGCGTAGTGGAACACGCAGTACGTGTTACATGTGAGCGTCAAACTGTATGTGGCCGCGTGTTCTCGCTGCTGTACAGAGCACACTCGCTCACACGGCTCTGCATAGTGGAACACGCAGCACATGTTACATGTCAGCATCAATCTATACATGGACGCAAGTTCTCGCTGCTGTACAGAGCACACTCGCTCACACGGCTTTGCGTAGTGGAACACGCAGCACATGTTACATGTGAGCGTCAATCTATACATGGACGCAAGTTCTCGCTGCTGTACAGAGCACACTCGCTCACACGGCTCTGCGTAGTGGAACACGCAGCACATGTTACATGTGAGCGTCAATCTATACATGGACGCAAGTTCTCGCTGCTGTACAGAGCACACTCGCTCACACGGCTCTGCGTAGTGGAACACGCAGCACATGTTACATGTGAGCGTCAATCTATACATGGACGCAAGTTCTCGCTGCTGTACAGAGCACACTCGCTCACACGGCTCTGCGTAGTGGAACACGCAGCACATGTTACATGTGAGCGTCAATCTATACATGGACACAAGTTCTCGCTGCTGTACAGAGCACACTCGCTCACACAGCTCTGCATGGTGCACGCAGTACGTGTTACATGTGAGCAGCAAACTGTATGTGGCTGCGTGATCTCGATGCTATTCAGTGTACAATTGCACAACAGCTCGGCATACATGCATAGAGTATGCATAGGGTTGGCCAGAACCATAAATAAATATGGTGTATATACAGTATTTTTGGCAGGAAATCGCCAAATACGGTTATATACGGTGTATATGTACGGTTCTGGCCAACCCTAAGTATGCAGTGTGTGCATGAAATGAATTGCGGGCAATTAATCTCATGGCTGCAGAACGCACATTTGCACCCACTCGATCTGCACGAGTGTACAAAAGTCACGCAAGTGGCTATAGGTGACCAAGCTTCACTGCGGTCTTGCTTCCAGGCGTTTAATGTGCAAAATTAATGTGAATGCTGGCACGATGCAAGTAGAGAAAAATGTCATTCCATTATGAATGTTTCGTTTATCACAAGCAATATGAAAATACAATAAAATGAGGTGGGGTTGAGGGCATTCATAGAAGAAGAAATATGTTAAGCAAATTAATGTGTGATGCATTACCTCTGCTTGTACGTATAAACTCACGCACACACACACATTCACACATACGCGCACGGAGGCATGCACGCACACACACACTACGCACACACACACGCACGCACACGCACCTGGATACGATTAAGCTCCTTCATGCCAGTAAAGGCAGGCTGTGTCCAGTCAGGTAGCTCGCTGATGGGCACCAGCTTCTCTCCTGTGGCAAAGGGCTTTGCCTTCAGGGCAGGCACGTGCACCTCATCATAGCCTTTCTTGCTCGCTCTGCGTCAAAGGGATGCGCACACACACACACATGCACGCACGTTGATGACAGTTCAGTGCTTCCAAAAAGCTCTGTTACTTATAGAAGCTTGCACTGGTGGCAAACACAAAAGGCATTGTGTAGTCAGGCACGCACGCGCGCACACACATACACAAAAACACACACACATACACACATACACCCACATACAGAGCTACGGCATAAGCACCTGAAGGAGCCCTCCGGGAGCCCAGTGGTCTTGTTGCTCTTCAGGTGCCCTCCTTGCTTGAAAGACAGCGAGTCAAAGTCCACCACTTGGCGGTTGGCCACCTACCAAGCACAGGGCAACAGAAATGCAAAAATGGCGGACTCCTCTGTCATGTGCCCGTCCAGCAGCTACTAACTGCAATAATTCAGTACTACACAGAAATGCATGGATTGTGGGCTCCTCTGCTTATGAACCCGTCCAGCAACTCACTGCAATAATTCAGTACTACACAAAAATGCATGGATTGTGGGCTCCTCTGTTTATGAACCTGTCCAGCAACTCACTGCAATAATTCAATACTACACAGAAATGCATGAATCGCGGACTCCTCAGTTATAAGCCCGTCCAGCAACTAATGGCAATCTGATGCATTACTAATAGTAATTCATTAATAATAGGAATTATATACACAGGAATGCATGAATTGTGGGCTCTATCTTCTTTTTTAACCCGTCCAGCAACTGCACCATATTACTGACTGTGTATACCCCAGATGCCTGGTGGGCACGTGCCCGGATAAAATGCCCATCGTCTCTCATAATTATCAAACACTAATATAAAAGTTTAAATTAATATAACAGCTTTGAACACACATCTGAAACACCGCACAGGCAAATATGGGTGAGAGGCGTTTGTTTCTATCTCACTCATTTAATTTACATAGACTCTATGAGTGACAAACGCCTACTTGCCCCTTATAAAACGTGACGCAATCACGCACCTGACAAAACCAATTACGCACAAACACGCGCACACACGCATATACACGCACGCACACACACACACACACACACATACACGCACGCACACGCACAAGCACACGCACACGCACACACACACACACACGCACACGCACACGCACACGCACGCACGCACACGCACACACACGCACACGCACACACACACACACACCTGCGCAGACACGCCTCCCACAGAGGAAGGCTCTTGGCGCACGGCAGTCACGCCCTCTCCCTGGCGCAGCTTGCGTGCCTCCTCCCTGCCAACAAATTGCGTACAGACAGAGGCATTTGTGTCACACTTCACACTTCCAGGTGCATCAGACAGGCACGCACAGGCACAGCTGTCGCATTCACTCACTCACACCCACTTGAGCGCACGCGCTCGCTCGCTCAGGTAATCAGGCACGCCAACTGCATTCACTCACTCACACCCACTCGAGCGCACGCGTTTGCTCGCTCAGCTAATCAGGCACGCCACCTGCATTCACTCACTCACACCCACTCGAGCGCATTCACTCACTCACACCCACTCGAGCGCATGCGCTCGCTCAGTTACTCAGGCACGCCACCTGCTTACATTCAACACGCAGCAATGAGACTGCAGATGCAACGAGATGCGAAACTAATAATATAGGATAGTCTGCGGAAGCGGCTGAAGCGGTCTTGGCAGGCTGACAGGCAATATAAGCTAAACATAAGATCCTGCTAAAAAGTGACGAGGATTTGGGGGTCGCTCGCATCTTCTTAGTAGCAACTGTGTATGAAAAAGCGCACAGACTGTGCACAGGACATGCCTAGCAGAACTTAGTGGCGATCACAAACATCACCTTGCTAATTGTTTTCATCACCTTATTAATTAATTCTTATTGCAAGCGCGCTGTAATTGCGTGTCGGTGCCCCTTTTGCAATCTGAACGGCACACTGCAGAGAAACATGGGGAGCCCATCTCAGTATCTGCCTTATTATCACCTAATGTTGCGCTCCATGGCATTCTAGCGCTCCTTCGTGCTGGTGCGTGTGGCACGCAGCTGGTCTATGATGCGTCTGCCCTTTTCTTACCTAATGTTGCGCTACATGGCATTCTGGCGCTCCTTTGCGCTGGTGCGTGTGGCACGCAGCTGGTCTAAGATGCGTCTGCCTTTTTCTTACCTAATGTTGCGCTCCATGGCGTTCTGACGCTCCTTCGCGCTGGTGCGTGTGGCACGCAGCTGGTCTAAGATGCGCACCAAGTCCGGGTTGCCTGCCATTTCGGCCTCAATCTTTTCACGCTCCACATCGTCCTATGCAGTGATATAGTGTAAGGGGGCAGGATGTGAGCACTCTGCGAGTCTGCTAGCACGCGTCGATGACGTGCGCCATGCTGTGCGTGCTTTGACTGCTACGGTTTTTTTTTGGGTTCCCACTACAACTAGGCACACATGTGACAGCCTGGTGCTCAGCACCTTCATCACACAAACGCATCAAACAGGAAGAGGAGCGCATACCACACACACACACACACAAACACACACACACTAATGCACACGCACACACACACGCACGCAACAACCCCTTGGTATAGACGCTTTTGACAGGTGGGATACATCATGACCTGTCAGGGTGTGTGATCCCCTCGATAGCGACACGTCCCTGTCTGAGAGTCCACGACAGTTACTTGTAGGGTTGGCCAGAACCGTATATATACACCATATGTGACCGTATATTTGGTGATTTCCCTGCCAAAAATACCGTATATACACCGTATATTTATACGGTTCTGGCCAACCCTAATTACTTGCAACCCCTTAACAGTTACTTGCAACAAACGATTCCAAACTGTCAAGCAGCACATCCAGTCACCAAGAAAATGGCACAGAAGCATATGCAAGACACGCACAACCTTCACACAACCCCCACCTGAGTGCGCGACAGCCGTGTGCACCACACAATTTTGAGCCTGTTGCGCAGGAGCTCCTTGATGAGCTCAAACTGCTCAAAGCCCAGGGACAGCACCAGGTCATTCTCCTGTGTGTGTGTGTGTGTGTGTGTAAGTTTGTGTGTGTGTGTAAGTGTGTGTGTTTATGCTTGTGTGCAGGTTGGTCAGATGGAAATCAGTCAATCAATAACCCTGTGAGAGTCAGCAGGCAAAGCGAGTAGCAAGCAGCCACCCTTTACGCTGTTTGGCAAACTGAATTCACCTTACTGGCAACTCTCTCTCTTCTGCAGTCTAAAGCAATTCCAACTCACCAGGGTGCGAGAGTCGGCAGGCGAAGCGAGGGTAGCAAGCACCCACCCTTTACGCTGTTTGGCAAACTGGATTCACCTTACTGGCAACTCTCTCTCTCCTCTGCAGTCTGAAGCATTTCCCACTCACCAGGGTGCGAGAGTCAGCAGGCGAAGCGAGGGTAGCAAGCACCCACCCTTTACGCTGTTTGGCAAACTGAATTCACCTTACTGGCAACTTTCTCTCCTCTGCAGTCTGAAGCATTTCCCACTCACCAGGGTGCGAGAGTCAGCAGGCGAAGCGAGGGTGGTCAGCACCTCCTCTGCAAGCTGTTGAGCTCGAGGAGCATCGATGGTGTCACCATAGGCACGGCCGATGCGACGTTGCAGCCAGTAGGCATCGATTTCCTGCGCACACACCAGCACACAGGCACGACAAGTGAGCAAGAGGGTGGACAACGGTTTCCTGGGAGGCACAAACACGCAAATAAAAAATAATCCAAGCACATAACGGAAGACTGAGAAGGGAACGCGCACACACACGCACACATACAAAACTTACATACACACACACATACAAAACCCACACATACATACACACACACATACAAAGCCCACACATACACACACACAAAACCCACACATACACAAACACAAAACCCACACATACACACACATACAAAACCCACACATACACACACACATACACACACAAAACCCACACATACACGTACACACACAACACGTGCGCACCTGCACCCTCAGCCCATCATCCCTCTGTTCCTCTCCCGCATCCACATCCATGTTGGTGCGCATCTCTGACCGCATGTCAGCATCCACTTTGCCTGCGTGCACACACGAGCCAACAGGAGAGTGTGTTTCTATTAGTGTGCGTGACGTACCTCCAACAAGCACGCCCTCCTATACACACACTTGCAAAGCACACACAGTTTTACAAACCCTCCTTGCACCCGCAAGTCCTCAGCTTCGTCTACCACCAGGTCGCACTCTTCGCCTTCTTTGCCCAATTAACTCTTGATATATTTTTGCCTAATAAACTCTCATAAGTAGGTTGCACGCGCACGCACACACACACACACACACACACACACACACACACACACACACACACACACACCACACACACACCTTCCTCCTCTTCGTCCCCGTCCTCATCTTCATCCACCACCACGTCGCGCTCGTCCTCCTCGTCTTCGTCTTCAGCATCAAACTCAACAGCCACACCAATCTCTGTGTCCATGGGGTTGTCAGGAGGGGGCAGGTCGGCCTCTGACACCTGCGTTATGGAAATAGGAAATGGGAAAGAAATATATTGCCATCCCAGGAGGCTGTTTTTCTGTGTGGAAGGCACGTTTACTTTTTGGGGTGGACACCCCCGAGGGAACCTGGCCATCCTACGCATTGATGTACAGTGACGCTCAACACGCACTCAGCTAAGTGCGTACCTGTCTCGGATTATGAAGGAAACTCACGACATCCAATTCATATGCTTTTATACATCTACAGGAGCAAATAACGCAGAGAAGCAAAGCAAGAAAGACCCAGTGATAGTGTGCATACTCAACATTTTGGCTGACATACGAGTAGCGCTTGAGGGCATATGTGCATATGTGCTTGGAAGCCAGAAGCTTTGTTTCCTCCCGGATTGCGATTACAAGGAATGTACTACAATAAACTTTCACTGGTATAGTGTGTGCACGCAAAGCAGGCACAAGGCACACAGCAAGGCCCTCTTGTCGCTGCCCAGCGGGCCCAGCAGCTTCTCTACCTAACAAGCCAAAACAGCCACCACACACCCAAACACACTATCTGTAAGCACGCACCCAGTCGGTGATGAGCTTGCCTATGGCCACTAGCTGCGCCATCTTGTCGCTGCCCAGCGGGCCCAACAGCTCCTCCACCCCTGCCTGCTTCTCAGGGTCCTTCATGTCTTTGTTCTTGAGCACACCCAGCACCTCGTCAGCGGCACCACGCAGCACGTCCTGTCATGCACACCAGTTGTGAGAGGGTGGTCAATCAAAGATGTCTTTGTTCTTGAGCATACTCAGCACCTCGTCAGCGGCACCACGCAGCACGTCCTGTCATGCACACCAGTTGTGAGAGGGTGGTCAATCGAAGAGTCTTTGTTCTTGAGCACGTCCAGCACCTCGTCAGCGGCACCACGCAGCACGTCCTGTCATGCACACCAGTTGTGAGAAGGTGTTAAATCAAAGATGTCTTTGTTCTTGAGCACACCCAGCACCTCGTCAGCGGCACCACGCAGCACGTCCTGTCATGCACACCAGTTGTGAGAAGGTGGTAAATCAAAAGGTCAGGAACGTCAAAGCTTGGCTCTCCAGCATTCAGCACCTCCACACCAATTGCCACCACGTGCAGAAAAAGCTGGGGTTGCAGACGCGTTGTGAACCTCTGGCGCTACAGCATCAAGCGTGTTCTGATAACACGAGTACGTTGAAACACACACACACACACACACACACACATACATACACATTCAGTGGACAGCGCTTAATTATTGTCGAGCAGCAGTTTTGGACTCCCTAACAACACTCCACCATTTTGCGTGTGAATCTGCAACGGCTACTGAACTGTGGAGGTAAGCAGACAAGTCAGTGTCAAACCCAAAACCTGCCCAACCAGGCCATCGTGTGTGTGTGTGTGTGTGTGTGTGTGTGTGTGTGTGTGCGTGCGTGCGGACTGTATGGCAGCAGTGGCACAGTCAAGCCTGTATTCAGGAACATACAAAGCCTTGGTTGAATACAGAAAAGAGGCCAGCATGACACAATATGGCACTAGCAGGCCAGAGTTTTGGGGTGCACCGCAACCTCTGATGTTGTACTGTGCAGACTGAGCCTTTCCATCTACCCAGGGCAGCAGGTCAGATGGACAAAGCCCCACGCTCAAGCGAACACACGTGCATCGCTCACACGCCATCGCAAGCCTTCACACACGTGCACGCACATGCACACAAGCACACATTTACCCATGCACATACAAAAACACATACTGGGCACATACATGCTATGCGCACATACACACACCTGTGGCTGCTCGCCAAACTGCGTGTGGATGACTGCCAGGAGCGTCTCAAAGGCATCTCGTGTCTCCTTCGTCTTGGGGCGATACATGCCTGCGTTGTCTGTGTCCATCACACTCAAGCCCTCGTTGTGTCGGTTGCGCTTGTTGGTGGGCAGCGCAAATTCGTCCGTGTCCAACTGCGAGCGAACGAGTAAACAGCGTGCGTGTGGTGCGCATGTATTGAATGTGCGCATTTAGAGCCAAGAAGAGCCGGTCGTACTGGTAGTTGGCAAGTAAGAGTACACCGTACAATTGCACGTGATGTGTCATGGAGGCACAAACTTGACCATGCATACATTGTGTGACAAGCTTTGCTCGCGTGCTCTGATACGTGGGGTGCTGTCCTGCCATCACTGTGCTACCTCACTTTGCATTTGCGTGTGTTGCTGTCTTGGTGAGCAAGTGGAGAGCAACAAAAATAGCATGTGTTAGTGAAAGCTTTGTGCGACGTGCTAAGACACCGCAACCCAAGAGATTATCACGCAGCAGGCCATTTGCTTGCTGTATGCTGGATTGATGTGCTGTGCAGACGGTATGGAGAGCCTTGAGGCCACTATTTTCCTCCCCAATCTGCCCCAACCTGCTTCTCCCGCTTTTTGCTGGCTGCCTCCTTTTTCTTCTTCTTCTCCTCCACCTCCTCCGGGCGGCCGTGCAGCACACGGTCCCCCATCTTCCCCTTCATGCGTCCCCATAACGACTCGGGCTCGCCAGAGGGCTCGTGCGCATCCCTGGTGCGGTTCTCGCTGGTCAGCACGAGCGTGGAGTTCTGAGGTGCAGGCAAAAAAAACAAACATCATCGGAGGGAGGAGGAGGAGGAGGAGAAAGAAAGAGGGAAGGAGGAGAGGACAGCAAAAACTGAAAACTTGATTTTGGTGCATAGTGGACACATATGTGTAGGCATTCATGCTACACGGACGCAGTAGTGACCATGCAGATTTAGAGAGCAGGAGGTGGATGAAACAGGGAGCGGTCTGAAGACGCGCAGAACGCTTTCACTGTGCTCAAAAAGCAGGCACAAGTACACGCGCCACCCCACAGCCTCACAGCTAGTAAAGCAGGTAGACACACATGTGCCAAAAGCACTCATGCTTCGTGGGTGATGGGCCATAAAAACACTCACGGCTTTGTAATCATACTGCTTGAACCGTGCGGCTTGCTCAGCTCCTCCCTTCTTTCCCTCAGCCATCTTCAAGACACCCTAGGTAAATCAGAAGAAGGCAGTGGCCAGAGGTGGCCTGCCTTTTTGTTTGTGTTTCTAGAGGAGCAAGCAACTATCTTAACCTCCAAATAAAAAATTTGTGTATAATGGAGGGGGGCTCCTATTAAAATGTGACACAAACATGGGCAGGCTCATTCCTTTTTATCTGTGCAAGCCTAGCAAGGAGCAGGAACAGGATGTTGTCTCTGAGGCGCTGATGTGGGTCCTCTAACGTAACGCGAGTGCACACACACACACACACACACACACACATACACACACACACACACATACACACACACTCACTCACACACACACACACACACACACACAAACACACACACACACGCACACACACAAGCACACACACACAAGCACGCGCACAAGCACACACACA
>Ga0307947_1004936_pt1 | contig 10371 bp, 3 predicted proteins | sample OrgLakmetagen232_FD_201840 | JGI IMG/M metagenome (GOLD analysis project Ga0307947, IMG submission 201840) | Saline water microbial communities from Organic Lake, Antarctica - #232 | ecosystem: Environmental > Aquatic > Non-marine Saline and Alkaline > Saline | place: Antarctica: Organic Lake...
GACGACGACGACACCGCGGCGTGGAACAAGTGTGGCAGCTTGAGCCGGGCAAAGCCCGCCATCATGCCCGGGTACGACCCCCCAAACGCCACCCACTTGTTCGTGGTTGTTGGGGACGTGTCCAGCGAGTAGTTCGCCGTGATTTGCGCGTGGAAAGTCGCAATGTCGCCGAGGGCTTGCTGCGACGACAGGTATTGCAGTTGGCGCACGGGCGGGAGCTCGGACGAGGTCGGCATCGATTCGCCGTAGTAGCGGTGCTCGATGGCGAGCATGAGAGCGCCTACTTGAGGTGCAAACTCAACCATGTCGTTGCAGTGCACCTGGGCAAATACAGGCAGCACATGTGTTGTAGTGCAGATGAATAACGCAGGAAATCAAGAAGCCGAAGAAATTAGAAGCATGAGGCGCCCTGTGTGTTACTGCAGCTATTATGCTCCTAGTACGGCAAAACGCAAAGTGAAACGAACCGATGCAATGAGCACCGACGCGTCCATTGGTGGGCCCTCGCCCCCAACACAGAGAAAGACAGGCCCCGTGCCGTTGAAGAAAGTGTCGTTTTGGAAAGAGCGCTGCTGCCAGTACGACGGTGGAGTAGTGCGGTCGTAGTGGTCGAGCCGGCTGGTGAACCAGTGCATCGAAGGGGCTTCATCCTGCTTCGACTTCGAGGCTTGCGCCAGCGCTGCAGCTTCAGCATTGTCAAGCTGAGTCACTAGCTCTTGCGCATACCTATGCACGATGCATGTATTAGAAAGAAAGAGCCATGCGACGAAGGTTTATCATGTAAACGAGCTCACAACATTGATAGCGCAAAACAAAGCGGAGTATACGGAGCCACTCATTGATTTTGCAGATCTAGCGAGGAGCCAAAAACTCACTTGCGCCACGACTTCACGACAGGAAGTGCCTCGGCGCCTGAAAGGAGGGCGCAGAGGATGGTGTAGCGCATGGCCATCTTCACTACTCCGAACTCCGAGTCTCCGAGTGTTTCACAGCGTCTTGGAAAGGTGAATGCTTAATGTTCTCTTTGATTGGTGCAAAATCATTTGGAGAGAGGACGAGAGGACAGGTGCAAAATCACTCTGAATTCTCTGGGAGGTGTGAATCAAAGAGCATCTTTCCATTCCCGGAATTTCCCGAATATGTCCAGGTAGGATTTCTGTCTACCCGGATATATTCGGGTAGCCACGCGAGTACTTCAAGCAAAAGTGCTTGCGGGCAAAATCTTGAAATTCGCTCAATACACGTTCTCCGTTCTCCCCTGTAGCCTCGAGGCCTCTGGTTCGCTAACTTTGTTCGCTAGGCCCGTGGTGCCCTGGTCTGTGCTAATCGCGCGGATTAGCGCGCGGGTATGGGATTTCATGAATGAAGTCCGTTCGAGAAAGATCTCTTATGTAACGGATCCAGTACACAGGCGCAGTCACACAGCATAAACTCTAAAGACTGAAAGACTGGGAGCTGGGAGTTGTCGGAGTTTGAGTTAGTGTTCTGAGCTGAAACAGAAACCCCCAAACTTAAGCTACTACCTCGAAATGCAGCTATAGGTACGGATATACGTATACTATGAGCCTCGATTAGTGTTCTTTTCTATGTAGAAAGAGAATCAGGTATTCGAATTTTCCTTAAACTCGGTCGTGACCAGAGATAGGACTCATTACAGTTACAGGTCAGTTACATTTTCGTCTGTCTCTAGGGCAGCCGGTAGCGGCAGGGACCCGCTGGTGTTGTGATTCCCCCCGTCATAAGGCAGCATGCTTCCTGCTGCGTCAGCAACTTGGCTGCTGCCAGTCAAGGCTATGTTGCCTTCGATGGTAGAATCGGGCATTACACTAAAGCCGCTACTCTGGTCGTAGCTCTCTGCGTGTGGGTCCCGCACACTCAAAGCATTTGCTATGGTGTCCGCGTCGCTCACCACCTCAGCCCATTTTGATGCAAGGTCGAATACCATTGTTGCAACTACACCGTCACCCTGGCTGCTCAATTCATCAAAGACTGCGAACCATCGGGAATGCACCGATACGAGGCCCGCACCATGCTCTGTATTGACGTTGATGGCGCTGTTCAGCGGCGGTGAAGGTGTTAAAGGAGGCGGTGGCTGTTGGTCTAATACTGACACAGGAGGCGGCGGCAGCGGTGGCGGTGGAGGCTGTCCTTGTACCATCGACACAGGAGGCGGCGGCAGCGGTGGCGGCGGAGGCTGTCCTTGTACCATCGACACAGGAGGCGGCGGCAGCGGTGGCGGTGATGGAAGCGGTGGAGAAGAAATAAGAGGTCCGGACTCTACTTTTTGAAGATGCAAGTACTGCGCTTTGATTTTGAATGCTTCAGCTGGGGCGCTGCTGCTTCCGTGGCTGTGTGAAGGCATGAACACGCAGATCAGACTTCCTTCAAGCTGCACTGTCGAGTCACTGTCACCTTCAAGCCCGTTGTAGAATTGTTGCTCGCGGCGGCGTAGGGTTACGGTCACATCCGAGCGCCAAATCAGACCACCACCGTCGAGGCACAGGCAACAGCTCGGGGGCGTGTGGAAGGTCAGCACCACATCCCAGGCCTCCAGCAGAGCTTCGTACAGAGTGCGCATGTCGGCACGGTCGAACACGGTGGAGGCAGCAGGCGAAGCCTCAGAAGCAAAGGAGCCGTCGAACCAATGGCCAAAGACCGTGCATTTCAACGAGCAGAAATTCACTAAGGTGTCGACTTGGCGAAGACCAAAGGCATTGGCCCAAGCCGATCGGCTCGCGGCGAGCGCTTCAAAATTAGGTTGCGTTGTCCCAGTGCCCATAATGCCAGTTCCAGCGTGGCCATGGCTCCCTCCGCTGTTGCCAGTGCTTGGTGGGACCGGCAGCTGCTCTGTAAGATTGGGTAAGCTGGTTTGGAGCCAGCGTCGCACGCAGCGAAGATCTTGCGCCAAAATACCGAGCACCGTTGTGAAATCGCGGCACCTTGACCTTACCTCTTGTGCCGCTGCTGCCCACGCTGCCAGCTGTCGCACAGCTTCTGGCGACGGCGCCTCTGGCACAAGAGGCAAGAGACCTGGAGGTCCATTGTCAGCATCCACATTCTGAGTGTAGCCCCGGGGCCGATACCCCACAGCCGTCGATTGGCTGCGGGCACGGTTGCTCCAATCGTACGGGTCATCTCCAACGATGGTGGCCGCGCGGGAGGCCCGGGCCTTCAGAGAGCTCTGCAGGGCTGCTTCCAGGTCAACCACAGCCTGACTCGCTTCGAGGTCCTTGGCTGCTTTTGCCGCCGCCGCTGCTTCCCGGATGCGGTCTTGCTCCTCCTGAGCTTCTTGTGCAGCCTGGGCTTCGACGAACGCGCAAATTTCAGCTTCCAAAACGTCGTCGTCGACTTCTTCGAGAGGCACAGGCGGTTTGTACGCTTTACCTGGCTTCTTCTTCGTTCTCGTAGAGGCACTTTTCTGGCTGCTGCTACCATCTTGCTTCTCCTGTTTGGCTTCACCCTTCTTCATGTCATCATCCTCAGCATCGCTGTGAGCACTGCTGCTCTCCTCTTCATCACTCCAAGCGCGTCCGAGTGCCTCGTTCTGATCTTCCCAATAGTGCCAAGCAGCTTGCTCCATCAGAAACCGATCCGAATCAGTAGCTGCCACGGAAGACCGGCGCCGTTTCGAAAATACTCCTCTCTTGCCCGTTCTACTCGCTAAGTCTTTCGCTCTTTTCTTGGCAACTTCCGTCTGTTTCTTTGCTAATTGGCGACGCAACGACTCCATTTGTAAGCGCGTTAGGGCTAGCTTGTCGCGGAGCTCTCTCGCGTCCCGGTCATCCGACTCTTCGCCTTCCGTGCTTGCGAGCACTTTCGACGGCAGCGACGCCGCACGCACCACGCGCCAAATCGCCAGCACCGCTGACTCTACCAACACGTCAGCGCAGGGAGCACCCGGAGTGCTGAGCGCCTTCACGTCGTCAAAAAGGGGGATGGCCACGCGGCGCACCTGCCGCTGCGTCAGCGTGAGCGACACCGCACTGGCAAACTGCGCGCTGTGCGCCTGCAAGAAAGCGGCCTCCGCGTGACTGCCGCCGCGCGCGTGGCGCTTCGCAGGGTCCTGGGACGTGATGTGCCGGGTGCGGTTGTCGTAATAATACACCCGGCCGTGCAGGTCCCGGTGCTGGGACCATCCCGTCGGCAACGGCCCCCGCAAAGGGCGCTCCCAAGCCGTTTCTTTCGTTGCGAAATTGGCCCAATACGCGGTGGCTGCGGCGGCGGCTGGAGCAGCACTGCCTGCAGATGCTGGCTTGAAGGCATTTATGGCAGGAGTACTGTCAGTTCCTCTAGAAGCTGAAGGAACACCATAACTTGCATCACCGGCAGCAGGAGGAGCATTAGCAGGAGTGTCAGGTGAAGATGGCACTTCAATGCGCTCCCAGCCCGGTGCGGGCTGAGACCAGCGGCGAAGAGCCTCTTCCAAAGGGGCTACCAACACTACGGCCCCGTCAAACTTCTCGTCGAAATCGTCCCCGCCAGCGAAGAGAGCACTGCTCAGAGCCCCGCGCAAACGGGTCCAGAACCCACCGTGCGTGCTGCGAGTGGCTGAGATGATGCTGTGCCGGTTGCTCATCGCTGCTGCTGAAGATGACAAAGCACCATTGCCACCACCAGGATTCGCAGCCTCCTTCCACGCCACTGGGTAGTCCAGCGCGAACGGGTTGCTGTCCACTTCGTAGCGCAGTTGCGCAGCGCTCACCGCGTCCAGCGTGGCCTTCAGGGCAGCGGTCGCCTCTTCGGCCGCTATAGCAGCTGCAGCTTCGGCCGTAGCGGCAACTTCGACTGCCTTGTCACACTCTGTTGCCACAGCTGCCGCCGCCGCTATGTTCCCGTCATCACCCGAAGCTGCGAGGGGTGAGAGTGGCCTCACCGCTGCTGCTGCTGCTGCTGCCTGCGCTTTTGCGTAAACAGCTCGTGCTTTCCCACTGGCGATGTCCAGCGTTGCCTTCGCTTCCTCGAGATGGTGTTCGGCCTCCACGGCTGCTTGCCTTGCCGTCGCAATGGCATGGGCGCCGGGAGCTTCCGGTGCGCGAGGCCGTGCTCTGGGTGGGGGGTCCCAATTCAGCCACTTGGACTGCTGAGCACCACTGCTGCGCAAATTCTCGCTGTCGATTTGGACTACTGCATCAACATCCAAGGCGCCTGCCGAAGTTCGCACGTCGCCAATCACGACTTCGAGGAAGAGGCCACGGCCCAAATCCCACGCGCGCTTTTCCGAGTCGAGCACCGCGCCCCCTGTGGGGCCTTCGGGTAAGCCGGTGGTCGTGGTGCCGAGGCTACCACCACTCGTGGCAGCGCCGCCAGGTGCTCCAGGAAGATCTTGGGGTGACCCCGCAAGTGGCGAAAGAGCACCTGCTGCCGCTGTGGAGAACAGGTCGGAGCCGGGCCCGAGGTAAGTGGCACCCCCAAAGGGTGGACGAGGCCCGCCAAGGACCCGCGCTGCTTTGCCGCGCATTTTGCTCCAGCCACCGCCGACGCTGTTCCTCGACGGCCCTTTCGCGCTACTGTTTGGCGACAAAAAGCTGAACAAGGAGGCGCGGTTGTTTCTTCCAGCGCCGCTTTTAGATGCCCTGTCACCACCTTGATCATTGTCGTCTTCGTCGTCGTCATCGTCCCGGAAGCTGCTGCTGTCGCGGCCTACACTGCCCCGACTATTTATAGGGCCACTGACAGTGACAGGTGGAGGTGAAGAAGCCTTTTTGAGCAACTCTCCTCCGCTGGTGCTGTTGGTTGGGCTCAGGCTCAGTTCGTGTGGAGTTGCAACTTCAGCAACCGTCGTCATCGTCGTCGTTGTCGTGGACCTTCTCCGCTGCGCTGCCATCGCCAACGGATTCAAACTACTCGCACGGCGCTCTGGCTTACTGCCTGCGCTGCCGTTGATATGGCCGTCGCCGCCACCACTACTACTGAAGAAGGTGTTGTCGCTGCTGAATTCTTCGTCGTCGTCGTTGAAGCCGCCACCGAAGTCCGCCATGTCAAGCTCCACCGACTGCCGCCCAAACCCACCGTCGTAAATATCGTCCAAGCTGACGCGCTTAGTGTTGCGATTGGTGCTCATGTCGCTACTAGCACCTGGCACATGAGTTGCTGCTGTTAAGGCACTGCTGTGCCGACTTCGAGCAGCAGTCGTCGAAGGGCTGAAGCTGTTGCGTGCGCTGGCTTGCATCCGTGCTGCCAAACGGTTACTTCCAGGGCTGCTACTCGTGCTCGCACGACCTTGCGCACTTTTAGCAATACTATTAGTTTGAAGGTTTTGGCGGTTCAAACTCAAACGGGAGCTCAACAGGCCCTTGCTTGGACTTTCAGCATTCTTACTTCCCTCGAAATCTGTGCCATGTGCGCTATGCGCATTGTCGCTTCTTTGTTCGTCTCCAATTCTACTAGCTGGAGTTGTCGGTGCTGCAATTGTTGTTTCACCTGTACCAGCAGCAGTAGCAGCGCTCGAAGTGGATAGGCCACGCTTGAACGCTGCCACGTCTTCAGCACTTTTCGCAGCGGCTTTTTCGGCTTCTGCTTCTGCCACCGCCGCCAAGGCGAGCGCCTGGAGCACGCGCTGCTTGTCCACGGCCATCCCATGCTTGGCCGCAAATTTCTCGTCTTCGCGCCGCTGGTCGTCTTCGGCTTCCTTTTGCAGCTGCTTGCGTTTTCGCTGGTCCGCTTCCGAGTCCAGCATGCAGCTGAGGATGTCCTGCACCGCTTTGCGTTCCATTTCGTTGGCCACCACCAGCTTGATGCCCCGCAGCCGCATCCCGCCGCGCGCCCAACCTGCGCCATTAGGGTCAGGCAACACATCACCGCTGCTGCTCTTGTTGCCACTGAACGCACTGCTGTGTTGAGCCTCGTCGTCGTCTGCTGCTGCATGCGCGGCTGCTGCTACATCCCCCGCTTCGCCCTCGGCTGAGTCAGCTCCAGCGAGGGCTTGCTCTTCGTAAGCTTCGAAGTCCAAAAGGTCTTGGCCGTCGGAAGCTGCGAGCAAACGGTGCAGCGACACTTCCGCGCGCAGCTGCACCAAACGGTTGCGGCGTTCGGCCGCCCGCAGTGCTTCCACCGTGGCGCCGGTGTCCGCAATGCGCTCAAATGCAAGCGTAGTGGTGGCCTGGGCTTCCTGCAGCTGGTTCAGCTCCACTTCCAGGAAGTCGTCTCGGGTGGCGAGCAGCACGGTAGCGGCACGCCGCCGCAGCCGCCGCGCATACGTCACAAACAAGCTCCGCGACAGCGGTTCAAAGCCTGCCGGGGCCCACGCGGCGGTGCTTTCGTCATAGCCACTGCTGCTGCTGCTGCTGCTGTTGCCACCGAAAGTACTACTGCGCATGCTGGTGGAAGTGGCATCAAGGTCATCAAACGGCTCAACGCGCCCGACGAGGACTGGGTCAGGAGGCTTCTCATCGTGAACTTCATCTCCATCAGCGCTGCCGTCGTGGCCCTTGCTTCTGCTTCCTGAGCCAAAGTAATCGTTACGGCTCGCGGCACCGCTCACCAAACCCTTGGCTCGCTTAGCACTGGCCGAAGTACTACTCCCGGTGGTGGTGGGCGCATCGAAACCGAGCACTAGCGAAAGCTCGCGCGTTGGCCAATCCGCTTCGTGAAGCTTTTGCTCGTCGGGAGGAGGGCGATCCACCACGAGGGACACCACCAAGTCAAACCGGTTGGTCGCCACGTTGGACGTGTCCTGGGACGCGGCAAACATGTACATCAAGCTGGCGACGCCGTGGCCGCTGCTTTGCTTGGTGGTGTCTTCCACGGTGGAAGTGTAGTGCTGCCCCACTACGGAAAACTCCCCTGCGCGACGGCTGAACCCGTGGCCCCGCAGCGAACCGTTTTGCTCGTCCAATTCAAGCCACATGACCGCTTCCGCGCCCCACATCCTGCCCTTGTAGTACAACAGGCGGGCTTCGTCGCGTTCGTCAACTCCGTTGGTTCCTGCCACTACACCACTGCCACTGCTACTACTCTTACCACTACTACGACTGTCCCCACTATCTGACTTTCGAAAGCCATTTCTGACCCAGCTCCACCAACTCGACTCTTTTTGTGCTTTGGGTTGCTTGAGTGCCAACTTTTTCTTGGGCTTTGCAGGGAGCTTTTGGTCGCGGTAGGCGCGCACGCCATAGTCTGTGATAGGGCGTGCCAAGTTTTTCATCGGGGCATGGTCAAACACCAGAGCTACCTGCCGCGGGGTGACGTAAATGCCTTCGCGGCTGGTGATTGCCTGGTGAAGTGCTTCGACGGTCACGAACTGCGACGGCACGGACACCTTGTAATTGGGGCGCTCTAGAGTGCTGCGGAGCGCCCCCACCGGCACCAAGTAAAGCTTGAAGTTGTCGCGCTTGAGGAGAAGCTTCATGGTAGTGCGCCAGCCCGCTTTCACTCGGCGCCACGCTTGTTTGCCCCGCGACAACAACACGCGCCCCAGCTTGGGCGCAGCAATGGTACCAAGCACACTCACGAGAAAGGCGTTGGACACGATCAGAAACCACGAAATAGTGGACACACTGAACTGCTTGTCGTCTGCACCAATGTTCACGCGCAACAGGAGGCCAATGAACATGGTCCACAGGATGCAGAGTAATGCCAAGGACTGAATTCGGTTGTCCATTCGCGTCTTGAACGGGTAAGTGGCTGAGTGCACGGCAACACTGAGCATGCAAAACGCAGTCGCGGTCGCAATTTGAGTGGCCGTGTCGGGACGAACGAAGATGATGGCGCCCGTCAAGAACAGTTTTCGAATGAGGTCATAGACTTCGAACCACCAAAATTGAGGCGTGTACGAAGCATACAAAATGTGCACGCGCTCCCCCCACAAGTGGTGATTGCGGCCAAAGCGCAAGAAGACAAGCATCCCCACAGGAATGCCAATCACGTATAAGCTCACACATGCCAGCCCCAGGTAGTAGTAAAACTCTGCGCGAAAAGATTTCAAAGTAGAAATTTTAAATCAAAAAGAAAAGAGTAAGACTGAAGACAACTACGTAAGGCTGAGAAAAACACGCTACTACTAGAATACGCAAGATATCATTATTCAAAATTACCGTATTCTTCGTCGTCGCAGCTGAGGTTGTAGTCTGCTGACAGGAACCTTCGGCCATCGATTTGCTTGCAATTTAAAATTTGCAGACTCACACGGCTGACCGAGGGGTACACCACGAGCAACATGAAGAAAAAGAGCTCCCAACATTTGGTGACGTGCTGTTCGGCGTGCGCTTCGTATGCTTTCCGAGCTTTCTTGGTGACTCGAGTCAGCGACAAAAGGGACCGGCCCCGGTAGCCCACTTTCAGTTTCCAGTAGCCCCAGCCAAGCACCCCAAGGGCTCCAAATATGAACACGCACGCCAACGGCAGCGAAATGGAAAACACAAAGGTTTGGTAGAAGTTGACTTCGTATTCGCAGGCCACAGCCAAGTTCAAATTGATGGTCCCGAAAATAGACAGGGCAGGCAGGGAAAAGAGGTTCATGTCCATGAGGACGCGGTAATACGCCATCAACTTCACGAAGTCTGCTGGCCACGCCACGTCATACACCACGTTGTAGACTGCGCTCACTTGCAGAAAACTGAGCGCAATTTTGATCTTGCCGCTGTCAATCAACTGTTCTTTGCTCGCATATGATTTGGCTGCTACATCACCACCACCACCACCCCCACCGCTGCTATTGTTCTGGCTAACACCTGCTTCACCCGCCACGGCAGCAGAGAGGCGCTGCTCGCGGGCAGCAGCCGCGCTTTGCACCAGGCCGCAAGACCGCAGCGCCCGGATCACAAACGGCGGCAAGTGCACGCTCACCCAGCCCAAGTACGCAAAGGTGGTGAGAAAGAACGCAAAGACGCCGAGGGCGCCCACGAAGTACATGGTTTCCGTTACGTTCGTGTTGACAGGGCAGATGTCGCAAAGGAACGAGAACTCGTAATACGACAAAGCTTCGTATTGCATTTCGTCATCGTCGAAGACCTGCTCTTGAAAGCCCAGGGGTGCCGTAGAGTAACCGAAGTCTCCAGCGGCAGGGTGAGGCGGAGCCTTCCTGCACACGGAGCAGAGAGGACGGCCGTCGGCATGGCCCCGATTGATCCACGGCCCATCGCCCGCCCAGAGGTCGTCTCCATAGAACACATACCGGCGGTTGTTGTCGTCGTACCAGCGGTCAAAGCGGCAGTCGCTGTTGCGCGGCTTCCCTGGCAGCAGGTACAAGTCGTTATTCGCCGTCAGCGGCCGCGTAGAGAAACAGGCTTGGTCCGTCAAGCAAGCGTAAAACTTGTACTTCTCAAAGTCTTCCTGGTCGTATGCTTCAGGGGAGCGCCACCATCCGTCGAGCCGTCCTGGGATTACGACTCCTGTGGTGTTGCAATTGCCGCCTGGCGGGCACGGCAAACACAG
>Ga0307947_1004947_pt1 | contig 10356 bp, 16 predicted proteins | sample OrgLakmetagen232_FD_201840 | JGI IMG/M metagenome (GOLD analysis project Ga0307947, IMG submission 201840) | Saline water microbial communities from Organic Lake, Antarctica - #232 | ecosystem: Environmental > Aquatic > Non-marine Saline and Alkaline > Saline | place: Antarctica: Organic Lake...
CGGCAGGGCCCTCCCGAAGTGCCCTCGAACTCATAAATTAATCCCCAAACCCCCTCACGAACCAAAATCGTAATTTTAATTAATTTTTTGAAAGTGTGCTCCCGAAGTGATCGTGAACGGACGGTAATTTGGGCGCGTCACAATGTTCAATACGCAACAACACAAAGACAATCCGGGCCTCGCAAAAGTTGCACTTTGGAAAGCCTATTTTTTGCTGGACCTGCAGGTCTCAGGTTCGAATCCCTGCTAAAATGCAACCCTTTTTGCTGTTCACCCAGAACATTTTGCCGTTTTGATTGTGGGTGACCAAAGAAATGCAAACCCCCTCATGGACGAAGGTGTCAACAGAGAGCAGAGCACATAGAAATGTCCAAAAACTTGCAAAAGCTTGCAATTAAGGTATTAATTTGGATGGCCTTGCAAAGCCCAGATATTCCCTAATAATGCTAATTATTTGGGCACCTCGCAATAAGTAGGAGTTGCATCACTTAAGTAACCCTACAGTAATGTGCAACTAAAATTTAAAGAATGGAAATGTTGCATTAAGGTGGCGCTGCATGCTGGTTTTAAGCCTCCCTGACGTTGTCCATTGTCCATCGGTAGCACCGCAAATGGAACCGTTTAAACTAGCCTGGTCAGAAACATCATGTAGACCAGCCATTTGAAGCTGAACTCGTGGCAGGAGGGAGGTCAGCTTGCTGACTTAAAACACAGATCGCAAACTGCAGAGGAGGGAGCGTTTTATTTGCAATGTGCCTTGCCCATAGGTCGCACTTGCAGGCCGCTAACGCAAAAACACGCTCGCATACACGCATACACACATTCTCACACGCAAACACTCAATACACACTCACGTATACACATTCTCAAACACACACACACACATTAGACACACATGTACACATGCACGAACACAAACACACTTATGCCCACAATGTGGGTCCCACATACCCACACGGCAGGCCCACGGGCAGGGGAGAGGTAGCAGCAAAGCGAGCCCCACGCAAGCCGGCTGCCCAGGCCATTGCTGACAAGCCCCGTCGGCCTGCACCAAAGCGCAAGGCTGAGGAGGCTGGGATTGCGGAGGAGAAGGAGGTGAGTGTGTGTTTGTGTGAGTTACGGGGTGCCTGTTGAGGCTGGGATTGCAGAAGAGAAGCAGGTGTGTTTGTGGGGGGGGGGGGGTTGCGTGGGTCGCATGGATGAGTGGTGTGGTGTGTGTTCGTGGTGTGTGTTTGCATGTGCGTGGGTGATATGTGCATCATGGCTTTGGATCCAGCTGTTGCACAGAGGCAAAGCGCAAATGTTGTGGAGCTGCACGCGTATGATGGACATGCGCACACTCCAAGTTACGTGCAGACAGCAAAGGATGGGACAGCAAGGGAAGGTTTCAGAAGCTCCTGTTCCACCTTCCAGGGTCATCTATATGTAGGGTTGGCCAGAACCACATGTACGGTACTTTTGGCAGGAAGTCCCTAATGTACGGTCATATACTGTGTATATATAGATAGTTCTGGCCAACCTTAGACTATTTGCAATGGCAATATGTGTAATAGCTAGGGTTGGCCAGAACCCTATGTATACGGTGTATATACGGTATTTTTGGCAGGGAAACTACCAAATATACGGTCATATACGGTGTATATATACGGTTCTGGCCAACCCTAGTAATAGCCTCTGTGCAACAACTGGTGTGTGTGAAATCCACTGTATACATAACCATTGGCGAAGCATGCGTTTATTAGTTATTCATACTTGCCTAACGGTCTATGCCTTTTCATCTGATACCTTTGTTTGCACTGACTGTTTTCTGTGCATGAATGGGTTTACGCTCACACTGAACAAAGCTTGCATCGTGCAATGTTGCATTCTTTCGCGCAAGCGCGCGCACACACAAATTCACACAACACACACAAGCACGCACAGCACACACACACAAAACACACACACATGCGCACACGCAGGCAAAGGAGGCTGCAGAGGAGCAAGGCAGGCGGGACTCAGCCAAACGGCAGCGGATGGCTAAGCCTCCCAAGGGAGCTGCAGAGAACGAGGCAGCAGCGGCCATGCAGAGGCTGTCCAAGGTGTGTGTGTGTGTGCATGCGGTGCACGCTGTGTGCACGTGTGTATGATCATGTGTGTGTATGTGTGCATGCTCTGCGCAAAGTGCGTGAGAACGTATGGGCTTTTATCACTCAACCACGCAGTCTATCATTGATTGCATTTGGGACCCCAGATCAGAGCTCTGATTTAGACAGTCAATGTTCACCACTGCCTCACCGTCATGCTGCTGTTGAACTTCAGCGTTGCTTTTGATTTCCCCTGCTGTCATTTAAGCCGTGCATTCGGGGCCCCACCTTCTGACTTGGACAGCAAGTATTCACCATTATTTGCCACACCGCTACACTGCTGCCATTCAATCAGTGCAGCTAGAACTCCCCTGCTGCCATTCAATCAGTGCAGCTAGATCTCCCCTGCTGCCATTCAATCAGTGCAGCTAGATCTCCCCTGCTGCCACTCGATTAGTGTAGCTAGATCTCCCCTGCTGTCATCCAATCAGTGCAGCTAGGTCTCCCCTGCTGCCATTCAATCAGTGCAGCTAGATCTCCCCTGCTGCCACTCGATCAGTGCAGCTAGATCTCCCCTGCTGTCATCCAATCAGTGCAGCTAGGTTTCCCCTGCTGCCATTCAATCAGTGCAGCTAGATCTCCCCTGCTGTCTTGAAAACACACCACCGCTACAACGCTCTGCCACCCTTACAGAAGCTGCTGTCGTGCAATTGTCACGTTCAGGTCCCCACTGCTGTTTCAAATGCAAACACGAACACACCACTACTGCCACACCCTGCCACCAAAGCAGACGTTGCTGTGATCTAGGTCTCTCCTGCTGACTTGTTTTTGATATATGATCGCTGCACACCTGCCACCAACACTGACACAACCATGATATTTCTGAATGACAGCTGCCACCAACACTGACATGGCAATGATCCTTCTGAATGACAGCTGCCACCAACACTGACACAGCTGTGATCCTTCTGAATGTCACACCCAGGTCTCCCCTGCTGATTTGTTCGTGTGGGGCAGCAATCCCTTTGGAGGCCTGGGCCTGGGTGAGGATGAGACCCTCAAATTCCGCCCCGCACAGGTATTGTCTATAACTTCCCTGTCGAAAGTGGGGCAGTTGTTATTCCAGAGACCTTGGCCAGGGTGGTGATACGACCCTCAAATTCCGCCCCGCACAGGTGTTTTTCACAACTTGTATGTCTTGTTGAAATTGGGGCAGTAATTATTCCAAAAACCTCGGTCTGGGTGAGGCTGCGACCCTTAAGTCTTGTCCCACATGGGTGAGGTCTAAAAATCTTGTTCCATTAAGAGTGTAGCTGTTTGAGGGCTTGCAATGTGTACGCCTTGTTTGGCTTGTTGCTCTCCTTGGATGAAAAAAGGTGTTGCTCTCCTTGGATGTTGCTCTCCTTGGAAGAAAAAAGGTATGTTGCTCTCCTTAAATGTTTCTCCTTGGATGTTGCTCCCTGGATGTTGCTCTCCTTGGTAGAAGAAAGGTGTGTTGCTCTCCTTGGAAGAAGAAAGGGCACGCGTTTCTCCTTGGATGTTGCTCCCTGGATGTTGCTCTCCTCGGAAGAAGAAAGGTGTGTTGCTCTCCTTGGATGAAGAAAGGGCACGCGTATCTCCTGTAAGCCCGTGTTTTCATGCAAATGCAAGCATGCCCTTGCTCAGACACACACACACACACGCACACACACACACGCACATGCGTAACACAAACACACAGGTGGAAATACCGGGTGTGAAGTTTGCTGAGGTTGTGTGTGGCGGCATGCACACCGTGGCTCTGTCCACTTCAGGAGATGTGTGGAGCTGGGGCGTGAATGACGAGGGCGCACTGGGGCGGAAGACGCTGGGTGAGTGCCTACTTTCTATGAATGAATGGGAAATGAGTCTGAGGATGACTTGAGTGAGGTGAGGGAGGGCGCGCTGGGGCGGAAGATGTTAGGTGGGTGTCTCAGTTTCATAAATTATGATAATAGCGACGATTTGGCAGGTACGGGGCATGAATGACAAGAGCGCGCTGGTATGAAAGACGCTGGGTGGGCAGGTAAAACCTATTGGTAGTCACCGCAAGTGTCTTCAGGCGTCCTAAGACACGCCAACGTGCAGGAGGTTGAGATACAACGACAGGTTGGGGGAAATATGGGAAGGGGGGCATATTGTAGATTTCGAATGTTTTGGTGAGCGTTTGGGAGTGTTTATATACTAACAGGGGTGCCAGTGAGCAAGTGACTGGCGATGGGTCGTTGCAATTCCTATAAAAAGTAAGTCTTCGGTACGCTACTCGGCACCCAAATGGCTCTTTATCCTTAATCCGTGTGGGAAGTGTTTTTTACTGCTTGCGTAGCTTTCCTTTTTTGCTGTGGCAGTACGGAGCACGCACCTGCATGTTGCTCTGTTGTGAGCGTAAACACAGGCCGGGGAATTTTGCTTTTTATGATTGAGGGTTCAATGAACCATCTGCTGGCTTTACGTGTTAAAAAAGTGAGTGAGCTTCAGCGTAGCATATTTGATTACTGTAGACACTTGTGCCAATGCGAGGTTTGATCAAACCTATTTAATAAAACCGAGCTATGCAAGGGGCACACAATATAATTAATTAACCCCAATGCGGCCTATGCGAGGGCCTTTGGCCCTCTGAGCTGTACGTGCGTGCGTATGCACGCGCGTACGTGCGCAAGTGTGCGTGCGCATACGTGTGTGCGTGCGTTGTGTACGTGCGTGCGTGTGTATACGGTTGTGTACGTACGTGTGTGCGTGAGTTGTGTACTTGTTTGTTCGTATGTGTGTGTGTGTGCGCACGTACGTTTGTGTGCGTACAAGTGTACGTACGTGTGTGCGCACGTGCACGTATTTGTGCTTGTGCATGTGTGCGTGCATGCGCATGTGTGCGTGCATGCGCATGTGTGCGTAAGTGCGTGTGTGTGCGTGTGCATATGTGTGTGCATGCGCATACGTGTGTGCGTGCGCATAAGTTTGTGCGTGCGTGTGTGTACGGTTGTGTACGTACATGCGTGCATGCGTTGTATACTTGTGCATGCGTGCGTGTGTGTGTGCGCGCATACGTGTGTATGCGTACGTGTGTACGTGTGTGCGGGCGTACGTGTGTGTGCGTACCTGTGTGCGTATGTGTGTGCGTGCAGTACGTGTATGTGTATGTGCACGCGGGCGTGTGCGTGCATGCGCATGCGAAGGGACTGGAAATGCCCTTCCTCTTGGTGTCCTTCCTCCCCAAGAGAGGGCCAGCTGTTAGTCCCCCTTGGGGACCTTGAAGGGCAGCCAGGGGGGGCATACCCGGCCTGTCCCCATTCATGCCAAAATAATTGATTAACCCCAATGCGGGCTTCGCGAGACCCTTGTAACTTAATTATTTAAACTGCTCCCGACACTCCGTGAGGGGGTCAGAAATGTTTGCGATACGCGGTGATATACCACTTATACGGTAAGCGTTTAGAGTGAGAAAGAGCTTAAGTGTGGGGTTGTCGGCCTGTATTGTGTGTGTATGTGCTGGCAGTGCATGTGCACGCACGCACGTGTGCAGGCTCAGAGTACGATAAGCTTCCTTAGCAGGTGGGTGGCCAAAATACATAGCGAGCCAGTGTGCCAAAAGGGGGCATGCATGCGCGGCCCTGTGGTTGCGCACGCAAAGAAAAATAGGAACATGCGTCATGAGGGCGTCCTTTTTTGTGTGAGGCACGTAACCAACTTGCGTGAGCCCGTGTGTGTAGGATTGGCCAGAATCGTATATGTACGCCGTATATGACCGTATATTTGGTAATTTTCCTGCCAAAAATGCCGTACATACACCGTATATATATGGCTCTGGCCAATCCTATCCATGTGCCATGAGGGCGTCCTTGTTTGGGTGAGGCACGTAGCAAACTTTTGTGAGCCCACGTGCCATGAGGGCGTCTTTTTTCGCGTGCACGTACCACACAAGCAACGGCAGATGTCGTGCCTGCGAACGAGGGTCCCACTGAAGCGACCTCAAACTGACTAAGCAACCTCTGTGAAGTGCTCGGTAAAGCCAAATTCTTAGGGTTGGCCTGAACCATAAATATACGGTGTATATACGGTATTTTTGGCAGTGAAATCATCAAATATACGGTCATATACGGCGTACATACACGGTTCTGGCCAACCCTACAAATTCTGCATTTAAGCAGAATGCTCGCTCGACCTTTGCAGTCTCCGTGGGTGGTCGCATAACAAACAAAAGGGGTGGCCCTGTCTGATGTGCGTTTGTGTATGTCTGTGTGTGCGACCCTGTGCAGGTACGGCCTGGGAGGAGTTCCCAGATGAGGATAAGGAGGACGAGAAGGTGCCAGGGAGGGCAGTGCTGCCTGAGGGGGTCAAGATGGTGGAGGTGTGTGCTTGTGCGTGTGTGTATGTGTGTGTGCGTACGTGTGTGAGTGTACGCATGCATATGTGTGTGGGCATGAGTGTGCGTTTGCATACTTCTTGCACCTTTGTTTGTGACAATGCACGTCAGTATGGTAGCTTTTGTTCGTCGTTCCTTTGTGCGCGTGCTTTTGTGTGTGCATAAACGTGCACGTGTGCTTGCGTGTGCAGGCGCTGAATGGTCTTGCACAGTTGACTGCCAGATTCACCACAGGAGAAACACTCACTGTAAAGCCGAATCCTCTCCAGTGGCGTCATGACATATTTGTCAGCTACAAAACCACTGTAAATTCCCACACAAGTTGTTCTGCCCTCTTTATCGTTCGCAGCAGCAGATAGCCTCACTGTCTACCGTTCGCAGCAGCAGATAGCCTCACTGTCTAACCCCATCCCCCAAAAGCACCACGCATCTACATAAGACAGCTAATACCCCATCCCATTGCATCACCCTTTCTGCAGTATGCAGCAGGAGAAGGCCACACCGTCTGACCCCGTCCCCCAGAAACGCTATGTATCTTTCACTGACAAATTTTCTGGTTCTCTCACGCATTGCAGTACCCTCTTCTGCGGTGTGCCTTGGGGGAAAGCCTCACCGTCTGACCCCGTCTCCCAGAGGCGCCATGTATTCGTCTATCAAATTTTCTGATTCTCACACGCATTGCAGTACCCTCTTCTGTATCGTGCAGCAGGAGAAGGCCTCACCGTCTGACCCCGTCCCCCAGAGGCGCCATGTATTTGTCACTTATAAGAATGATACTGGATCCTTCCTGTGCGCGCGAGTCATTGCTCCTGTCAACAGCTCACAGCAGGAGACGGCTTCACCGCGGCCCTGTCCCCACTTTTTACTAAAACAAATTCATTCCTGCACGCGTGCGTTGCACTGCTCTTGTCGACTGCTTGCAGGAGACGGCTTCGCTGCGGCCCTGTCCTCCAGAAGCGCCTATACTTTTTGCTTTAAAACAAATTCATTCCTGCACGCACGCGTTGCACTGCTCTCGTCGACAGCTTGCAGGAGACGGCTTCGCTGCGGCCCTGTCCCCCAGAAGCGCCTATTTGTTACTAATTACTTGAGAACAAATTCATTCCTGCACCCGCGCGTTGCACTGCTCTCGTCGACAGCTTGCACCAGGAGACGGCTTTGCTGCGGCCCTATCCCCCAGAAGCGCCTAATTGTTACTTTTTGCGTTATAACAAATTCATTCCTGCACGCACGCATTTTTCTGCTCTTGTCCGCAGCTCGCAGCAGGAGACGGCTTCACCGTGGCCCTGTCCCCAAGTGGTGCTGTGTACGGGTGTGGTACCTTCAAGGACGATGTGGGTGGCCTGTCCGGATTCACTGACAAGCAGAAGGTGCAGCGCCTGATGGGGCTGCTGTACGAGCCAATCGAGCCCAAAGACCAGGTGTGTGTGCGTGCAAATGTGTGTGTATGTGCATGCGTGTCTATGCGTGTGAATGTGTGTGTGTGTATGTGTGTGTGCGTCCGTGTGTCCCTCTGTGTGTGTATGTGTGTGTGCGTCCGTGTGTGCCTCTGTGTGTGCCTGGTGGTGTGTGGTTGCGCTATTCCTGCTGCAGCAGGCCATCAAGCGCGCACTGTGCCTCCCTCAATCAAGACGCATGCCATCCTCATAGTAGTCACCAACAGATTTAGATTTACATGGAGACCTTCGGCCAGACTGTTCGGCTGATTCTGATAGCAGTTACCAAAGGCACCGCCCTGGTGTTGATACCTGCACACCGCTTGTGCTGCTGCAGGCCATCAAGATCGTCGCTGGCGCCCGCCACTGTGCCTCCCTCAAAACCCAAACAGCATGCCATCCTAACAAAAAATAGTCACGAACAGACGCCGCCCCGGTGCTGATTCCTACACACCGCTTGTGCCACTGCAGGCCATCAAGATCGTCGCTGGCGCCCGCCACTGTGCCATCCTCACGCGGGGAGGCAGTGTACTGACATGGGGCATCGGAGGCCAAGGCCAGCTGGGGAGACTACCTGCCTTTGATGCCAACTCCACCCCTCCCATTGCTGAATTGTTTGTGCCTAAGCCGGTGCCCGGAAACGCCATCGGCATCCGGCCCACTTCCATCGCTGGCATCGCCTCAGGTGCGTGGTTACGTGTGTGTGTGTGATTATGTGTGTTTGTGTGTTTGTGTGTGTGTGAGAGTGCGTGCGTGCGTGTGTGTGTGCGTATTTGCGTGTATGTGTATGTGTGTGCGTACGCGTGGGGTGTGTAATGGTAATGCCATGTGAGCCTGTTTGATTTGTTCATTGCAATTTCTCAGGTTCACAAGGCGATTAAAGGAATGACACACACACGTACACACACACATGTCCGCACACACACACACACACACACACACACACACACATTTACACACGTTCAATGTACATGCACCCAACCTCCACTCTCGCAGGTGCCTCCTCCACGTTTGTGATTTCAAAGTCGGGTGATGTGGTGGCATGACACACACACACACACACACACACACACACACACACACACACACACGTCCAATGTACATGCACCCAACCTCCACTCCTGCAGGTGCCTACTCCACGTTTGTGATTTCAAAGTCGGGTGATGTGGTGGCATGGGGCCTCAACAACTCCTGCCAGCTGGGCATTGACAAAGGGGACGAACAAAACAACCTGGTGTGGGTGCCTAGCAAGGTGTGTATGGGGGCGGGGGGGGCTGCGTGTGTGTGGATGTGCGTGTGTGTGTTGTGTGTGTGTGTGTGTGTGTGTGTGTGTGTGGAGGCATGTTTGCTGCGCTGACTATGTCTTGTACATGGTGTTGTTAACTCCCGACTATCACAAACACAAACGCACGCATGCATACACACATACACACACATACCACGTACCGTAACTTCTTATTTTGTTGTGTACATTATACATCAAGGGCGGGGAAGAGTCCGCGCTTGCAGCACATGCAGCACACATCAAAAGACGCAAATACACACATACATGCACACACACGCGCACACTCATGCACACATGCACACACACACACACACACACACACAAAGACACACACACGCACACGCAGGTGACCTCAATGTCCAAGGTGGCCCTCATCAAGGGTGGGGAGCAACACACCCTCATCCTCAGCAAGGATGGCCGCATGTTCTCCTGCGGAGCATCCACATACGGCATGCTGGGCAGGTGGGTGTTGATCCGTGGTGTGTGTGTGTGTTTGTGTGTGCGTGTGCGTGCGTGCATGTTTGCCAGTGTGTGTTTGTGTGTATGAAAGCCCCAAGGAGCAACCGCAGCTGGCCTCGCAACATGCCGTATGCTGGGCAGGTGTGTGCATTTTTGTGTGCCTGTGTGTGTGTGTATGTGTGTGTGTGAAAGGTCGTTTATGTGTGTGACATACTGTGAAGGTGAGTGCTTGCATAACGTGTTTTTGTGCACACTTACACCAGCATTTTTGCATCGATTCGTGTGCAAACTCCGTACACACACGCACACACACGCACACATACACACACGCACACTCACTCACACAACACAGACACACACATGATACACTCACGTACACTAACACACACGATACATACACAACACAGACAATCACCCTCAAGACTCAAGACGCACACAAACACACAAGCACACAAACGTGCCACTCAACACACACACACACACACACGATACTCTCAGCACAAACACACTTTTACACACAGGGAGGGCCTGGACGTGACCAACGCGAACGACAAGTACTTTGAGCCTAAGCCTGTGCACGGGTTTGAGCAGCCTCAAGTGCGCGGCAGGGACGTGAACTCCCTGGAGGCTGGCACCAACATTTCAGCATGCACACAGGTGTGTGGGTGTGGGTGTGGTTGGCTATGTGTGGGGTGGGGGTGTCTGTCTGTGGGTGGGCATGTGTGTGGGTGG
>Ga0307947_1004949_pt1 | contig 10355 bp, 10 predicted proteins | sample OrgLakmetagen232_FD_201840 | JGI IMG/M metagenome (GOLD analysis project Ga0307947, IMG submission 201840) | Saline water microbial communities from Organic Lake, Antarctica - #232 | ecosystem: Environmental > Aquatic > Non-marine Saline and Alkaline > Saline | place: Antarctica: Organic Lake...
AATGAAGTAGGGCAAGACACCGGATCAGGCGTTTACCACCCTCACTTAAATGTTTCCCACTATGTAAACCCAAAAGGCATGGGTATAACCAACACCATCTCACGTGCAGAGCTAGCAGCTATAGCAGCTGCAGTCACACACGGCTACTCACATATAGCCACAGACAGCCTTACATCACTGCACCAAATCAAAAAGCAGCTCTCACACCCGAATCTCCATCGCCACCACATCCAAGGAGTTGTCCTTCAATCCATTGCCAAAGCAATCCGCCAGCAACCATCGCCTATCCACTTCTTCAAAATAAAGTCCCATGCCGGTATTACCAGCAACGAGCATGCCGACGCCCTTGCTAAAATGCTAGCCACTACCTACTCTGACATTGCAGACACCTCCATCAGAACAGCAGGCCCTGAGGGAAATCCCTTCTACAACATCCACTGGCTTACAAAAGAAGACACAGAAAAGTAAACACAAACCCATAATCATACCCATACAACAAACATGGCCCATCCTCCTCCCCCAAAGCTCTGCTACCTACCAAACCACCGTGACGCCCTTCCAGCACACATGCATTTTCTCCATGAACTGGGAAATGCCAAAACTGAAGCCAACTACCATGCGTACTACCAGACCCTCATAAAGGACGGCACTGCCAATGGAGCCACTAGCAATGCTTATCTAACATCATCCTATGTCCCCTTTAAGACCAAATGCATCATTATGAAATACAGAACAGGCACCATTTATAATCAAAACCATGCGATATTCTCAACAAGTCAAACCTGCCCCCTCTGCCCACAATCAGACAGTGCCCTACACATCCTTTCTGGGTGCCAACACACACAAATAAGGAACATGATCACCGAAAGACATAATTTAGCATGCCGCATGATCTTTAAGGCTTTTAGCAAAACAGGCTCCTTAAAAGCATGCGTTGTCTCCATAGATGTAGGTAGCAACGAACGGATGACCATGCAAAATCTCCAGATTCCTGAAACAGCTGAAATTGAATTATTCCCAAATGGTTCTTCCCACCCCGCTTCTCAGATAAAGACAGATTTACCTCCAGCCGCCCAGATATTGTGCTGGTTACACCAATCTCTGCAAAAACACAAAAACAACAAACTACTGCAGGGGGGTGGGTTCTTCGGAGTGGCAGGGGGCAATTGAGGGAGACTGGGAGCACCCCAGCAGCACCGCCAGCCACCAGCAGAGCCACCAACCCCAGACAGCACCGACCCAACAACCTCAGCAAAACTCGGCGTGACATCCACCTCGTCGAGATCAAGTACTGTGAAGACACCAGACCTCAGAACCAGCTGAACGCCGCAAAGGAACAGCACAACGACTTTTGCAACATTTGTCCAAGGCGCCTCCGTTACTCTCCACATCATCCTTTCGTGTGTGGGCGGCACCATCTACAACACTCACACCCTGAAGCCTTTCAAGGAACTGGGTCTTGATTCTCAAAGATTAAGAAGCTTGCCTCCAAGCTTCACGTACACTCAGTCAATTACGCTGCTAAACTTGCCCATACCAGACGTGCCCTTTCCAGTACTGTCATCAACTCTCATCAGGAGCCGGTTTCAGGCCAAGCCTGCAACTCTCTTGATCCCCATTGATTTTTTTTCCTTTTTGCGGTGGAGGAGCTTTACGGTACTCGGTACCAAGGTGGCTCCATTTCCTTAATTAATGTGGGGAGTGGCCTGCGTAGTTTTTCTTTTCATGCCGGCAGCGGGCTGTTTATACTAGCTACGTTCTTTCATTCTTTCCTTTTCTGTGTATCTGTCGGCAATAGCATACAGCAGTCGTGACCTGCAAAATTTGGTCCTACGAGCACATGTCCCAAAGCACTGTGGCGTGTCATGCTGAATCAATGGCATGGACGAATTGTGTGATTTTCTTTGGGATTTATAATTAAGCAACGGTTATTTACATTATTTAGTTTTGGCCAGTCAATAATTTCCTCGTAACAAACTCGCTCTTTCTATTATTACAGACACATCCACCAGCAGCAACCCGTTGAATTACTTGAGCCGTCGCCTCCCCCTCTCACTTCAAAGAGGGGGAGGAGAAGTTAAGCACTACACACCTTAATGGGAGCTTGTGGCCCATATTGCATTCCGTGCTTGAGCTGATACCATGATTCGTCGTGACAGGCATTTGCTGGCCCTGATACATTCCTTTTACAAGTTTAGATGCAGGGGCTGTGGTCAATTGTTTGTTGAAAATATAGCAAATCATTGCTGCTACAGGCAGCTGGCTGCTAGTTCCTTTTTTTAGAAAACATGCGTGTTGGTACCACTACCAGATGTGTATGATGTGGCCTATTTTGTGGCTGAGAGCCTAGTCCTTTCCCCTTGAGTTTTTTTTTCTAGTATCGTTTTGGTTTGGTTTCAGGCTTTTTCCAAGCTTCCGCTTAGATGTCCCACAGAGGCTTATATAGCGATGTAACCTTCCCTTTTCCAAGCTTCCGCTCAATTGCCCCCCAGAGGCATATATAGCGTTGTAACCTAACCTTGGTCCACTGACAGGTTTGGTAATACCCTGGCAATTTGTTTTCCTATGACTTTCAATTCGGCGTTCCATATTGACTGTTACAGTCCCTTGGTCAAACACTAAGCGTTAGGAAACGTCAGCTCTAACGAAGAGGGTAGTTGATCAATGATATCGCCAGCTAAAAGCGCACGCCCCTTGATTCGGAAGGCCGCATCACTTGCACTCCTCAGCACCACGCAACCCGCATATGCAGACACCTGAAAGGAGTGACATTGCGGCTAGTGACGGCGTTGCAGCTAGTGACAAAGTTTTCCTCAACACTTAGTAAGAAAAGTATATTACACTGGCAGTGAATTACATACCGCTTCCAACATTTATATAGGAAAAAAGGGCCGCTTTAGTACCGGGTGCCGTGACGCTCCTCCACCGGAGAGGAAATGAAAGTCCAGAGGGTGAAAAGGGTTGCAAGCTTGGTTTGAACGAATTCTATTAATTGTGCCTTGAACAGGGTTGGCCATCAATTTTGTCTACCTTGGTATATACAATTGCATGTGTACGCTAGAGGGGACATCAGCACCTTTCGTCCTTAATATCTTTGAGGAGGAATTTTCACTGCCTGTGCATATTTTAATTACCGACGGCGACTAATTACTCGCACTGCTGCACATGCAAATGTATGAGCAAATGTTGCGGAGGTGTAGCTTTTTAGACTCAGTGGTTTCATTGATTAGGGGAAGTTGAATGCTGTTCAATTCAAACCAGCAGCCGTTGCACGCCACGCTCATAACCCACCAGGAGTGAGGCCGCCCCCACGTCAGAGGTGATAGGAATGGCCTGGACCTCAGGTAGCAAATCACTGGATGTGTCCTTGGCGGCTGACCTGCTCCAGCTCATGAACGTGGCGATGGTGCCTGAGAGGAGGAGCAAGAAAGTTTCCTAAGTGCACAATCGTTCAGTTAGCAATCCAATTACGGCGTCCTTGGCGGCTGATCTGCTCCAGCTCATGAACTTGGCAAGGGTGCCTGAGAGGAGGAGCAAGAAAACTCCCAAACCGCACAATCATTCAGGTAGCAATCCAATTACGGCGTCCTTGGCGGCTGATCTGCTCCAGCTCATGAACGTGGCAAGGGTGCCTGAGAGGAGGAGCAAGAAAACTCCCAAACCGCACAATCATTCAGGTAGCAATCCAATTACGGCGTCCTTGGCGGCTGATCTGCTCCAGCTCATGAACGTGGCAAGGGTAACTGAGTGGAGGAACGATTGAATCCCACACAAAGAGCAAGCAAGCCACCTTGCCAACCTGCAAGGATGTCACCCTGGCCGCCTGAGCGCTTGAGGCCAGCTGTCACGTCGCAGCTGAGGCTGGTGCAGCCGTCCGTCACTACATCTGACTGGCCTTTGGATACGACAATGGGTCCCTCAAACGCAGCTGCCACCTGCACAAGCGTAAAACGTGATCCACAGCCTCTAGGTGTAGGTGTAGGTGTAGGTGTAGGTGTAGGTGTAGGTGTAGGTGTAGGTGTAGGTGTAGGTGTAGGTGTAGGCGTAGGTGTAGGTGTAGGTGTAGGTGTAGGTGTAGGTGTAGGTGTACAGTGCACCTGCTGTATCTCAAACAAACGTGAGGTGCGGACATTTGTTTCAGAAAAGCCTCCAACAAACATGGCGTTGCATTGTTCTGCTAACAACACCAACCATTTCGCTTTGCGCCATAGCAACAATCTGTCGCTGCTGTGTGTCGGCATGCACTTCATTGGCTTACACTCTACTACGCACAGAAGCAACAACAAAACCCCTGCCAAAGCAACAACACAACAAAAAACGTGGTACAAACATACACAGCCTCGATTGCTTGATCTGTAGAAGCTGTTGCAAAACAAAACTTGCCTGGGGGGCAGACTCCTGCCAAGCAAACCCCATCGGCCCCTCTAGCTGGACACCAACTCCCTTGGCTAGCCTCCCCAGCTCTGCTATGTTGGGCGTGAGGATGCAGTGCTTGTAGCCCTGGAGATGTCACAAAAAAAATGGATCGGGATGGTTGCCATCATGATGGAGGAGCAGAAAAAGAGGAGGGCAGTGCGAAGAGGCTGAGGGGAGTGGTACCGATATTATCAGAACGGTGTTCGAGATTTAACATATTATTCTATTCTCTTTCCTGCTGTAGATGCGCTTGACAGAACCTGGTATCCTTATGGCTCCTTTCTTGAGCCAATGCTTGGAAATCGGTGCTTGCATTAATTTTCAAGGAGATTGTTGTGGGGTACACCAACAGAGCAGAAGCACGGGTGCGGGACAGGTAGCTCTACTGTGTTTCCTAAGTTCAAATGCAGGGCCTGTGATAGGCAAGACAATTGGTTTGAGATGAAAACATAACAGGAAACACACGTGGCAGATCAAGGGGGAAGGCCTCCTCATGCAAGGACCTCTCGCAAAGTTGCGATCGGCAGGAGGCAGCTGTGCTCTGTGTTCTAACAAGGCAGGTTGCTTTCTTATGTTGGGCATGAAGATGCGCTTTTATCGTAGCCCTCGCAAATACATCTGCAGAAGATCAACAGTCGGCTTATGTTCTTCCATTCTACGCCACCTGAAGCTTGAGGCGTTGGAATAGCAATGGTTGCCTGGAACACCTTGGCAGCCGTACTTGCGCAACAGCAAACTTACAACGCTAGGGTCGCTAGCGACAATGCTGAGCGTGATTCCATCAATCGACAGATTGGCTAAAGCCACATCTATATGGTACTAGAGTCATGAACCCGATGCTGAGCCTAGTGCCATTAAAAGATCCAGCAACACATTAACTAAAGACACAGCGTTATTATATCTGAGTCATTAATTACGATGTGAGCCTAGTGCCATAAAAAGATCCAGCAACACATTAACTAAAGCCACGGCGTTTTTATATTTGAGTCATTAATTACGATGCTGAGCCCAGTGCCATTAAAAGATCCAGCTACCCATTAACTAAAGCCACAGCAATATTATATTTGAGTCATTAATACAATCAGTGTTGTGCACATACGGCGTCAATCAGAAATGGCACCGTAAATTACGGTGCTTAAATGACGTCTACGTCACATAACCGTAATTAACGGTGAAATTCATACTGAAGGTCGGAGATCGTAAGTAACGGTGCGGCGTCAGGTACTCAGTGGCTCAGAGTGCCAACTCAAGCTCCAATTTCCCCACAAACAACATTTGCGATTTGCGATTTGCGATATGAGATGAATATAAAATGTCCTCCGGTTATCAGGCCAAGAGGGCTCGTGTGGCCCTGAGTCAGTCAAGCCTGGCCCGGCTTGGCTAGCTGCTGGTTTCCCATCGTAAATAACTCATTCCTGACGGTTTCCCACCATAAATAACTAATTTCTGACGGTTTCCCACTGCAAATAACTGTAAAGTCGACCGTCAGACGTCAAAAATTAAAATCGCCGTAAATTACGTCTGAGAATTAGTTTCTGACGGTCAAAACCGTTAAGTGCACAACACTGATTACGATGCTGAGCCCAGTGCCATAAGACAACCCAGAAATGTTTTGATGTTTTAATTAAAGCCACACCTTTATTGTACCAGAGTTCAGTGATACATTAGCTGAAGCCATACCTTTACTATTCTAGGGTCATTAGCCACAATGCTGAGCCCACTGCCATCGATCAGCAGTGGCAGGTTGCGCTCTCGCGCCATCCTGTGGGAGACAAACCGTTAACAAAACATTAAGGGTTGACCTGAACCGTATGTGTGTGTGTGTCGTGTGTATGTACAACGTTCATGACCATATGGACAGTAGGTAATTCGCTTTGCATGCAAAGAATACCGTGCATACAACGTACATATGTAGGAATGCACGGTTCTGGCTGACCCTATAATGAGTGTGACCAACAACAAAACAAGAAAGGAATGGCACGCCATACGTAAGATAGGTGATGCAGATGAAACATGCACTGTGTTGTACAGCAAGGTCCCATAAAATGCGTCACATCATCCTGGATACAATTCTTGCAATATGAAATTCCAGCATTGCCAGGAGCTGACAGCCTTATAGTTTATAGTTATAGCCCTACAGGCTGTATAAGAGTAAGATGTGGCAGTGTTACCTGGACTTACCTGATAATTTGTGTCGCCACCTTCACCGTTCCTGAAAGGTGTGGATGGTTCACACAGACACATTCAAGGACGGGCAACGGGCAAGAGAGCAAACCAACATTAACTTTATTAACAAGAGCTAAGCGCAGAAGTCGTAGTCCAAAAAACCAACTACGCAGGCAGTGAAAACCACTCCCCACATTAATCAAGGAAAAGGAGCCACTTTGGGATTGGGAACCGTAAAAATCCTCCACCAAAAAGAATAGGAGAAAGATCAATGGGTCCCATTGATCAGGAGAATTGCAGGCTTTCACCTGATGAGGGTTGATAATAGTACTGGAAAATGCGCCCAGTAAAGCGCAACCAATGTAAAGCTGTTTGATAGATCTTTGCAGCCTTTAAAAAGGATTCTGGTGTTGAGGTATATATCGGAGGTCTTACACACCATTGGCAAGCAAACGCGTTCACCGCAAGACCTCCGATATATACCTATATACCTCAACAACTGGACAGCAATCTGAAAATCTGAGACTCTTCCACAAAGCGTTTCGCGTCGGGCACACCAAGGATGGATCTGGGCAGCAATTGCACGCAACGTGCGTACACCACAACAAATGGGCTTACTAGGTCAGACGTAGTGAGTCAAAATTGGCAAAATCAAAGGTTGTTTGTATTTAAAGCTGACAATAAAGCATACACGATTTCCGAGTAACAACATTTAATCGGCACGCGAGAGGTGAGAGGCGCAGGGCACACGTTGGGTGACAATTTTATGCACACAGTGTGCAATGGGTTGACAGCTGGACACAGCGAGTGACTCGTAATTTGTATAGGACAATTGTGTTGGTTATGAAGGCACTAGTGGCTAGGTACGTCTTTAGTACAGGTCCCCACCCTCTTGCCCCCCCATCACACACCCACATCCCCCCTACCCTCTACACACATCTACACACACACACAACACACTTGACACACACCTGGGTCATCTCCTAAACCAGGGCCCACCACAAGCGCACTCATGCGCCCCACAATAGCCTGCAGCTTGCCTTCGTAGCGTTTAAAAGAAGCGGCCTGGAGCATCACGCAGGGCAGCGCGTGTTGTGTAGAGCTACAAGATGTTTGAATTGTTGAGATTGTCGAATTGAACATGTCCTGGTGCTGTGCGTACAGCCAGGCTGATGGCTTTGATAGGGGTGGCGGATTGAGCGTGGAACCACTGACAACTCAGACGACATCAAGTATTACGACATAAAATTTCTTCCTCACCTGTTCATCGTGAGTGTCGGGCAAGTATGGGAGGACCATCCTGCAAAACAAAATGTACCTCGTCTTTGTGCTTTGGAAGTACGTACGGAGTCAGGTAAAAGAAGCAAGCACAGACCACTGTTGTCATGTGCGACTCACATGTCTGGGGAGAAGCTTTTGAGGGCCAGGGCTGCCTCAGGCATTGAGATGGTGTATGTCAAATCAGCTCCGATCTACAGTGAAAGAGGCGCGCAGGTTTATTTGACTATTGAGAGAGCTTTCTTATAATTAGTTTCACTTTACACATTGCTTCGCGACTCTGCATCAATTCTCCATTTGACACTAATTGATCAACGATAAGAGTCAGTTTATTGCAGAGATCTAAAAAGCGATGCTCTCCTTCTTCCTCTGCTCAATGAGAACTGCTCACCACGTGCGCTGAGTGAGCCGCAAAGAATGGGGCTCCCGTGTACTCGACGCATCCTCCCACTGTTCGTGTTTTGAGCATGTTTGTGGTGCAAGAAATGATCAAAACTGTCACACCAAACAACCGTCTACACTACGACGCAAAAGACTTACCCACGCCCACCTTGCCGTGCTGTCCCTTGTAGCTAGAGCCTGCAAATGATGAGCAAACGCAGTGTTCGGATCAATCAAGGGGATTGTGCACTTTCAAATTCATACTCCCCTTCAACTCAGCGCCCGTTACCTTCTAAAGGAGGGATCCATTGGCTGAATTGCGCAAGGAGGGCGTCGTGTGTCTGCGTGTTAGCAGAAGCGCGCACGTGCGTGGTGCTCATGTATCTCTTAGCGAGGAAGCCTGGCTTCAAGGAAGACGATGGCAAGGCTTTGAAAAGTGATGAATTGAGCGTAGAGGGTAGGAGATGCATGAGTGATTTAATTTATGCAATAGCAAAAGATGCAATAGCCAAAAAAAATCAAATACCTACTAAAAAAATCAGGTAAAAATTCAATGCAAAAATCGAGCGAGGTGTTGCAAGCGGAGATTGGGTTGCTCAGGGGAAGGCTGGCCCATTTGGAACAGGAGGCTGCAGATGCCAGGAGGAGGGAAGCAACATGCGCAGCCACCACCAGCACTAGTCATTCCACGAAGGAAGCCGCGCCAGCCCGTCAGTTTGCCTGCCACCATGGCCTGAGCAAAGAGCAGGTGCAGCGCTACAGCCGGCACCTCCTGCTGCCCAGCTTTGGCCTGGCTGCCCAGGAGCGGCTGTGCAAGGGCTCTGTGCTCGTCGTGGGGTGTGGGGGCCTGGGCTCGCCTGCAGCCCTGTACCTCGCTGCCTCCGGAGTAGGTGCGAGCTAATAGTTACACAACATACATACATACACTGTCATGACAACAAGCACATGCATACAGACGAGTGTACGCAATGAGACTAGTGTACGCATTGAGACTTGGTGATCATGTCAAACAGAGATGTCAAAATGTGCTTGCCACAGGTGTTCTGGGGTTGGTTGACCACGATGTCGTGGACCTCAGCAACCTTCACCGGCAGGTGTGGGTAGTTTCTTGCCTTCAAACAGTTCATGGTCTGTACTACCAACAGCCCCATAGAATTGAGATGAATGTCGGTTTGGAATGGCAATAAAAAATGCGACCTACTTGGCAGTGACTGGTGTTCGAGTGAATCACTCCAAGTTCTCTGCAAATGCTTATTGACCTTGCTTTAATGCCTACAGATCATCCATACTGAGGGGCGTGTGGGTGTGCACAAGGCAACATCAGCTGCCCAGTCGTGTGCTGCCCTGAGCTCCCTCATCAAGGTTAGTGCAGCTGAGGTTGTGAAAATGTAGACGGAAGCAGAAGGACAGAACGTGTTACGGATTTTATTTTGACTTTGCAGCTCGTTCACAATTTTTTTTAAGGTGCAATAGCTTTTCTGCACACAAGGAACGAGGAATGGCTAACAGTGACGCGATTGTCACGATGTCTCACACTCTTCACCTGGTGTTTGTTACATAACCAAATTTCAACCAACTATGCGGTTGCCCACCCTCTTAACTCCCTCTCACTTTCAATTATAAGTTCTAAGTTCTTCTAGGAACCTGCGTCATTTTTAAGGTGAAATCAATGTAGCATTCATACATTATTTACAAAATACATCTCCGGGTTCTTTCCTTGGGCCACTCCGCTGCAAGCAATCTCTCGTAACTCACGACTCACGACTGGCTACATCATCTGCAGCCGCATTCTTTTAAGCATCAATTATAAAGAGCAACCTCTGTCACCAAGATGCTCAATTCCTCTTAGGACTTTGCGCCATCCACATTGCAACCACAACAAGGAAGGGGAAAGAGCCGACCAGCCGTCAGCACCTTCATGCAGCCAGGAAAAAAGCTTAATATGATCTAATAACACGTCCATTCTTGGATTGCCTGCTCATGATTGGCCATTTGGGTGGTCACACAGGTCAGCACAGCAGATTCAAGAGCTGCCCCAAGACGCAAGTGCTCTCTCTCTCTCTCCCCCCCTCTCTCTCTCTCTCTCTCTCTCTCTCTCTCTCTCTATTTCTCTC
>Ga0307947_1004956_pt1 | contig 10347 bp, 7 predicted proteins | sample OrgLakmetagen232_FD_201840 | JGI IMG/M metagenome (GOLD analysis project Ga0307947, IMG submission 201840) | Saline water microbial communities from Organic Lake, Antarctica - #232 | ecosystem: Environmental > Aquatic > Non-marine Saline and Alkaline > Saline | place: Antarctica: Organic Lake...
GTTCATACGGTCATTAGGGACGTTCATACCGTCATTAGGGACGTTCAATGCGGTTAAATACGTTGTAAGTACGAAACACGCGTACAATTCGATCGGATTGATCCAAATGGACCCGATTCGCCCCAAACTCACCCAAGCGTTTGCAGTTCTTCTCCAATTATTATATGTAATTAGTGTACAAAATAATAATATTGCAAGCTCGCTGGAAGACGGTTTAAGGGCAGGAATTGCCTCAAAAGGCCAAAAATCGGCAAATTCCGGCCAATGTTGCAAGCGTATTATAATACAGCCGGATAAGTTCAATACGGTAAAATATGCGTTAACTACGATGAGGCATTTTATACGATTACGCCGAATAAGTCATACAGTATGACACATCCCTGGTGTACATATAGGATATGCGGTTGTGGCTATCCTTACACTCTAGTGTAAGGCGCAGGCGGTACCCATGGAGTAAAAAGTAACAGTAGCGTACAACCTTGATCAGAGTACACGCACCCACACACCCACACACACATACACACATACACACAATCACTCACACGCACATACACACATTTTCACTCACACACACATAAGCACGTTTTCACTCACACACACATAAGCATGCAAACCTACAGAAACAGTACACACCAGTGTATGGCGCGGGTGGGATCCATGGAGTAAAAGTGGCAGTAGCGTGCACCTTGCTCCAGGGCAATCAGCAGCCTATGAGTAAGGTGGCGTATGTGTAGGGTTGGCCAGAACCATACATTTATAAGTATATACGTATATACGTATATACGGTATTTTCGGCAGGGAAATCACCATACATACGGTCATATACGGTGTGTATATACGGCTCTGGCCAACCCTATTTATGTGTATCCGTGGACACACACGTGGTGTTGAGTGTAGTTTTGTGCACGGGATGCATTATGCCAGTGTGCTGCATCGAGCGGATGTTTGTGACGTGCTGCTTTGCTCAATATCGTGCGCAGTCTGCGCACCACATGACATACACACACACGCACACAAGCCCACACACAAACATGCGCACATAGATACACACACGTGTGGTGTTTGTGCAGTGCTTGAAACTTAAATATGCGCGCATAGATACACACACGTGTGGTGTTTGTGCAGTGCTTGAAACTTAAATATGCGAATGTAATCATTAATAAAGGCAATGATGAAAGTGTCGGAGATCAATGCAGATACACAAAAAATATCCATGGACAATATTCTGCGCGCTGCAGGCAATCAAATCAAACAGAGTTCAGGTATGTCCTAGATGCTGCCGTGAGTAAGTAGTTCAGGGCATTACGTTTACAGAGAGATAACACTGCTATGCTAAGCACGTGGTGCTTGTGCAGTGCAAACATGCACGCACGCACACAGGCATGCACGCGCACACATACGCGCACACACAAACACACACACACACTCACACAAGCTTATGCAAGAGGCCAGATGCATGATCTGGTGTGTATCCCAACTAATGCAATGAATCTGTCAGGACACAGCGCCTTCATGAAGCGAACCTTCATTCAAACAGGATCTTGATATCATACACCATTTGCGTGCACGTCCATTATTGAGGTCCAGGGCATTCCACTTGCAGTGAATCCCACAATACTGTGTGTACCTGTCCGATTTCCGAGTGCAAGTCAGGGTACCTTGATTCATTTTGCCATTTTGTTTCTTCGCCTTCAGTGCACCTGATGTTTGTTCATTCTACACACTCTTGCCACACCACCTGCTGTTCGTTCATTCTACACACTCTTGCCACACCACTTGATGTCCGTTCATCCTATGCACTCTTCCTGCACCACCTTTAATTCACCTGATCTGCATTCACTGTGCCCTTTCATGCACATACATGACAGGACAATGCAGTTAGCCTGTTCATTCATAAATGCAAGACAGGGTAAATTCATTTATTTTGCCTGTTGCTCATTCATTGCACCTGTTCATGCGAATATACAAGACGGGGTGGAATCATTCATCTTGCTGCTTATTCATTGTACCTGTTCATGCGTATATATAAGACAGGGTGGATTTATTTACTTTGCCTGTTGCTCATTCATTGCACCTGTTCATGCATATATACACGACGGGATGGATTCATTCATTTTGCTGCTCATTCATTGCACCTGTTCATGCGTAAATGCAAGACAGGGTGGATTCATTTATTTTGCCTGTTGCTCATTCGTTGCACCTGTTCATGCATATATACACGACGGGGTGGGCTCATTCATTTTGCTGCTCATTCATTGTACCTGTTCATGCGTATATATAAGACAGGGTGGATTCATTAAATTTTCCTGTTGCTCATTCATAGCACCTGTTCATGCATATATACACGACGGGGTGGAATCATTCATTTTGCTGCTCATTCATTGTACCTGTTCATGCGTATATATAAGACAGGGTGGATTCATTAATTTTTCCTGTTGCTCATTCATTGCACCTGTTCATGCATATTTATAAGGCAGGGTGGATTCATTCATTTTGCTGCTCATTCATTGTACCTGTTCATACGTATATATAAGACAGGGTGGACTCATTCATTTTGCCTGCTCATTCATTGCACCAGTTCATGCGTAAATGCAAGACAGGGTGGATTCATTTATTTTGCTGCTCATTCATTGTACCTGTTCATGCGTATATATAAGACAGGGTGGATTCATTTATTTTGTCTGTTGCTCATTCATTGCACCTGTTCATGCAAATATACAAGACGGGGTGGATTCATTCATTTTGCTGCTTATTCATTGTACCTGTTCATGCGTATATATAAGACAGGGTGGATTCATTATTTTGCCTGTTGCTTATTCATTGCACCTGTTCATGCGTATATACACGACGGGGTGGGCTCATTCATTTTGCCGCTCATTCATTTTACCTATTCATACGTATACACGACAGGATGTCAGCCCGCATGTGGGCGCTGGTGACGGTAACCATGGTCAGCTCAACTCCATGCGGGTTGCCAGAACCTGTTTGCATGTGTGTGTGTATGTGTGTGTGTTGTGTGCGTGTATATGTGTGTGTACGTGTATATGTGCGCGCATGCGTGTGTGTTGTATGTATGTGTGCACGCACATGTGTGTTGTGTGTGTTTGTTGTGTTTGTGTGTGTGCGTGTTTGTGTGCATGTTTGTGTGTGTACATGTGCATGTGTATGTTTGGCTGCCCAGCAGCAATGATCTCCGTCTCCTTGATCATTGTGATCCCTGATCACAACTAGCGAACACCATTACTGATTTTTTGTGCCCTGTGACTGCAAGCACGGAGGCTGAAATGTTGAGCCTGGACAGCACAACATCACCAATTTGAGATTGTGTGGAAATCAAACGGACCTGTGCTTTACGGTTGCACGCTCCACATGAGTTTCTTCCAGTGACGTGTCATACGTTGGGTTGACTAGAAACTCTTATATATGTATGGTGTATATACGGTAATTTTGGCAGAGAAATCAACAAATATACGGTTATATACGGTGCATACATATGGTTCTGGCCAACCCTAGCTAGGTGATTTCCCTGCCAAATACACCGTATATACACCATATATATATATATATATGGTTCTGGCAAACCCTACAAATGACACATCACTGGTATTAAATGCCCGTGTAGCAACACACACACTCTTTCCTGTCCAGACCCGTATCTTGGCCAAGCATGTCTGTATTTCTAAATTTCAATTATATAGCTTCCCAAGCGCAATGGTGAAGCAGCACCCAGTGCTGGTCAAAGCACAGATTTTGAACTGTGCAAGGCTTAAACTGTTTGTTTGGAATCCATTTTGTATTAAGTATGCTACAGTAGGACAGCCACCTGCCTGACGGCATACATTACAAACCCTATGCACATCATTGTATCATTGTATCATTGTCCGTACATCATTGTATCATTGATATCATTGTTCATTGTATCATTGTAATCATTGATATCATTGTATCAATGTATCATTGTATCATTGTATCATTGATATCATTGTCCGTACATCATTGTATCATTGAAATCATTGTCCGTACATCATGGTATCATTGAAATCATTGTCTGTACATCATTGTATCATTGATATCATTGTCCGTACATCATTGTATCATTGAAATCATTGTCCGTACATCATTGCATCATTGATATCATTGTCCGTACATCATTGTATCATTGATATCATTGTCCGTACATCATTGTATCATTGACATCATTGTCCGTGAAATGCAAATACTCTCAGCATATGCATGGCTATGGCTGGCCCTCATCTTTATGGGCAGCGCTCAAAAAGACAAGTGGGGGGAAGCATCGCAAGCGATGCTGAAAAGTTGGCGAAGTCTTTTGCGCTGTGAACTGGCAACTTGTGTGTGCTTACTTTGTGCGCGCTTATACATGTGTGTGTGTGTGTGTGTGTGTGCGCGTGCGTGCGTGCGTGCGTGCGTATGTGCGTGCGCGCGTGCGTGCGTGTTTGTGTGTGTGGGTGTGTGTGTGGGTGTGTGTGTGGGTGTGTGTGCGCGCGCGTTTGCGCGTGCATGCAAGCCTTCAACCTGCTCACATCTGTCAGTCAAACATGGAGACTTGCATCCTCTCAGAACACGCTCCTATCGTCATCGCGTCATTAAACATAAATTTTTTAATCCCTTGCAACTTGAATTGAGGAAATCCGTGCACCCAGTCGTGTGCTTGCATGGAGCAGCGAACTTTCCGTCCGCGCCTCTCCTTGGCCCCGGACCCAGCCGGCACACTTAGAAACGTCTCATGTCGACGCCTGTGCTTTCAAATGATGTTCGGGGGGCATGGGCTGGACTGAGCGCCGGGCAGCTTCCTCCAGCTACCAAACATTGAGTCAGTTCTTTCCACAGCACTGCTCACTGCACCCCTTGTCACCAAAACTTGTATGCCCCGTCAAAAATTTTTGCTTGGCCTGCCTGCCAAGTTTCAGACCTGGACGTTGGCTGCGTGGCTCTGGCCAGGCCCTGAATCTCAACTTTTACAAAACTCGTTCCGGGGTACGCCCAGCAGCACCACCCCCTGCCCCTCCCCTCCCCCTGACACCGCAGGGCTGCCTGAATTGTAAGTCTGGGTCACTGTGCAAGTTTTGGGGGCGGGGGGTGCGCAGGGCGGGCCTGCGCACACTGTTGTGAATAATTCTCGTTTTCACGGTGCGCCCAGCAGCATCTCCACCGCCCTTCCCCATTCCCTGACACCGCAGGGCTGCCTGGTTGGTCAGTCTAAGGTGCCTTGCAAGTTTTGGGGGCGGGGGGTGGGCTGGGCGGGCCTGCGCACACTGATGTGAGCTTTGGTGGGAAGAAGACAAATTTAGGGGCTGCGCCCCATGACTGGGGCTTCGCCAATAAGTGGCTGCTCACCCTTGAGCTGGCATGGAAACACTTCAGTCGAATTCCTGACACCTGAAAGCACTGCTGCGTCTTTGCTGCTGTGATGTCCCAAAAACTGAAGACTCTCCCTATCCTTGGCGGCTGAAATACCAGCAGCACTCTCCCTGCCACTCTGCCGCCGTATATAAGAGACAAAAATCATGTCCATACATTTGATAAGGAAGTCTGAAATAGATTTTAAAGAAAGTCTGGAAGACCTCCTTACCTTGAAAACAGAAGGAGTAGGGGTTCTCCGCCCATTCCTGTGCCATCCTGTGAACACACACCAAAATTTTTTATGTTTTTATGAGCCAACATGATCACGCACACACACAAGATGTCTGTGCCGTCCTGTGAACACACACTACACCAATGTTTTGTTTTTATGAGCCAACATGATCACGCACGCTTACAAAATGTCCTGTGCCGTCCTAAGAACGCACACCGAAAAATTGCTTTGTTCTTTTGAGCCACAATGATCACGCACGCACACACAATTAACGTGTTGCTTCATGATTTTTGATTTTTGATTTTTGATTTTACTCTTGTGCATACCAGCACGTGCGCACATAAGAACATATGCATTGTTTGTTCACAAGAGCCAACCAGCACACGCGCTCATATTATCATATGCACAGGTATGTTTGCAAGAGCCAACCTGTACACGCGCACACAAAACTGCATGCATCAGTTTGTTTGTAAGATCCAACCTGTACACGCGCACACAAAACTGCATGCATCAGTTTGTTTGTAAGAGCTAATCTGTACACGCGCACACAAAACTGCATGCATCAGTTTGTTTGTAAGAGCCAACCCATACACACGGTTTAGGACTCAATCCCAAGTCCTTGTTTAGGACTTAATCCGGTCCCAAGTCCAGTTTAGGACTTAATCCCAAGTCCTTGCCCATCCAAACAATGTGAATAAAAAGTCATCCCTTAGGTCGTCTCTCATTTGCTGATGGCACAGAGTGTGACCTCTCGGCAGATCTCAAGGCAGAGGTGGTGCACTAGGCCTCTGCTTTGCTAGCTCTTGTATTGCAGCAGCCAGTTCAACTCTCAAGCTCATGGCACAGAGCGCGACCTCTCAGCAGGCCTCAAAGCAGAGGTGGTGCATGAGGCCTCAGCATAGCTAGCACTTATCTCAACACCCAGTTTAATGTTCAAGTTAATAGCACAGAGCGTGACCTCGGCAGGCCTCAAGGCAGAGGTGGCGCATGAGACCTCTGTTGCTTTGCTAGCACTCGGAGGAACACAACATTGAACAGATGAACACAACATTGAACAGATGAACACAACATTGAACGGAGGAGCACAACATTGAACGGAGGAACACAACATTGAACGGAGGAACACAACATTAAACAGAGGAACACAACATTGAACGGAGGAACACAACATTGAACGGAGGAAAACAACATTGAACGGAGAAACACAACATTGAGCACATCGCCTCTCATGTCAATGGCACTGGTAGGGACACAACATTAAACTTGTCACCTAGAATACCAATGGCACTGGGAGGAACGAAACAATGAACGGTAAGCACGGAAACTCCCATGGCACAAAGCTTTTGAGATGACAAAGCTGCAACGCACATGAGAAGCTGAAACTTCTTTTGCTGTAGTTACCAAGGGAACTTCGCACTTTAATGATGTAATAGGAAAGTTCCAAAGCACGAGTGGAGCACCACCTAGCAGTCACACGTTTTGACTGATGGCTTTATAAGTTAACTCTGTAATAGAAAGGTTCCAAGCGGTAATGTCGCATCACAAGATCGGCCTATAGTTAAGGCTGGCCAGAACCGTATATATTATATATGCTTCATTTACATAATGTTTGGCAGGGAAGTCATTAAATATACGGTCATGTACGGTGTATATATATATGTGGTCATATACGGTGTATATATATGTGGTCATATATGGTGTATATATGGTCATATATATGGTCATATATGGTCATATACGGTCATATACGGTGTGTATATATATATATATATATATATTTATGGCCAACCCGACACACAGTGTTAATGCCAATGGTGCAGTGTGTGTGTGTGTCACCTTGGCAGGCCTTGAGGCAGAGGTGCGACAGGCCTCTGCTGCTGCTTCAGCTCCTGCTCTTTCAGCTGTTTCTGTAGCTCCGCTATCTGCCCTTGCTGCTGCTGCTGCTGCTGCTCCAGCTGCTGCTTGTCTTGCTGCATACGGGCTGGACTGCCAGACTGAGCCAGCTGCTGCTGCTGCAGCTGCGGCCTGCGCACAGCACGCAAATAATTCAAACAACATCTCTAGACAGAGTTACGATCATCATCTGCTGCTGCTGCTGCATCCAGGCTGGACAGCCAGGCTTAGCCAGCCGCAGCTGCTGGAGCTGTGACTGCGGCCTGCGCACAGCACAGAGAAAAATTAAACGACATATCCAAAATGAGTTACCATCTACTGCTGTTGTTGCTGTGACTGCGGCCTGCGGCCTGCGCACAGCACAGAGGAAAATTAACGACATATCCAAACTGAGTTACCATCTACCGCTGCTGCTGCTGCTGCGGCCTGCACACATCACAGAGGAAATTCATAGATGGTGTTTCAAAAACAGTGTGATTATGCTGCTGCTCCTCCGTCTGCTGCTCCTGCTGCTGGACCGCCAGGCTGGCCAGCTGCAGCTGCTGCCTGTGCATTGCACTATGGGAAAAACGAGGTAAAACGCTGAACTGCCTGAGCCTGCACAACGGGCGAAACAAGGTAAAACGCTGAACTGCCTGAGCACTGCACAACGGGCGAAAACAAGGTAAAACGCTGAAACAATGTGACCTCTGTCGCCAGGACTTGTGGGGCTGAGGATGCTGCCTGTGCTCAGCACACAGGGACAACGAAGTGAACAGGGAAAAATTATAACTACGTAAGTGAAAAACCACTCCCCACAATAATTTAGGAAGAGGAGTCACATTGATACCGGGTACTGCTGAAACAATGTGGCCTCCCCCCTTTGTTGATACAACAGATCATTTTAAATTGTACGAGCATAACTTTTGTTTCGACGTCCACCTCTGGACTTGCGGGTTGAAGTCGCTGCCTGCCACAGCACAAACATGAAACGGGTTGAACAAAAAGCAGTCGGAGTGTTGTAACTTTGGGCCCAGCCTAGCAGTAGCACGTTTTGATGGATGGCTTTATCTGTAACTTCTGTAGCCTTGGCTCCATGAACTGATTGCTTATTATGAGCAGGCTAGCAGTCGCACTTCTTGACTGAAGGCCTTTTGTGTAAACCTCCGTAAACCTTTGTAACCTTGGGCTGCAGCTGCATCTCAGAGAACGCCCGAGAAGAGTTTGCTGCCTGTACAAAGTGCAACACACATAAACCCCTGTATATTTTGATTGCCTGAAAGGGTGTTGCAATTTTCAGCTGCATCCCAGAGAACGCCTGAGCTGAGGTTGCTGCCTGTACAAAGCGCAACACCCTGTATATTTTGGAAACAAGTTGCCTGGAAGGGTGTTGCAATTTTCAGCTGCATCCCAGAGAACGCCCGAGCTCAGGTTGCTGCCTGTACAAAGCGCAACACACATAAACCCCTGTATAATTCGAAAACAAGTTGGGTTAAAGCAAAGCAAGCCAAACTCGGTGCTGCCATTTTCAGCTGCAACCAGGCAAACGTCCGAGCTGAAGTGGTGTGTGCCCTGTTGCTGCTACTGCTGCTGCTGCTGCTGCTGCTGCTGCTGCCCGTACATGACATAAAAAGAAGGGATGTAGGAAAACACACACTTTCCAGCGATTACAGGTTACGAGGGCCTCGCCGGTGCTTCGCATACACACACATTTACACGCTCACACACACACACACACACACACACACACACACACACACACACACACACACGCACACACACACGCACACGCACACACACATACACGCACACACACATACACGCACACAAACAAACACACATCCACACATGCACATGCACACACACACACGTACACACACATGCGCCGTGCAAAGCGACACATGAGCAGAGGACCAGCTCTGACAAAACCTGCTGTAAGGAGGAACAGCCACCACACAACACATCGTGCAGAGGAAAGGCCATCGCTCAACGCCTCGTGCAAAGGGACACTTCCAACACGACGCAGAAGGGCAGAGGAACAGTTCCAACACAGCGCAAGTGCACAAGCTCAGCTGTAACAAAACGCGTCGTGCAAGGGGACACGCCTAAAACGACGCGTCGAGCTTAGGGACAGGAGCTACACAAAACGGACGGTAAGTAACGACGCGTCATGCAACAGCTGTCAAACAAACCAATGCACAACGTCCTGCCCTTACCCTGCAAATGCCCCACTTGCGGTCGGTGCCTGCCCCCCCACTGCTATAACCGGCTGTGGGACTTGAGGTGACTTCATGCTCCCTGTGTGTGCATGTGTTTGTTTGTGTGTGTGTGTATATATGCGTGCGTGTATGTGTGTGTGCACACATGTGTGTGAATGTGGATGCGTACGTGTGTGTGTGTGAATGTGTGTGTATGTGAGTGTGTGTGTGTGTGTGTGCGTGTGTGTGTACGTGTGCGTGTGTGTGCGTGTATGCGTGCTTGTGAGTGTTTATGTGCGTATGTGTGTGTGCCCCCATTTACCTGTGAGCTGTGACCACACTCACAAGAAACAAAAGTGTTTCAGCATTTCCTGTCACACAAGCACTTTAACTAAAAATGGCAAGCACTCCTGCACACGAAACGTACACCGCACTTACTGATGGTGAGCTCATAAGAGAGGAAGCCAGCCAGGGTGCACGCCAGCACGATGAACAAGACATTGAAGCACACCCGTCCCCTCCTGGATTGATTGTGTGTGTGAGTGTGAGTGTGTGTGTGTGTTTGTGAGTGTGTGTGTATGTGTGTGTGTGTGGTGTGTGTGTGTGTGTGTGTGTGTGTGTGTGTGTGTGTGTGTGTGTGTGTGTGTGTGTGTGTGTGTGTGAGTGTGTGATAGAGAGAGAGCA
>Ga0307947_1004962_pt1 | contig 10336 bp, 13 predicted proteins | sample OrgLakmetagen232_FD_201840 | JGI IMG/M metagenome (GOLD analysis project Ga0307947, IMG submission 201840) | Saline water microbial communities from Organic Lake, Antarctica - #232 | ecosystem: Environmental > Aquatic > Non-marine Saline and Alkaline > Saline | place: Antarctica: Organic Lake...
ATTGTGCACGGTACCCTGCATGCCTTCCAAATCCGATGCCGAAATTCCTTCGGCAAGGGGGAGTTCTGGCAGATATAGCGGCTGAAATATAGCACAATATAGCGCTGTATCGCTATATAGCGCTATATAGCGCTATAGAAATGCCTCATATAGCGCTATACGCCGATCCCTAATAGATAGGTATATACGCCTATAAACGTATGGTTCTGGCCAACCCTACCTATCCGCTTTATAAATTGCCCTTTACATGCTCAAACTTGGACGACGTGCGCCTTTAACAGCGACTGCACTATTGTGTGGGCTGCACTGTTGTGTGGGCTCTGTCTTCGTCTGGAGCAAGGCCTTCAGTGTTCAAGCATATCGTATAAGTTTTATAGTCCTGCAAACAGCCACAATCTGCAACGTCCCTCTTATGATCTGAGCGGAGGTATGTCTTCACAGTTGACAGCACTGGTGTGGGCTCTGTCTTTGCCTGAAGCAAGGCCTTCAGAGTTCAAGCATTTCGTATAAGTTGTATAGTCCTGCAAACAACCACAACAATCTGCAAATGTCCCTTTAGTTGGTCTGAGCTCAACTTATATCTTCACAGGTGACTGCACTGTTGTGGGCTCTGTCTTTGTCTGAAGCAAGGCCTTCAGTGTTCAAGCATTGCGTATTATTAGGGTTGGCCAGAACCGTATACACACACCGTATATGACTTATGTATGGTGATTTCCCTGCCAAAAGTACCGAATATACGCCGTGTATACCTATAAATGTATGGTTCTGGTCAGTCCTACGTATAATGCACCAGTCCTGCAAACAACCACAACTATCTGCAATTTCCCTTTATTGATCTGAGTTAAATGTATGTCTCCACAGGTGACTGCACTGGTGTGGGCTTTGTCCTCTTCTGGAGCAAGGCCATCTATCGAGCTGTCTGATGCCCTTACAGAGGAATTGTGGGGTCGGCGGCCTGGGGCTTTTTCTGCGCGCGAGGTGTGTGTGTATGTGTGTGTGTGTGTGCGTGCGTGGAAGTGCTAATGCCTAGATAAAGAAGTTCAGCTGAGGTAGCTGTGTGCTCATTCGTGATTTGCATGCATGTGTGCATGTGTGTGTTTATTGCCCTGACAGGTAAGTGTGACTGCAGCTGCAGCAGCTGTGTGTGTTTGTGCCTCGTATGCAGCTGCAGCAGCTGTGTGTGTTTGTGCTTTGTATGCAGCTGCAGCAGCAGCTGTGTGTGTTTGTGCTTCGTATGCAGCTGCAGCAGCTGTGTGTGTGTTTATGCTTCGTATGCAGCTGCAGCAGCTGTGTGTGTGTTTGTGCTTTGTATGCAGCTGCAGCAGCTGTGTGTGTGTTTGTGCTTCGTATGCAGCTGCAGCAGCTGTGTGTGTTTGTGCGTTGTTTGCAGCTGCAGCAGCTGTGTGTGTTTGTGCTTTGTATGCAGCTGCAGCAGCTGTGTGTGTGTTTGTGCTTCGTATGCAGCTGCAGCAGCTGTGTGTGTTTGTGCTTCGTATGCAGCTGCAGCAGCCTTGTGTGTGTTTGTGCTTCGTATGCAGCTGCAGCAGCTTTGTGTGTGTTTGTGCTTTGTATGCAGCAGCAGCAGCTTTGTGTGCGTTTGTGCTTTGTATGCAGCTGCAGCTGCAGCAGCTGTGTGCATCCGTGCTCAGTATGCCCACCTCCCTCTGGTAATGCTCAGCCTAGCAGCGTGATTAGGGTTGGCCAGAACCGTACATCTGCACCGTATATGACCGTATGTATGGTAATTTCCCTGCCAAAAAAAACGTACGTACACTGTGTAAACCTATAAATGTATGGTTTTGGCCAACCCTAGGTGTGAGCGTTGGTTTGAAATGGTGAAGGAGTTTTACGAATTTATTCATATCCCTACAAGAAAAACCGCTTGCTTTTTTGACTAGTCATATGATAGCTTGTGACGTGTGCGTTTTTAGCGGTACCCAGTACCAAGGTAGCCCCCTTTCTGTAATTAATGTGGGGAGTGATTTTTGCTGCCCGTGTAGTCTTTCTTTTGCTTTGGAATATAAGAGTAAGATAAAGGACACATACACTGTACCGCACTGCACACTGGTTCTATTCCGTTTGCATCGCACTCAAGGAATTCTTGTGTGTATATTAGTGTGTGTGTATATGTGTGCGTATTTGTATGTGTTTATGTGTGTGCGTATTTGTATGTGTGTGTGCGTTTGTGTGCGTGTGTTTGTATGTGTGTGTGTATGTGTGTGTGTGTGTGTGTGTGTGTGTGTGTGTGTGTGTGTGTGTGTGTGTGTGTGTGTGTGTGTGTGTGTGTGTGTGTGTGTGTGTGTGTGTGTGTGTGATTTAAGAAGATGCGCTAGGCAAGGAATTGTTACCGAGATAAAAAATGATTGGAAAGCATAAAAAGCAAGAGTAGTAAAGTAGCTAAGGTTGGCCGGAACCGTATAAATACACCGTTTATGACCGTATATTTCGTGATTTCCCTGCCAAAATTACCGTATATACGCCGTATACATATGGTTCCTTCCAACCCTATGTACATTGTATATATATGGTCCTGGCCAACCCTATGTATATATATACACCATGTACATATGGTTTTGGCCAACCCTATGTATATTGCCCTCGTCATTGGGTCAGACTTTCGCAAGTTTACTGAGCCTGTGTACATTTGATCAATTTTTCTTTTCCTAAGCGTTTTCTTGAGGATCGCCCCATCTCAACCGTTGAGGAGTGCCCTATCTCTACCGTGATGTGATCGTTGCCGGCATATTCACAGAGTTTACAGATAAAGCCATCAGTCAAAACGTGTGGCTGCTTGGCTTAGAAGCGTGTTGCCGGCATATGAAAACGCAAGCACCTAATGCTGGAGGCGGTTGTGCTATGGAGAGCCGTCACTGAGATCTCACGCCCATGTCTACAACATGCCTGTAGTGCCCAAAACACACACACATACACGCACACACATACACACACATACACACACACATGCACACACATACACACACATACACACACACATGCACACACATACACACACACACTTCAACGCACACACACACACTTCAACGCACACACACACACACACTTTAACGTACACACACACACACTTTAACGTACACAGGTATGCACTCTGCTGGAGGCGTTTGTGCTTTGGAGCCGCCCTTCAAAACACACACCCACACCCACGCCTGCGGCGCCCACACCTTCCTCCGGTCTTTCGGTCTCACAACAGACATTTAGCCACTTAGACACCTTTGCAGCAGCATCGTCAACAAGACCAGCATCATCAGTACCACCACCATTCCCAGTACCACCAGGAGCAGCAGCATCATCAGTACCACCACCAATCCCAGTACCACCAGGAGCAGCAGCAGCAGCAGCAGCAGCAGCAGCAGTTGTGCCAGGATCTCTGAAAGGAAGACACACAACACCCGAACTTGGACCGGTGTCAGGACGTGACTCTGAGGCGCGTTTGAGTGCGGTTTCACGCTCTTGGGGGGGGCAGCAATCACACCAACTATCCTTACAGCAGAGCACTGCACCACACCAGCACCCGCAGCACCAGCAGCAGTACTCTATACAGCAGCAGCAGCAGCAGCAGCAGCAGCAGGATCCCACACAGCGGCAGCATTCATTACAGCAGCAGCAAGAGCTGCGTTTGTTCCAGCATGCTGAGATTGCAAAACAGCGACCACAAACTGTGTCCAGCAGCTGGGCTACGACTGCTGCCGGTAAGCATTGTCCTTTGCGCGCGCTGGCTTGTTGTGTGCGCATGCAAGCTGCCTTGTACGTGTGCAAGCTGCCTTATACGTATGCGTGCAAGCTGCCTTATACGTATGCACGCTGCCTTATATGCGTGCAAGCTGCCTTGTACGTATGCAAGTTGCCTTATACTTATGCGTGCAAGCTGCCTTATACGTATGCCAGCTGTCTTATACGTATGCAAGCTGCCTTATACGTATGCAAGCTGTCTTATACGTATGCAAGCTGCCTTGTATGTATGCGTGCAAGCTGCCTCATACGTATGCACGCTGCCTTATACGTATGGGTGCAAGCTGCCTTATACGTATGCAAGCTGCCTTGTACGTATGCAAGTTGACTTGTACGTATGCAAGCTGCCTTGTACTTATGCCAGCTGTCTTATACGTTTGCAAGCTGCCTTATACGTATGCGTGCAAGCTGCCTTATACGTATGCACGCTGCCTTATACGTATGGGTGCAAGCTGCCTCATACGTATGCAAGCTGCCTTGTACGTATGCGTGCAAGCTGCCTTGTACGTATGCAAGCTGCATACAGCCTACCAAAAACGTGGCCAGCACCTGGGATTGAACTCCTGCTGGTAAATGTTGTTCTTTGTGTGCGTTTGCTTCTTTTGTGCGCTTGCTGCACACAAATAGCAGATGGCCTTTTGCTGCGCAATTGCTTCTTTGACCTTGAACCAGGAGAGCGCCATGCATGTGGTTCTGGCCAGACCCATAAATTTACCAGAGGGGGGACACTGGGCAAAAGCCAAAACATGCTCCTTTTTGCATGAAAGGTGCAACTACTCACACGTCACTTCATCAAATTGGACCCAACCTAGCTTCAAACTGATGCTGACTTTATAAGCTCTCGAGCATGTGCTCAGATTTAGACAAGTCGCTCTGCGTACAGAATGACAGGACTAAAAGCACACGTCGTGCACCTGTACCCTAGATGGGTGCTTTCCAGGGGGAATGGCACATTAGTTTGCATATCTCGCCAACCACTTGCTCTGTATGTAGCATGAAGAGTAACTTGTATGTAGCATGAAGAGCAACTTGTATGCATGAAGAGTAGGTATGCATGAAGAGTAATCTGTATGTAGTATGAAGAGTAACTTGTATGTAGCATGAAGAGTTGCTTGTATGCAGTGCCATATGTAGCATGAAGAGTAAGAGCAATAAATGATATTCCCCGGGTGAGTGTGCACGCTCATGATGATGGCACTTTTTGCTCCATTGTTCTTGCAATGATCTTTATTTATTTTAAGGACTCCAACACACAAAAAACCACTCAATTTAATGCTCTGGCTGGTCAGAGAGGAATATGGCTGCTCAAAAAGTAAGGTTCACGCCGCTGCCGATTAAGTATGGGCCCCTTGATTTGCAGGTTTTAAGCTCAGCTGTATTGGAATCTACATATTAGAGCTGAGCTTGAATCCTGCAAGTTAGGGGGCCATACCCTAGGAGCATGCAAAAACCGATCCATTTTTGGCCTCAGTGTCCCCCCTCTGTAACTTTACCAGAGCATATACCGGGTGAAATATAAGTCTTGCTGCAGCAGTCTATCACATCACAAGTACTTGGCATAACTACAGCATTGGAATTAATTGACTGCATCACTTCATTCATCGCAACAGCCACAGCAATGATGGCAAACCACTGCATTGACCAGCAACAGTATCAACTCGCTGCTGCAGTGTTTCGCATCTTGGCATAACTACAGCATTGGAACCAATTGCCTGCATCACTTTATTCATCGCAACAGCCACAGCAATGATGGCAAGCCACTGCATTGACCAGCAACAGTATCAACTCGCTGCTGCAGTGTTTCTATCTTGGTATGACTACAGCATTGGAACCAAGTGACTGCATTGTTTCACATATTGCGACAGCCACAGCAACAGAGTCAAGACACTGACACTTGGAACCAAGTGACTGCATGGTTCCATATCTGGCAGTAGTGGTAGCCAGTCACTGCACCACATCTCACATATCACAACGGCCACAGCAACAGAGATTGCCATGAGGCGCATTCACGCGTGATCTGAGCAACACTCTGACTCTGATCTTTAACTTGATAATTTATTGAACCCTCGTCCAAAAAAGTCAGGACTCCTGTCTATTTCAATTGCAACGGCGAGTAGTAAGGGTGCCATGAGGCGCATTGCATCCACGCGTGTTCTGAGCAACACTCTGGTCTCCGATCTGTATTTTTTTCATTTTAATTGCAGCGGCGAGAGAGAGTGCCATGGGGCGCATGGCATCCAAGCGTGATCTGAGCAACGATCTGAACACCGATCTGCACCATAATCTGGGTTTGCCGCCCAATCATTTGCCTCCTACTACCACCCCTCCCCCGGTAGCTGTGGGGCTGCAGCGCTCTTTTGCTGCGCAGCTATTCACGCCACGCATGCAGGTGCGTTGTGTGTTGGCAGGTTTAGCACTATTAATTATTTCAGCGTCCTCGTAGAAGGTAGCTGTGGGGCTGCAGCGCTCTTTTGCTGCGCAGCCATTCACGCCACGCATGCAGGTGTGCTGTGTGTTGATTGGTATAGCACTATATGGCGAGCAAGCTCATAGTTACAGTGGCTGTTGAGCAGCGTGCTCTTTTGTTGCTTCGGTGTTTGTGCCATGCACGCGTGTGTACCTGAACATATATTTTTTATGTATGTGTACACATTTTTATTATTGTTGTGTCGCTCTTGAATGTCTACCTTTTCCATCTTCCAAAAGCATCTTTAAAATGGCCTCCCTCTCCTTGGTATTTTTTGGGAGTGATTTTTAATATGTACATATTTTCTTTTCGTCTTTACTAAAAGAGCTAGCAGTTATCATGTTCGAAGCAAGGTTTCTCAGGCATATTGCATGGTTGTACGTTTTTTTGGTAGGTTTATAACATGGATGCAAGCTAACCCCCCTAAATGCAAAAGCAGTTAAAGCAGCTGGTAGTTGCAATATAATTGAAACAGAACCTGCCAAGAACGGTGTAGTTGCAAAAGTAAACATGTCAGAACGTGCATCCAATCAGTGCCTTTGATTCTTATACCAGTTGCCTATAATGAATATGCATGTACAGGGACGAGCTGCTGCAAGGAGTGCGGTTTGGTTGCTGTCTTCCTGCTCATGCATGGAGCAGATGCTGCCCAACGAGGTGTGTGCGCGACACATTTATTTTAGGGTTTGCCAGAACCATATATCTGCACCGTATTTGACCGTATGCATGTTGATTTCCCTGCTAAAAATACCGTGTGTACACCGTATATACCTATACATGTATGGTTCTGGTCAACCCTATTTATTTTGTGTGTGAGGGAATAAATTAGGTCAGTGTTTGCTAGCCGTTTTGTAAACGTGTTTGCTGCTGTCTACACGGAGCAGATGCTGTTGCTTCAAATTCTAACGATTTGGCTTTGAGAACGACCCACACAAATATAACTTTTGGGCTGAAACCGATTTGGTTTCCATACATCCTGGCGGTCTTTGGCATGTACGCTTACAGAACAGCACTTACAGAACAGCACTCACAAACAAAGAGCGCGTTCACACTAACGATACAATTATCCTGAAATTACAAGTTCACACTAACGATACAATTATCACACTAACGATACAATTACAAGTTCACACTAACGACACAATTACAAGTTCACACTAACGATACAATTATCCTGAAATTACAAGTGGAATTGTCTGAGTACATATGCAGGTGCACCATAAAATTCAAGTGGAACAAACAAAGGAGGCGTTCACACTAACGATACAATTATCCTGAAATTACAAGTGGAATTGTCTGAGTACATGTGCAGGTGAACCATAAAATTCAAGTGGAATTGTCTGTGTGAATAATGCAGGTTCTGGTCAGGCTGCTCCAAATTGTGAGGCAAGGAGTGAGCGGCCTGTCATGCCAAGAGGTGTGTGTGTGTGCGTATGCATGTGTTTGTGTGTGTGTGTGTGTGTGTGTGTGTGTGTGTGTGCGTGTGTGTGTGTGTGTGTGTGTGTGTGCGCGCGTGTGTGCGTGTATGCGTGTGTCATTGTTTGTGTTTCCAATGTTCCTTGATGTCACAAAAGCACGCACAATAGTGCATACGCATTCACCAGCGTATAGACTTGTGCATTCAATATGTGTATGTTGCATCTTTTCTTCTGGCAGGGTGGTTGTTTGCTCACATGCATCCATGTGTGTGTGCGTGTGCATCTGTGTGTGTATTCTGTGCGTGGGCTCCTCCTCTGCCTCTGTGTGTGTGTTTTGTGCGTGAGCTCCTCCTCTGCCTCTGCCTCTGTGTGTGTGTGTGTGTCTGTGTGTCTGTGTGTGTGTGTGTGTGTGTGTGTGTGTGTGTGTTTTGTGCGTGAGCTCCTCCTCTGCCTCTGCCTCTGTGTGTGTGTCTGTGTGTGTGTGTGTGTGTGTGTGTATTTTGTGAGTGAGCTCCTCCTCTGCCTCTGCCTCTCTGTGTGTGTGTTTTGTGCGTGGGCTCCTCCTCTGCCTCTGCTGCTGCCCTCCAAACTGCATATTTCAAGATGTCCCACCACACCCCTTCCCCCCAAACACACTATACACAACTGGGACAGCAATCTCACGCACGTGCATACACAACTGGGACAGCATTCTCACGCACGTGCAAACACATGCACACACACACGCACACACACATACACACACACACGCACACAAAAACACACATGCACACACATACACAGGTGAGTGCATGCCTGCAAGCCATGGCCGCCCTCCAAGCCGCGTCTGAAGGCATCCCCCCACACACACCCAGAGCCCAACCCAAGCACCTGAAAAGCGCACAGAGGAGCATTAGCAGCAGCAGAATCAGCAGCAACAACGCAGTCGGCCGGCGCACCCCCAGCTCAATTGACAGCAACAGCAGCAGCAGCGGCAGCAGCAGCGGCGGCAGAATGCACAAAGGGAGGACAATAGGTGGTGTGCCTGGATCCTTGTGGCAGTCTCTGCAGATTGGGTTGGTGCACAGACTGGCTTCTCTAATTCCCGTTCCTCCGCCGCCATCCCCACCACCACCACCTCCACTCCCTTCCAACGCCACCACCCATAACACAGACAACAGCATTAACATCACTACCAAAAGCGACGACGCCACCACCAACAACAGCAACAATAGCACCGACAACAACAGTTTCATCGCCACCAAAAGTCACAGCATCACTCTAACAACTCCCCCGCACACGGTCCCCCTGGTCAGCGGAAAATCACTGGCGCAGTCCATGGAGGCTCTTTTGAGCATGGGTGCGTGTTTAAATGTCCTGTTCATGTGTGTGTGTGTGTGTGTGTGTGTGTGTATGTGTGTGTGTGTGTGTGTGTGTGTGTCCAAGCTGGACATTGACCTCTGTAGACAGCAGTTGTTGCTGAGTTGAGTTTTATATTTTCATTCCTTTCACAAAGAGGAGCATTGTAGTAACCTGCAATGCTCACTTTAAAGAGCAGCTCCTGCACGTTCAAGTATGAAGACACAATCACCCACATGCATACGCACACACGCACGCACACACACGCACACACACACACACACAAACACACACACGCATGCACACACGCAATCTTACACACATGCTCACACACATTCACACATGCACACACACAATTGTATACACATGCTCACACACACACATACACACACACGCATGCAAACACGCACACACACAAACTCACACACATGCTCACACACAATCATACATGCGCGTACACACACAAACATACACACATATTTGAATCGCATCCTGTTGTCTGCTACCTGGATGCGTGCTGCACAGATTGCTGCAGGTGGCAAACTGAAATCTTTAAAACATGTCCTGTTGCTCGAAGGGGTGGAGCTGTGTGGCCGCTACCTGCTACCTTGAATGCTTACTGCCTGCTGCATAGATCACTGCAGCCACGTCAAATTTTGAAGCACATCTTGTTGTATGAAGGGGTGGAGCTGCATGGCCGCTACCTGCTACCTGGAATGCCTGCTGCTCAGATCACTGCAGCCAGCACACATCAAATTTTGAAGCACATCTTGTTGTATGAAGGGGTGGAGCTGCATGGTCGCTACCTGCTACCTGGAATGCCTGCTGCTCAGTCACTGCAGCCAGCATTCATCAAGTTTTGAAGCACATCTTGTTGTATGAAGGGGTGGAGCTGCATGGCCGCTACCTGCTACCTGGAATGCCTGCTGCTCAGTCACTGCAGCCAGCATTCGTCGAAATTGAAACACATCCTGTTGTTCGTAGGGGTGGAGCTGCATGGCAGCTACCTGGAATGCCTGCTGCACAGATCATTGCAGCCAGCACACATCAAATTTTAAAACACATCCTGTTGTTGGTAGGGGTGGAGCTGCATGGCAGCTACCTGGAATGCTAACTGCACAGATCACTGCAGCCAGCACACTTCAAATTTTGAAGCATATCCTGTTGTCTGTAGGGGTGGAGCTGCATGGAAGCTACCTGGAATGCTTACTGCACAGATCACTACAGGCAATCACACATCAAAATTTGAAACACATCCTGTTGTTCGTAGGGGTGGAGCTGCATGGAAGCTACCTGGAATGCCTGCTGCACAGATCATTGCAGCCAGCACACATCAAATTTTGAAACACGTCCTGTTGTTGGTAGG
>Ga0307947_1004963_pt1 | contig 10334 bp, 8 predicted proteins | sample OrgLakmetagen232_FD_201840 | JGI IMG/M metagenome (GOLD analysis project Ga0307947, IMG submission 201840) | Saline water microbial communities from Organic Lake, Antarctica - #232 | ecosystem: Environmental > Aquatic > Non-marine Saline and Alkaline > Saline | place: Antarctica: Organic Lake...
CACCCATGTCAAACTCTTGCTTCCTGGGCAGCAGGTGTAAGGAGGGGAATGGTGGTTATTCAACTTATACCATATGATTGCCGAGATACACCAAACCTTTTTGTGTTCATAGCACCCATGTCAAACTCTTGCTTCCTGGGCAGCAGGTGTAAGGAGGGGAATGGTGGTTATTCAACTTATACCATATGATTGCCGAGATACACCAAACCTTTTTGTGTTCATAGCACCCATGTCAAACTTTTGCTTCCTGAGCAGTAGGTATAAGGAGGAGAATGGTGGTTGTTCAATTCATACAATATGATTGCTGAGATACACCAAACCTTTTTGTGTTCATAGCATCCATGTCAAATTTTTGCTTCCTGAGCAGTAGGTATAAGGAGGAGAATGGTGGTTGTTCAATTCATTCAATATGATTGCTGAGATACACCAAACCTTTTTGTGTTCATAGCACCCATGTCAAACCTTTGCTTCCTGAGCAGTAGGTATAAGGAGGAGAATGGTGATTATTCAATTTATACCATATGATTGCCGAGATACACCAAACTCTGTGTGTATAGCACATATCACCTATGTTCAACCCTTGCTTTCTGGGAAGTAGGTGTGCGAGGGGATGGGCTTGGTGGTGATTCACCTGATCTCAAGTGTTTTTTGTTGTTCACTGAGCGTGGTGATTCACCTGATCTAAAGTGGTTTTGTTGTTCACTGGGAATAGTCATTCACCTGATCTCAAGTGGTTTTGTTGTTCACTGAGCGTGGTCATTCACCTGATCTCAAGTGGTTTTGTTGTTCACTGGGCATGGTCATTCACCTGATCTCAAGTGGTTTTGTCGTTCACTGGGCATGGTCATTCACCTGATCTCAAGTGGTTTTGTTGTTCACTGGGCATGGTCATTCACCTGATCTCAAGTGGTCATTCACCTGATCTCAAGTGGTTTTTGTTGTTCACTGAGCCCCTGTGTACATACGCCTACGTCAAACCCTTGCTTCCTTCCTGGCATAAGGTTTACACAGACAAGGCAAGTCGAGGGGTAGAAAAATATGCGGAGGTGACCTACGATTAGATCAACCTTCTTGCCCACACACCTACAGCACTTACCCCACAGCAATTTGTAAAGAAAGTGTGAGGAGCAAGCACCCATCTCTTGTTCACTTTGTAAAGAGAGTTTGAGGAGCAAGCACTCACCCCTTATCCACTTTGTAACAAGCATGTGAGGAGCAAGCACTCACCCCTTGCCCAATTGTAAAGAGGGTGTGAGAAGCAAGCACTCACCCCTTGCCCACTTCTAAAAAAAGGCGTGAGGAGCAAGCACTCACCTCTTATTGTCCTCACACAGCTTCAGCACAGGAGCGTTTTGGCCACACATCCTGCCTGCCCGTGATTGGTGCATCACGTACAGCACGCTGACCTCAAACAACTGCAGGGCTGGATGGTATCCTGCAAAGCGCAGGAAGGGCCTGCACGCACGTCCATGCATGCATGTTTGTGTGCACGCGTGTGTTTGTGTGTGCTAGGCAGGTGGTAAAAATGCGTATCCTATTAGGGCAGAGTGCGTAAATTCAGAATGCACGGATTTTACCTTGAACAGCTTTCAAAGCAGCACAACACATCAAGTCACAACATCACAACTCATAAACATTAATCTGCAAGCACACACATGAGGGGCTCGTCCAACCCATGCTGCCGTCACACACGGGGGGCGGTGCGGGTATACTGGGCACACACAATTACACACTGCACACACACACACACTGGGGGCGGTGCGGGTATACTGGGCACAGACAATTACACACTGCACACACACACTGGGGGCGGTGCGGGTATACTGGGCACACACAATTACACACTGCACACTGCACCCAAAAGGCAAGGTCACACACACCCTTGGAATGCTCCAGCTGGCTTACATTATCTTGAAAGGGAACGCACAGAAAAAGAGTGCAAAAACACAATGATCTCACCCCTTTCTGCCATCGCCAGTGGTGGTGGTGCGGTCCCTAGAAATACCCTAGCGAGAATACAACACTAAAACACACATGAAAACATGCAAGCACAGTGATCTCACCCCATTCTGCCTTCCCCTTGTGGCGGAATGAATGCACCGGGTGTAGCCAAGGGTATGGACACCAGGGGAGGTGGTAGGGGAGGCACTTCATGGGTGGAAGCAGCCGCAACAGCAGCAGGAGAGCCAGACGGCGGAACAAAATGTGGGTGCTGTTGCATGCGCACAGGGGCAAACATGCCTCCCATGTAGGCCTGAGTGTGTGTGTGTGTGTGTGTGTGTGTGTGTGTATGTGTGTGTGTGTGCGTTGCGTGTGAGCAGGCGTTGAGAAATCAGTGAGCGAAAGAGAAATTGATAACGGTAATTGTGAGCACTTAGTAGGGCACAACCACTCACTCGTATGCAATATACAATATACCATAAAAGTTTGCACCATTGCTTGAAGTTAAGGCGTGTGCACTTTTGAGGTGCATTTTTAGGGTTGGCCAGAACCGTATGTATACACCGTATATGACCGTATGTTTGGTGATTTCCCTGCCAAACATACTGTATAAACATCGTATATGAAGGGTTCTGGCCGACCCTACGTACTTCACATGCAGCTGCATTTGCTTACGAGCACCGTCATGGAGTCCTAGTACTCTGACCACAACTATTTTCCGTCAAAAGAGAAAGGCAATAACAGAACGCCAAATAACACGTGAGGCTGGCCAGAAGCCGCCTTCGTTCGGACCAAAAGCTCAAATACGGTGCTTTTAGCATGGAAGTCTCAAACACGATGTCTTACATGGGGTATCTTGGTACGCATATGGGCATATGTGCACTCATATCCGGTCAGCCCAACGAGAATATGTAGGGTTGGCCAGAACCATATATATATACGGTGTATGTACGGTAATTTTGGCAGGGAAATCATCAAATATACGGTCATATACGGTGTATATATACGGTTCTGGCCAACCCTAAGAATATGCTTATCAATTTGATCTCTTACTGAAGTGCTTAATGGTGTCTGCCACAAAAAAGCTTTTTGGCAATGAACTCTCTTTATAAGAAAAAGGAAACAAACTGTGCCACTGAGCGTGCCCATGGACTCACTTGATCAGGTGTGATGTCAGCCACAAAGGGGTCCACACGCTGGGTCATGTGGGGCCCTGTGTGTGATTGTGTGTGAATGTGTGTGTCGGGGTGTGTGTGCATGTGTACGTGTGGGTGTATGTGTGTGTTCATGTGTGTGCATGTGTATGGGTGTGCGTGTGCGTTGGGCAAGCAGTTCTTTGCGGCGGGGAAAGGGCTGGGAGGTGGCCATCATTTTGGTCATGATTTCTAGGGTTTGAAGCATGGCAAGACTCATCACTGATCCTGACCTTGTGCACAACCCTGCCTGTGTGCAAAACACATTCCCTTACCTGGAGTGACTTTGAGAGGGCTCCTTGCTCCACACCTCCCGCCTGAATGGGCCACAACGGGGGGCTGCAGCATGTGTGCATATGTGCACGTGTGTGTGTGCGCGTGTGTGTGTGTGCGTGTATCCGTGCATAAAAGACTGTGGGTTCAATCAGACGAGTGCAAAGATGGCCAATCTCAAGCACGTTTAGCCCCACTAACACAAACCTGCTGCTGCTGCTGTTGTTGTTGCTGCAGATGTTCCTGCTGCTGCTGCATCTCGTGTGCTACCTATTGTAGGCAGGCAGGCAGGCAGGGGCGTTTGTGTTGACTTCTTGAAATGTAATGTACATACAGCAAAAGACACGTGTATGTGCGTTTAAGAAAGCATGCGTGTATCTTGGTGTATGCGTAGAAGGCAGGTATGCGATCATAGTTGAGCTTTTCAAGAGCAAATGAGCTCAAGCTAGTACTAGCTTACTTCTGCTCACCTGCTGTTGTTGCCGCTGCCTCTCTTGCTCTTCCATTGCTGCCTGCTGCTGCAACTGGTGATGATCTGGACTGTGTGGCTGGAAATGCTGCTGCTGCAGCTGCTGCTGGAGCTGCTCGATGGGAAGGGGGTCAGTCTCGGGGATTGAGGCGAGCGAAGGTTGCCTGCATGTGTGCACGTGGCATGAATTAAACCCAGCCTGTGTTTTTCTCGATTGATATAGCGCAAAAGGCCTTATTCAGAAGTTACCTGTGTGTATGAACTCGGGCACGAACGCTTTCTTAACTAGTAATTAGTAATGCAGATGTGCTTTTGCGTACGCACATGGTATACCGCCAAAATTGGCTGCATGCAGCATTAACTATCTGTCAAGCCAATGCAGACTGCAATGATGAAGCTTATAAGATGGCATGCTTCAATCACACATCTTCACATCTTACAGAACGTTGCTGAGCAGCGGGCGTGGTGAAAATATTCATTAGGGGTTGGTCAATGATGCACCATCATTTGAGTTGACCGCCCACTTTGTTTTGTACACTCTGCTAGACCTCAGATGATTGCGTACGAGTCACGTGTATGACGGTTGACAGATGACTAGGGTTGGCCAGAACCATACATTTAAAGGTATATACGGTGTACATACGGTAATTTTAGCAGGGAAATCACCATACATACGGTCATATACGGTGTGCATATACGGTTCTGGCCAACCCTACGTATGACGTGTTCAGCCGTGAAGGATGGAGCAAGAGCGCACCTGCTATGCCGCCTGAACAAAGGCTGCTGCTGCTGCTGCTGCTCAGACTGTGGCTGTTGTTGCTGCTGATGTTCTTCTTCTGTGCTCTGCTGCAACGGAGCCTCCAGAGGTCGCCTTTTGGCAGTGAACATTCGCGCCAATAAGCCTGGCGTTTCTTTCTCTTCCTGCTCATTAGGACCTGGAGGCACAGGTCCTGGAGGTACAGGACCTGGAGGTAGAGAATCCGGAACGGCAGGTGACAGCTGCGGCAGCGGCAGGTCACCAGGTAGCACACCAGCAGGTGCAGTTTGATGCGACAGACCAGCAGCAGTTTGATGCGGTAGACTAGCTGGTTGCGCCTCCGGTTGAGTCAAGACTGGCTGTTCGTCAACAGGTATGGGAGGGTTGTGACTCCCTGCAGGCTGAGCCATGGGCTGCTGCCCATTCTCCACAGTTGGCGGGAACTGTTGCTCCTGCCCCTGGTCTTGCAGATGCGGGCCGTCCTGCTGCTGGCTCAACGGAGGTCTTCTTTTCTTGGTGGAGAAAATGCGCTTCAACAGGGAAGGCTGCTCCTGCTGCTGCTGCGGTTCTCCCTGCTGGAGTGGATCTACCTGCTGCATCTGGTGTGGGACTTGTTGCTGGGCAAGGGAGTCCATCCCTTGCTGCTGCGCCCACTGTGCCTGCTGCTGCTGCTGCTGCTGCTGCTGCTGCCAATGTTGCTGCTGCTGCCATTGCTGCTCCTGCTGTTGCTGCATGGGGTCCAATGACCGATTTGCCTTTGGTCAACGCACTTTTCTCTGTTTTACACAAGGGTATCATTCCAGTTCATTTGAATTGGTTTACCTAAAAAATATAGAAGGCAACTAGCGACGGTCAAACGTCGAGCTGGAAAGTTGACTCATATTTAGGACCAGTGTTCTTTAAATTAATTAAATCTACCTTCGCGGTTTTTGTTTAAACAAAAGAGCAAATCGATTCTAAACGCAGGATGCCACGCGTACCTCGATTTCCACGGTTTATAAATGTTGAAACATAAATCTCGAAGACATAGAAAGTCTGAGCTGTGGAGTTCACCCATGCTCTGGAAATTCTTAAAATGCTTGTGTGGAAATGTGACTGGCACCCTGTTCAGGATGAGGAACACGTTTTGCTGGACTGTCCGCATGAAAATTTTGTCAGCCTTCACACACAGCACTAGCTTGTCTTCCCACCTCAGTATGAGGATAGCCTAACTTGCTTGAGGACCAAATATTTGAAACAACCAGGTCTGTATTGTCTCTCTTGTGGCTGAGTGCCTATTCCTTTTCCTTCCTTTTTCTAGCGCTTTTTTGATTTGATTACAGAATTTCCATAAGCTTCCGCTCAGATGCCCCCCAGAGGCAGATATAGCGAACCTTACCTTACCTCAGCCATATGGAAATTTGATTTCCAAGAGGGTTCCAAAACAGGACTTTTGCTTCTACATAGCTGGTGGAATAACTGCGTCCCCCAAGAATGCTTTTCACCCATACTCCTCTGATTCCGGCCAATTTACGCGTGGATATTTGTTTAACCGTTCTGAAAATACAGCATAATTCTATGACGGCACGCTGCCAAGCTTGAACTCTGATTGTAGCTGCTTAATAAATGCAGTGACTTTAAAAAAAGCTCTTGAGAGTGGGAATGACATGAGAGTCCGACGTTAGCAGTATATTCAAAGTAATGGAGGCCCAAACTGTGCAAGGATGGCAAATCACTTGACTTTGCCGTCTTATTGGTGCTCTGTCTTCTGTCTTTTTGCTCCAACCTTCTCTTGTGCAGCTTGGAAGTCCGACCTACAAGCAAATCAGGAGGCAAACACAAGGAAAGTATTATTGTAAGCTGTATGTAGGCCATTTAAATCAAAATTTATCCTGAAAACATGTCGTAAATAGTACAGCCCAATATAAAATTGAAAAGACAAGCCTGCGCCACTTTTTAAGCAGCATTGAACCAAGTTGTGCTGCAAATCAGACTGGGTTGCAAATCCACTGCCTTCTTCCACTCACTCTAATTGCCCGTTCAATCTCAACATTGGCAGCCATGTAAAGTCTTTGAGGGTGGTCAGCGTGCGGTCAACCTCTGCCTTCACCTGTCAACGTATACAGACATTGCTTCAGCATTGAACTTCCAATGTTGAGAGTGCAGCCGTTCCATGTTGAATGTGCAGCCGTTCCATGTTGAATGTGCAGCCGTTCCAAAGTTTGTAAGAACACAAACCAAGCGTTGGAACCCTTAACAAAGGCACGCAGTGGAAGTAAGAGCGGAATTTCAAGAGACCAGGTAAGTCATGTAATTACTAGGCACCGAGACGGGGCTCACCTTCTCATGCACTTCGTCCTTGTCAAGGTCGGTATCAATGCTGGTCCACACAGGGGTCTTTTGCTCTTCAAACATTTCAGCAACCTGAGCAGAGGCGGTGCGTATCGTTAGCATGTGCGAAAGCTTGTAGCTTTGTGCACGTCTGCACATGCTTTTGTATAAGTAACGGTGCTCAGAGCAGTTATGGTATTTAAGCCTTATAGGCTTAAATGCTACGACATGTATAGCGTGCGCCATATTCTCAAAACTGATCCCTTATACGCTTTAAATTCTGATTTGCAGTGAATCAGAAGGAGGGAGCAGCGTTAGCAATGCTAACGTAGCATGCTAGAACCAGATAGTTGGAAATTGGAGATTTATTTGAAAGACCACAACCAATGCTTTTAAAGATCCTTCCTTCATCAAATTAGCATTCCCTGGAAAGGAACTATGTGAATTAACAACATAACACACCTTTTCTTGAAATTCAGGTGTCTCGTAACGCTCATCTCCAAAGCCGCCACGCTCTTTGGCCGCTTCAGGAGACACCTGAAAGCAATACACAAGGAAGGAAGCACGCCTAAAACTTCATGCTGCATAATTTGTATAATAGAGGAGTGTGCGAACATCGCGGCGTGTTGTATGGTGACTGAAAGCTTGTGAAGCCTAAATAATTCAAGTTGCACAAACATGATATAATGATGAGGTGAGTTTCCTTCCTCTTCAACACACCATCACAGCATTGTAGAGGAGTACTCACGAATTGGACATATCTAGAAATTCTGCAAGTGCTACAAGATGCCTTTGGTTTGTGCTCGGAGCATGAACCAGGTGCTTGAAACAACATGGTAAAGGAAAAACATGGGAAAGGAAAATTTGGTAACGGGAAATATTTTAATCCTGATCCTGAGCTCAAATCAGTTGCAATACTGTACTGCGCTTGGTTGTTTTGCGAATAAAAACATAATTATCCATGCCCCTCACAATAAGTCAGGCCGAAGATTTTGTTTTTTTGGACCTTGCAAAACTTCGACTTTCCAGCGGGGACGATTCTGGGCTCTGCACAGGACCCCCATTGTTTTCAGGGGCAACCACCATCGTTACGGCCGAGTTGAAGCCTGAGAAGCGGACGTGGTTCCGCCTTGGGAGCTCCTGAGGCAGACATTGCCAGTGAGCAAGCTAGCAAGCAACCCTGCTGCTGACCAGCAAGGATCTTTCCTGCTCCATTTGGACTTTGGGCAGACCCATGCTCAGCCACCTATGGGGGTTCAAGCTTCTCCAGGGGAGAAGCAGTAGGGCAGAGCTGCTGCTGTCTCAGGTGCAAGTCCTGGAGCACGGTGTGCTTGCATGCACCAGACAGTCATCCTCCAACACAAGCAGCAGAAGCAGAAGCTCCAGAGGCAGAAGGGAGAAGAGGGAAGCCGAGTGACACCCAAAACAATCGCAAAAAATCACAATTCTTCCTAGATTTTGAAGGTCCTCGCAAAGCTAATTGCTCGCAAATTAATTATTATAATTCTTTGGGCACCTCGCAAAAAGTAGACCTCGCCATACTAAAAGCGCAGTACGGTACTCACTAAGTGTCGCTGATATCTTCCGTTATATGCACAACCAGGCACACACCTGGAGGTACAGCACTAGATCCGGGGCAGGCAAGCTCTGATCAGGTGCTTTGCACCACTGCAGATTTGGCAACACAACACAGGTTAAATCGTTAGTGAAGTAGACTCAATAGAGTCATACACTGAGCACATGCTTCAACATGGATGCTTCTAGCTCCGCCCTTAATCCTTCAAAATCGATATGCAATTCAGAGAGGAAGTTATTACGCAATTAATCAGGCAGCTGCAAAGAATGCTTTCATGCAGTTCACAATAGCATACTATCATACTGGATGGGAATGGCCTATTAGTGGAAAAAGCCGGCACAACATCGCTGGGCGCACCTCCAGGCTCATGGTGTCTTTCCCCTTGGCTGAACTGTACGCAATGCCACTGTACGCGTAGCGGTCCACCACCAATGTGATGCCAGCTGCTAGCTTGTCGAGCAAGGACTGCCTGCACGGAGTTGAAGCACACATTCAATTTAGCAGAAAAAAAGAGCAAACGGAGCTTCAGCAAGCTTCAGACCCCATTGTGCATCACGTCACCCGTCGATCTGGACATTCAAATTTGCCTAGTGGGAGAAGGACAATCTTGATTCCTATGTCATGCTCCTAGCAATTCCCAGCAGTAATGCTGTTTTAGTACACAAAAACAAATCCTGCATTCTGCATACACATTGCATTCTGCATACACATGCACCAGCATGGCGCACCTCTTCTCCCATCGGTTTTGCACAAACAACAGGTGCACCTCCTCGTCTGTCATCTCCAACTCCTTTGACAGGTACTTGTTGATACGCTTGCCGGACTCAGTTTCACGGTCGGGGAAGCGCCACAACTCTGCTGCCAACTACGATTAAGTGAAAGGTAGGGCGACTTTGACCGAGTAATGACAGGCGAACGGTCAAAACTCACGTGAAGACGCACCCAAATGCGGGCCTGTATACACATACTTGCAAAGTGGTTTGACCGGATGCAAAGGCACTACAAACTCACATCACGCTTCTTCAGGTGCTCCATGAGCTTGTTGCACTGGGTAGTCTTGCCACACTTGTCTACGCCCTCAAACACGATGAAGGCACCTGCAGTTGGCGACGCGAATGACAGTGAGTCCCTCTCATGCAACAGACGCATGCTTTGCGCGCGCAGTGTGCTTCATAGCCTAACAGTTGCGCCTAAGGAGACGCGCACTCCCTGGCCGACCTGGCCCACCAAGTGCGCAGATTTGTCGTGCCATTCAAATGCTTGCACACGTGGCCCTTGGGTTGCTGCCTGGAGCCTGCTGGGGCCCCCAGGTCTTCAACAACTGCTTATGTACCTCTGGGGGGGCTCTTCTCCTCCGTCGAAGTAGAGGCCTTGGCCATAGCAGTAAGGGCAGCCATCGCCTCCTCAGCCATGCTGTGTTTGTTTCTGGCGATGGAGATGCTGTTTTTCGCTCGGTTTAGATATGGGACTGCGGTCCAACGGGCTGACCTCAACAGACCCCCTGAGCTGATGGAATTGATTTTGGTGTATTGCTGCAAGAAAGAGAAATGGAGACGAATTATATTGTTACATGCCCAAAGAATTCCCGACGGGTTGACCACTGTAATATCAAATATGTTGCACTGGTCTTAAGGCGAGAACACGCACAATTTAGTCAAGTAGGGAGGTGGGTGAAACAAACAGTGTAAACTTTTCACACACACACACACACACACACACACACACACACACACACACACACGCACGCACGCACGCACGCACGCACACACACACACACACACACACACACACACACACACACACACACCCACACAC
>Ga0307947_1004966_pt1 | contig 10332 bp, 10 predicted proteins | sample OrgLakmetagen232_FD_201840 | JGI IMG/M metagenome (GOLD analysis project Ga0307947, IMG submission 201840) | Saline water microbial communities from Organic Lake, Antarctica - #232 | ecosystem: Environmental > Aquatic > Non-marine Saline and Alkaline > Saline | place: Antarctica: Organic Lake...
TGCACTCCACTCAGCACCCAACCCACCACACCACCCATCACCGTGAACACCACTCAGCACCCAACCCACCACACCACCCATCACTGTGCACTCCACTCAGCACCCAACCCACCACACCACCCATCACCGTGAACACTACTCAGCCCCCTACCCACCAGGCAGCAGTGCTTCTCCTCCAGCTTCAGCATTGCAACGTAGGGGTCTGCCAGCACTCCATGATTCTGTGCGTGGGGATGTTTTGTGTATGAGTGGATGTTGTTGCAAGTCGAATGCTTTGTATTTTGTGTGTATTTTGTGCACAGATGCTGTGGGCATGCTGTATGTTTTTGCATGTGTGGATGCTGGGTGCATGTTGTTTATTTTGTGTGTGTACGTGTGTACAGATGATGAGTGCATGTCGTGCGTTTTGTATGAGCAAATGCTGAGCACGTGTGCCCGTGTGTTATTAACAAGTTTGATGCAATATATGTTTCGTGTGAGGGTACTCTGATGCGTTTGCCCTTCCTGGCTTGATTTGGTCAGAGCGTGTGCGTAACTGCTGAGTTCAGTGTGTAGCACTTGAACTCCAGTTCTTTGAGAGAAGCTCTCATATCACTTCTGGTTTTAATCTATGTTCTTCCCCAGTTTCATGTAAATTTTCCACCGCCATCTCTAATGCAAACGTAATAGAGCTTTGTACAATGGAGTGCTTCCTTTATGCATCTTATCATTCATACTTTCTATTTTATCGTTCACTTTCTATTTTATGTATACTAACGCTGTTTGAGAAATAAAACGCACAAAGAATGACCATGCAGGCAGTGAGTGTTACACACATGATACACGGTAGGCCAAAACCACATACATATGATCGGCACATGTAGCGTCTTTTCACAGTGACACTACATATCATTAATTTGAACACGTTCAGACTCCCTAGCTGAAAGCACAGGGCAGGCCAGAGCCACACACATAAACAGAGCATACACGCATAGCATCTTGAGGCAGTAACCCTACGTATCATTTATGCCAGTAAGTTCAGACGCCGCAGCTAAAGGCACAGGGCAGGCCAGAGCCACACACATAAAAAGAGCATAAACGCATAGCATCTTGGGGGAGTGACCTTACATACCATAAACAACTTTAAATCAGCATGCTCAAACTCCCCAGCTCGTGCATGTTCAGACGCCTCAGCTCATGCGCAAGGCCGGCCAGAGCCACATGCATTAGCAAAGCATAGCATCTTGTGGTAATGACCCTATGTATCATTTATGCCAGCACTTTCAGACGCCTCAGCTCATGCTCGAGGTCGGCCAGAGCCACATACATAAACAGTGCATACACACATGTGGCAGTGACCCTACGTATCATTTATACTAGTACGTTCAGACGCCTCAGTTGGTGCATACCAGAGCCACATACATAAACAAAGCATAGCATCTTGTGGTAATGAGTAGGGTTGGCCAGAACCACATATATACGGTTAATATACGGTATTTCTGGCAGGAAAATCACCAAATATGCGGTCATATACGGTGTATATATACGGTTCAGGCCAACCCTAGGCATGAGTAACTCTGCGAACTTTAAGAACATCAGCACGTTGAGTCTCCCTAGCTCGTGCACGTCCAGACTCCCTAGCCACAGGCGCAGGGCAGGCAAAAAAAAACAAATTGCACACCTTTCAAACATTATTTTGGCATCTTTGGTCGAACAAACTTGACAGACACGCACAGTCGTACGCAATCAACGATCACAGCCCTGGCCGATCTTGCACATGCACACCCTCTCGTAAATCGTGTTACGTCACACATGCATGCACACACCACGTACTCAACACTTACTTAGCTGTATTAGTGCCCTGTTGCATCTTAAAAAAGCTTTTGCTATGTTGCCTCTTGACAAATTCCTTCTAATTCTGGAAAACCTTATCTGCTAGCACACACACACACACACACACACACAGACACACCTTTTCACACACACACACACACACAACACACACACACGCACGCACGCACGCACGCCCGCCCGCCCGCACGCACGCACACACGCACGCACACACAGACACACACACACGCACACACGCACGCACGCACGCACGCACGCACGCATGCACGCACACACATACATACACATACACACACACACACCACAACATGGCCAGCCTCAATTGAGCTGCGATCTTGCACACGGACGTAGGAAAAGCTGTGCATACGCACCTGCTGTCACACACACACCCACACCTGCATGAATTTGTGACCCAGTGCGCGCGTCACACTCAGCTCGTAACCAGCACATGGACCTGTTGTGGCTTGCACGTAGCCGTCCTGCATGCATGTGTGTATGTATGTGCTATGTGTGTGTATGTATGTGCCGTGTGTGTGCTAGTGTGTGTGTGTGTGCATGTGTGCATGCATCACACTCAGCACGTAGCCATCCTACAAGAGTATATATGTATATATGTGGCTGTGTGTGCATGCATGTGTTTTTGTTCAACGTGTGTGTATGTGTGGGTTTGCTTGAGTACTTGACGTCCAGGTATGTTATGGCAATACGAGAAAGAAACCGAGCAACCATAAAAAAGAAACTGAGCAACTATAACAAAGCAGTTGCGTAAATCACAACTTATAGGAACTAAGTTGAATGCATGCAGGTTCTGGCAGTGTCAGAATGTGCGCATTATTTCTAAGCAAACATAGTGCCGAACTTTGTCAATATTATAAGCACCAAAAAGTTGGAGTGTCTAGCACGAGCGGTGTGTCTGAATGATGTCTACGTCTCCTCTTGTCACCTCTTGTCCACGTCTCCTCTTGTCACCCCATCAAAATACATGCATCAAAAAATCTGAATGATGTCCACGTCTCCTCTTGTCACCCCATAAAAAAACATGCATAAAAAACATGCATCAATGCGGTTGGCCAGAACTGTATAAACTAACCGTATATGACCATACATCTGGTGAAATTTCTTCCAAAAAGTCTGTAAGTACACACTATATATAGTTCTAGCCAACCCTACGCATCAGACAGCGCGCACAAAAAAATGCACAGCAAGGCAATGCAAATGTAATATATTTTATAATAAAGAGATTTATTGTATATTTATTTTACCATAGGGTACCGTAACCAATCCGAGGTTTAAAAACAAACACCCAAATAATTAGCCCCAATGCGAGCAATGCAAGGGGGGCAACACATAATTAATAAACACAATGCGAGCCTATGCTAGGGCCTTCTGGCCCTATGATTTGCACCTGCATGCGTATGCACGCGCGTGTGCACGCGTACGTATGTGTGCATGCGCACGTGTGCGTGCGTGCGCGTACGTGCGTGTGCGTTCGCGTGTGTGTGTGCGTGTGCGTGCGTGTGTGTGTGTGTGTGTGTGTGTGTGTGTGTGTGTGTGTGTGTGTGTGTGTGTGTGTGTGTGTGTGTGTGTGTGTGTGTGTGTGCGTGCGTGCGTGTACGTGTGAGCGTGCGTTGTGTACGTGCGTGTGTGTACGGTTGTGTGCATACATGCGTGCATGCATTATGTACTTGTGCGCGCGCGTACGTGTGTGCATGTGCGTACGTGTATGCATGCACGTTTGTGTGTGTGTGTGTGTATGTGTGTGTGTATGCATGTGGGTACGTGTGCGTGCGTGAACATGTGAAGGGAATGAAGGCACCCTTCCTCTTGGTCCTTCCTCTCCAATAGGGGGCCAGCCTCCCAAGCTGTTTTTCCACCTTGGTGGCGTTGAGAGATGGCTTTGGGAGATTTCCCGGCCTGCCCCTGTTCATGCTTAATTAATTAATTACAATGCGAGCTTGGCGAGGCCCTTGTAACTTACATATTAAATTGCTCCCGACACACCGCGAGGGGGTCAAAAGAGTCCGCGTAGCGCGGTGATATAAGTACCCTACGGTATGTTGTTTTGACCAACCCTGCGCATCAGACAGCGCGCACAACAAAATGCACAGCAAGGCAACGCAAGCATACAGCCCACCTGAGCACCGCATCTGAATGGTCTCTACGCATCTGTAACGTCCACACCCCAAACCAAGCACGTGAGGCATCACATTTCAGCACAACACAGTACAGCACAGCACAGCACAGCACAGCACAGCACAACGGTACAGTGAGCATGCACGAATGCGCAGCCCACCTCTAGAACGCGCGTCGTGTCTGAATGGTGGCTTCGTATCCGTGATGCTTCCCCCTTGTTCCTCCCGTTGTGGCGAACGGTCACCACGTCCCCCCGAAACTGGCCGTGCTCGTCCTTGTATCCTAGCACAGCTGAAACAGGACAAAAGGAGACAACACACAATATATTGGTGTGAGAAGTGGAGTCTTGTGTGTTTGAGACGTTGGCCGTGCTCGTCCCTGTTTCCTAGAACAGCTGGAACAGGGCGAAAGGAGAAACAATATTTTGGTGTGGAGTGTGGAGTCTTGTGTGTCTGAGACGTTGGCCGTGCTCGTCCCTGTATCCTAGCACAGCTGAAACAGGATTAAAGAAAACAATACACAATATTTTGGTGTAAAAAGTGGAGTCTTGTGTGTTTGAGACGTTGGCCGTGCTCGTCCCTGTATCCTAGCACAGCTGAAACAGGATTAAAGAAAACAATACACAATATTTGGGTGTGAAAAGTGGAGTCTTGTGTGTCTGAGACGTTGGCCGTGCTCGTCCCTGTATCCTATCACAGCTGAAACAGGGCAAAGGATAATATTAGTTTGGTGTGGAGTCCATTCAAGATTTATGTGTCTGAGACATTGGTTGTGCTCGTCCCTGTATCCTAGCGCAGCTGATGAAAAGTAAAAATAAAACTCGTGAAAAACAGATATTGAGAAAATAGCACTTATAAGTCAGGATAGCCATTGCCCACCAAAAAAGGGGAAATTCATGCCCCTTTCTTGAACTGCACATCTGAGGTCACCCAATGGTTTCTATGCATAAATGTAACTTTTCTGCATAAGAGTTAATAAGTTTGGGGTCAAGGGTGAGAGTGAGGGGCTGGATTTGTGCCATTCCCTGCCAGAATGGTGGTATGGGTGTAGAAATGCGGGTTCAAGTCCAAATTTCAACAATTCTTTTGTTCCCAGATTGGTTTACGGTCAAACCATACCCCATTTAAGCAAAAAAAAAGGGGGTGAAATTTGCCCCTAAGGACTTAGTGCGTGGGCCTGCTTGCTGGGCGAAAATGGTGCATTTCTGGAAACCCCGGAAACACGCTTTCTGGCCATCACCTGAGTGTCGGAAACCCTTCAGTATGCTCCCAAGGCATACCCTGTCAAGTTTATGGTCTGGAATGCTGGGGCTGGGCCGTGGAGGCAGCGACAGCTGATATTTTCAAAAGCCATCAACTAGCAACCTCCCACAAAAGAAGCATAGGCTCTCTTGGTACTATAAAAACATCTAAAATCTTCAATGACAACTCACCGACCAAGCCCAGGTGGGCGACCAGAGTAATCGCTGTTGATAATTATTGTTATAAATGTTTCAAAGAACCAGCTGCAAAAACCGGTTCTCGAATTTATGCAGGGAGAAAAAGGCTGAAATTCCCCTGCCAAAAAGTGGGTCCAAAACCGGACCCTGACCCCAGACCCCCGGACCTTCACCAAAATGTCCGCAATAATATTGCAAACACCCCTGGTAAATTGCTGGCACCAGAGGGGAGCTTTTGAAAATCCATTTTCTGGCAGGGAATTCCACCCTGCCCACCTGGGCACCTACCGCCACAAACTGAGTATGCAGGGGTGTTCAGTTAGGTCCAGCTTGAGGTCCTGCATACTCAAAAGTGGGTGGGAGCGTTGGGGCAAGAATTCTCACAGGAATGGCTCACTTGATTATAAGAACAAGAGAATGATAAAGTACGCAGGCAGTAAAACCACTCCGCACGTTAATTCAGGAGCCACTTTCAAATAACTGTGCAACTCCTGTGCCTGTCTGCCCCAGATTTACAGATCACAAGCAAAGGAACGTAGCAAAATGATTAACCCCCCATGCATGGACTGAAGTGATCACTAACTAACACAGCATGGACAGGTGAGTGATCATTTAATCACACAGCGTGGACGAGGGAGTGATCATTAACCCACACAGCGCGGACGAGTGTGTGTGTGATCATTCACTCACACAGCGTGGATTAGAGGAGGTCACACTGTGGGATGTTAGGTGCTTATCGCCACAGCATGGGCTGGGAAAAATAGTGTGTGGATTAATAGGTAGCAATTACCCAGACAGCGTGGGCTCGTGGGTGAGTGTGGGCTGATCAGATTGGTGAAAAAGAGTGTGTGGACTCTTAGATGAGCAAGTAACCCACACAGCATAGGCTCGTGGGTGAGTGTGGGTTGATCAGATTGGTGAAAAAGAGTGTGTGGACTCTCAAATAAGCAAGTAACCCACACGGCATAGGCTCGTGGGTGATTGTGGGCTGATCTGAGCATGCAGCCACCAAAGTCAGGCAGCCACAAGGGAACAGGAATGACAACCACAGTCAGGCTGGCTCAATTGCATCTGAGTGGTGCTGCAGCAAGTCCCAGACTCTGCTCAAAACCCTTATTCACCAAAATAAGAACGCTACACACACACGTAATTACACACACACACGCACATGCCTACAAACATATATACGCATGCACACATACCACACGCACATACACACACACACACACACAACCACACACCTGTGCTGTCTCCCACGTTCGCTACAGCCACACAGGTGCCTTGGATAACCGCAGCTGTGCACGTGCACCCACACTCAAGCATTTTCTCTGATCGCTGTGACAACAGAAGCAGCACCAGCAGAATATGGAAAGAGTGTGTACCAGGTGCGTGTATGTATGTGTGTTTGTGTGTACTTATTTGTGCAAGCGTGCGTTTTTGTGATTTGATAGAGTTTGCCCTGGCGGAGTCGCCTAGGTATAACCACCGCTATGTGTAGAGTTGGCCAGAACCGTATATATACACCGTATAAGACCGTATATTTGGTGATTTCCCTGCCAAAAATACCGTATATACACCGTATATATATGATTCTGGCCAACCCTAGCTATGTGCAATGGCCACAGGCCCGTCTCTTACAATTTAAGCCCAACAAATGTGGCTGCCGGTTACCCCCCTTTGTAAACCCTTTGTGAACCCTTACAATTCAAGCTTAGGAGAATATGCGTGCGGACATTGCTACGTAAGCGTCCCCCCCCCCTTTATGCCTATGTTTAGGGTTGGCCAGAACCATACATATACGGTGTATATACGGTATTTTTGGCAGGAAAATCACCAAATATACGGTCTTATACGGTGTATATATACGGTTCTGGCCAACCCTACCTATCTTCCTGGTACACACCAGCGGCACCAACCTTTCAGATAACAAACCCAAGATGGAAATTCACGCGCACGCACTCAGCCACACGTACACATTAGATTGTCCTTTGTTCTGGATACACTGGCAAAATTCCATTCTCTTACGCTTCAAGCTCAGGTTGGAAACTCAAGGGCACGCACTCAGCTACATACGTATTAATACTGACACATACACATCCACACATCCACCTTGCCCCTTTGTTTTTTGTACAACGGCAGCAGACCAACCTCTGGATTACAACCTCTGGTTGATGCGGGAAGGGCAAAAATATACATTCTGGGGGTGCGGGAAGGTGCGAGATTCTCCTAAATATTTCTGAAATTTGGGGTGCGGGATGAGTACGGTAAGGTACGGTAAATAACAAACTCAGGACCGATGCAAAACACAGCCCACCCCTTACCTTGCCCTTGGTTCATCACCTAGCCAACCTTAATAGATATAAAACACATGACAGATACAAAACGCAGCTTGCCCCTTACCTTGCCCCCTTGCTCTTTAAACACCAGCACCTGGCCAACCTTAATACCGTAGGGTACTTATATCACCGCGCTACGCGAACTTTTTTGACCCCCTCGCGGTGTGTCGGGAGCAATTTAATATCTAAGTTACAAGGGCCTCGCGAAGCTCGCATTGTAATTAATTAATTAATTTTAAGCATGAACGGGGACAGGCCGGGAAAGCCTCGTTCTCTCAAGGCCTCCAAGCCCCCAAGTCTCATCCAAGACAAATAGCTTGGGAGGCTGGCCCTCTATTGGGGAGGAAGGACCAAGAGGAAGGGCGCCTTCATTCCCTTCACATGTGCATGCACGCACACGCACATACCCGCATGCATACACACATACACACACACCTATACGTGCATGTACACACGTACGCACATGCACACACGTACGCGCGCACACATACACACACACACGCACACACACATACGCACGCACACACAATTACACAATGCATGCACGCATGTATGCACACAACGGTACACACACGCACGTACACAACGCACGCTCACACGTACGCGAACGCACACACGCACACGCACATGCGCATGCACGCATACGTACGCGTGCACATGCGCGTGCACACGCATGCAGGTGCAGCTCATAGGGCCGGAAGGCCCTCGCATAGGCTTGCATTGTGTTTATTAATTATGTGTTGCCCCCCTCGCATTGCTCGCATTGGGGCTTATTATTTGGGTGTTTTCAAACTTCGGATTGGTTACGGTACCCTACGGTACATTTAGAATGCAAGACCGATACAAAACGAAGCTTGTCCCTTACCCTGCCCCCTTGCTCTTGGTATACTGGCAGTTGGCCAACCTTAATAGATATAAAATGCAGGACAGATACAAAACGCAGCTTGTCCCTTACCCTGCCCCCTTGCTCTTGGTATACTGGCAGTTGGCCATTCTCTCGCGCCTTGAGTTCATAGGTGGCCATTTGGTGACCACTGCCTCCAGCTGGGTAGGTAACGGTTTTTGGCGGTTGGTCGTACAATGAGAGTGCGGCCTTGTGAGCCTTTTCAAAGGCCGCCTGTAGATCACACACATTGTGAGTGTGTAGTGTGGTTGTGAGTGTGTAGTGTGGTTTGCATTGTGTTGTGTCTGAGTGTGGTTGTACATGTTTGTGTGTCTCATAAACGCAAGTTCTAGGACTTTACACAAAGGGCAGCACATGTTTCAAAGACACAAAGGGCAGTACATGTTTTAAAGACACAAAGGGCAGTACATGTTTCAAAGACACAAAAGGCAGCACATGTTTTAAAGACACAAAGGGCAGCACATGTTCCAAAGACAAAGGCAGCACATGTTTCAAAGACACAAAGTGCAGTACATGTTTCAAAAACACAGAGGGCAGCACATGTTTTAAAGACACAAGCAAAGGGCAGTACATGTTTTAAGGACACAAAAGGCAGCACATGTTCCAAAGACACAAAGGGCAGCACATGTTTTAATGACACAAAGGGCAGCACATTAATTAAAGACACAAAGGGCAGCACATGTTTTAAAGACACAAAGGGCAGCACATGTTTTAAAGACGCAAAAGGCAGCACATGTTTTAAAGACACAAAGGGCAGTACATGATTTAAGGACACAAAGGGCAGCACGTGTTTTAAAGACACAAAGGGCAGCACATGTTTTAAAGACACAAAGGGCAGTACATGATTTAAGGACACAAAGGGCAGTACATGATTTAAGGACACAAAGAGCAGCACGTGTTTTAAAGACACAAAGGGCAGCACATGTTTTAAAGACACAAAGGGAAGCACGTGTTTTAAATACACAAAGGGCAGCACATGTTCCAAAGACACAAAGGGCAGCACATGTTCCAAAGACCCTACCTAACGTTTAGGGTCGGCCATAAACATGTAGGTATATGCACCGTATATGACCGCATATTGGTGATTTCCCGGCCAAAATCCCGTAAATAAACCATATATATAAATATTATTTTAAGGGTGTGCCAGCCTCTAGTCGAGCCTCATCAGTCCTCGTCGAGCCTTGACGTTACTGCTGTCAAAGCCTAGATGGTAACTAGGGTGTCCATTTTTGGGGGGAAACCAGGGGAAATTCCCTAAAATTCCCAAAAATTCCCTAAAAATCCGCATTTTTTGTTTGATAACATTGGGTATTTAGTGCAATGTAAACGCGAAAAATGGCACATCACGATGTCACAGTCTTGTTCAGGGAAGTGTCAGACTTTCATTTCTCGACGCCCCAAAATGGGCAGTAATTTTGTACATTATTTTCTTAATATTATCTTATTCAGACAAGTAGGGGGAAGCATCGCAAGCGATGCTGAAAAGTTGGCGAAGCCTTTTGCGCTGTGAACTGGCAACTTGTGTGTGCTTTGTGCGCGCTTATACATGTGTGTGTGTGTGTGTGTGTGTGTGTGTGTGCGTGTGCATGTGCGTGTGCGTGTGCGTGTGCGTGTGTGTGTGTGTGTGGTGTGCGTGTGTGTGTGTGTGCGTGTGTGTGTGCATGCGTGCGTATGTGCCTACGTGCGTGCGT
>Ga0307947_1004969_pt1 | contig 10328 bp, 10 predicted proteins | sample OrgLakmetagen232_FD_201840 | JGI IMG/M metagenome (GOLD analysis project Ga0307947, IMG submission 201840) | Saline water microbial communities from Organic Lake, Antarctica - #232 | ecosystem: Environmental > Aquatic > Non-marine Saline and Alkaline > Saline | place: Antarctica: Organic Lake...
TGTCTGTCTGTCTGTCTGTCTGTCTGTCTGTCTGTCTGTCTGTCTGTCTGTCTGTCTGTCTGTCTGTCTGTCTGTCTGTCTGTCTGTCTGTCTGTCTCTCTCTCTCTCTCTCTCTCTCTCTCTCTCTCTCTCTCTCTCTGTTTTGTCTCTCTCCATAGTTATTCACACCAACACACCTATGCATTGGCAGATGGTGGTACATTTGGCAAGTTGACGTTTACAGAGGGCCTTCAGTGCCAAAACCTATGAAATCCTGCTTGTGCAGTTCCCCACACAAAAAGACTCAACACGACCACACAACAGTTATGGCACAGTGGGAGGGGAAAACGGTGAGTGTGGAGCTGGGCGGGCATTAAAGCAGGAGGATTGCCCAGCTCATTACATCCACTGAATGAAACTTAACGACAGAAACCTCACTTCACTCTGTTACCCACCTCTCTTACAACCGACATTCATGCTGTAGCAGTGAGAGCGTTGCGCAGGAACACCATCAATACAGCATCATCCATCCATCAAACTTCTTATCCCGCACCTGCATCGGATCCTCTTCATCAGACGCATGACGCAGCTGCTGCCCTGAGTGCGTGGAGCTCCCTCTCCTCTTCCCTGTGCCGCTGTTTCCACTGCCAGGCCAAAGCCCCCCCTTCTCCCCCTCGCCCTTCTCCAAGCCCACACCTCCCTCGCCTTTGCTCCATTTCGAGCCCATAACACCCTCTCCCCTGCCCCTCTCCAGCCCTGCCCGCCTGCTCAAACTGCTGCTGGGTCGCAGCACCCCAACCCCCCTGCTCCCCTCCGCCTGCCTGCTTAAACTGCTGCTCGGTCGTAGCGCGGCCCCGCTGCTCCCCTCCCTGCTTCCATGGCAGCCTAGGTCATGACCTTGAGTCAAACTCGGCTGCACACAAACCTCAGGTCCCCCTTCTTTTGCTAAGCTGCCGCTGCTGACAGGCTGCAGTGTCCCTCCATGTACCGTTGGGCTGAGAGCCCCCTTCTGGTAATCGTGGTGGACCTCAGCTGCTTGTGCATCCCTGCTGTTTTCATCGTTGCTGGCATGCAGTTTCGGCTGCTGCTGCTGCTGCTGCGGCTGCTGCGAATCAAAAATCTGCTGGCGGGGTTTGTCCACCACTTGCAAATCTGAACAGTCTTGCTGCTGCTGCTGCTTTGGCGAACATGAGCCTGAGATGCGCTGACGGAGCTCATCAACCACTTGCCAATCAGAAATGCTTTGCTGCTGCTGCTGTTGAGTGCTGCCCTGGCCTCGCTGGCCTACTTGCTGCTCCTGGTGCTGTTGCGAGCTTGCGATTCGCTGACGGAGGTTGTCCACCACTCGTTGATCTGAACAGCCCTGCTGCTGCTGAGGCGCCTCAGATGGTAATGGCTGATTAGAAATAGCCTGCAGCTGTTGCATTATCTGTTGACGAAGTTCGTCCACCACCTGCTGGTCTGAACAACTCAGCTCTGCACCACCACCCCCCTGTAGGCCGGGATTCTGCTCCCCCCCGCGCTCCCTCCCCCCTTGATTCCCTTGATCTCCCGCATGATGCATCAGATGCCCTCCACCTTCTCCTCCGCCAAAGCTCAAAGAGCTGTGCTGGCATGCAAGACCGACCTGCAAGCGTCAAACGTCCGATTCCAAGCAAGAACACAGCATTGGTCCACAAAGTTATTCGCAAGCAAGAACACAGTAGCGTTGATCCACAAAGCAAGAGCAGAGTAGCATCGTTCCACAATGGTCTTTGCAGGCAAGGACACAATAGCATCCATCCACACAGCAATATCAGGAGAGGACCTATTTGGCATCTGTAGATGACACACGACGCACCGTCTGCCTGCATACCATGCAGGCATGAATCAGAACTTGCAGCACAACACACGCACACATGGGGTCGCAGTAGCAGCAGCAGCAGCAGCAGCAGCAGCAACAGCAGCAGCAGCAGCAGCAGCAGCAGCAGCAGCAGCAGCAGCAGCAGCAGCAGCAGCAGCAGCAGCAGCAGCAGCAGCAGCAACAGCAGCAGCAGCAGCAGCAGCAACAGCAGCAACAACAGCAGCAGTAACAGGTACAACCATACGTGTGACACGTGGTACTAGTAGTTAACCTCACCGACCTGCACCGCATGCCTCTCCTCCTCTTCAGCGACCTTACTCAGCCTCCTCCTCCTGCTACTGCTGCTGCTGTGCCTACTGCTGCTTTCGCAGGGTTGGAGGCGCTTGACTACAGGACTGGACTCCTTGCACGCTACGGCTGCTGTGTCGGGGACCTCTTGCTGCTGTGAATGTTGCGGTTGCGGCTGCTGTCCTTGTTGTGATTGCGCACTACACGCTTGCACAGATGCTACACCCCTAGAAGGAGCAAATGGCCGTCTACTCCTGCTAGAACGCGAACCTAAGCTGTCTTCACTGCCAACGCTAGCCTGACACTGATTAGGCCCTTGGTCAGGTGTGGGGAGTTGTTGAGAATGACACTCATAACCTTCCTCCCTCGATTGCTGCCCTCCTCTGATTGAGTGAGAGCCACCGGGGGTGTTGTTTTGGGGGGAAGGGTCAGGGGCACGTTGCTGCTGCCGCTGTTCAGTGCTGTGCTGCGGTTGGGGGGACGGAGGGGTACACGGCTGCTGCTGCTCCCTGTCAAACATGGGATGGATGTGCTTAGACGCCGTAAGCGTGGGCGAGTGCACAGGCTTGGAGGCTTGCGGAGGGGGATGGAGCACTGCGTGTGTTTGTGGCTCTGTGTGCTCTGTGATCAGGATGGAGGGGGGTGGAGGGGGATGGAGCACTATATGTGTTTGTGGCTCTGAGTGCTCTGTGCTCTGGATAGAGGCTTGTGGAGGGGGATGGAGCACTGCGTGTGTTTGTGGCTCTGAGTGCTGTGTGCTCTGGATGGAGGCTTGTGGAGGGAGATGGCGCACTGCATGTGTTTGTGGCTCTGAGTGCTCTGTGCTCTGGATGGAGGCTTGTGGAGGGGGATGGAGCACTGCGTGCGTTTGTGGCTCTGAGTGCTCTGTGCTCTGGATGGAGGCTTGTGGAGGGAGATGGCGCACTGCATGTGTTTGTGGCTCTGTGTGGTCTGTGCTCTGGGTGGAGGCTTGTGGAGGGGGATGGAGCATTGCGTGCGATTGTGGCTCTGTGTGGTCTGTGCTCTGGATGGAGGCTTGTGGAGGGGGATGGAGCACTGCGTGTGTTTGTGGCTCTGAGTGCTCTGTGCTCTGGATGGAGGCTTGTGGAGGGGGATGGAGCACTGTGTGTGTCTGTGGCTCTGTGTGCTTTGTACTCTGGATGGAGGGGGGTGGAGGGGGATGGAGCACTGCGTGTGTCTGTGGCTCTGTGTGGTCTGTGCTCTGGATGGAGGCTTGTGGAGGGGGATGGAGCACTGCGTGTGTCTGTGGCTCTGTGTGCTTTGTACTCTGGATGGAGGCTTGTGGAGGGGGATGAAGCACTGCGTGTGTCTGTGGCTCTGTTTTCTCTGTGCTTTGGATGGAGGGGGGTGCTTGTGGGATCGGAAGGATTGGGAGTTGATGGGCAGGAAGTGCAGGAGCACACTGATCCTGGCGGTGTTGTTGCTGCCGCTCCTCCCTGTTGTGCCTTGGCTCTTCCTGCTGCTGCTGCACACCTTGCTGCTCAGTGTCCTGCGCATGCGATGAATGCCCAAGAGCATGCTCAGGCTCAGCTTGCTGCAGCTGTTTCACCGGCTGTTGCTTCTGCTTTTGCTGCTGGCAGACAGCTAGTTCCTGCTGTGATTGGGGCAAGGACTCGCAGGCCCTCAACAAGATCTCCTGCTTTTGCAAGCTGCCATGCAGCTTCAAGTGTGCCTGCAGCGCTTCCTCTGTCAGCTTTGCATGAGCGACCTGCAGTGGCCTTGCACCTTTGGATTCTGCAGTAGACATGCTGTTTCTGCTGCTGAGCGAGCCTGCAGTGTTGCTGCACAGCAACTGCAAAGCAAAGAACAGGTGGAATGGGGATTGAATTGTGAGTCAACTTCGGCAACAAATACGGCTGTAAATTTCAAAGGCAAGTGAGCAAAATAAAGCAAGTGCACTCGCATACGCACTCTGTCCCCCTCTCACACACAAAAACGTACACACACATAAACACACTCACAAATAGACACACATGCGCACGCACACACAAATAGACACACAAGTGCGCACGTGCACACGCATACACACACACATGCACGCGCACAAACACACACACAAATACACACACACAAACGCGCAAGCACACACATACACACACATACACACGCGCACACACACACACACACACACACACACACACACACACACACACACACACACACACACACACACACACACACACACAAACACACACACACACACGCGCACACACACACACACACACACACACACACACACACACACACACACACACACACACACACACACACACACACACACATACACACACACACACATGCACACGCACAAATACGCGTGCACACACACATAAGCACACACACACACACATACACACACGCACACATACATGCACAAATGCGCGCACACACACATACACACACATACACACACGCACACACACACGAACGCGCGCGCACACACACACACACACGCACACACACACACACGCACACACACAAATGCACACGCACAAACATACACGCACCTTGAAGCGCTCTGACATGGAAGGGCGCTCTGACATGGAAGGGCGAAGATGAGCTGGTTTTTGCTGCTGCTCATCCTCTGCAACTGTCATTTTCAACTTCTCTGCGGGTCGCCTGTGTCACGGGCACCTCCAAGTCAGCAAAGCTTCCTCCCTTCATGTCATAAGTACTTCAGTCCTTATAAACCAACATTTTTTACACGAAGATAGATTTAGCGTTAACGAATTATTACCAGCCAAGAGTTTGGAAATAAATTCCGAGCAGTGCTGCCTGCCCAGGCCATAAAATCGTCACAATGAACTCATCTTACATTTCAACATATATATAAATGAATGCCTCACGATCATCGCCTGTGAGAATGAATCCATTACAATCTCAAATGTTTGAAATTAGGAAAGTATCTCTGCTTTTAAATTAACCCTTAAATTGTCAACATTTGAAGTGTTAAAAAATCATCATTCCTCCTTTTCGAGATCCGAGGTGAGGAGCCGCAGGAAGGATGCCGCAAGATCCATGGGTGCAGGCAGTGCATGCGACGGAGCGTCAAACAGCTGCCGCCATCGAGGCCTGCTGAGATCCTCATCAACCTGCAGGTGCGTGTGACAAGCGGTATACTTGTCAGATGTCTACATAAGCTGCAGTTTGGTACAGAGCGTGAGAAGTGTCATGCTAGGAAAGCAGTAGAACAATCTCCTGCGCTGAATTTTTGTGGCAGGACCAGGCAATTTTGTCCTGTATTGGATGCAGAGCATGGCGGAATCAGCTCTGTTTCACCCAAATTATTTGCTCCTAGTTTGGAGAGGGGTCACCTTTGGCACCCAGGATGTTGAAATAAAAAAAATTATTAAAGTAGATCAGACTCCGACTTTCTGAATCAGCGGCAATAATGCAACAAGAAAGGGCACACGCGGATGCATATGGAACTAAACATTTTACTTATTTGTCGTAATCGTGGATTTGGGCCAACCTTAAATAGTCAGTCTGCCTTGCTAGCCCACCATGAATACATCAAGTGGAAGTTCTCCAAACTCACACACACACCCTTTGCGCATGGATTCGCTTGGTCAACTCTTTCTGGGGTCAAGAATATAAATCAATGAAACAGTCAGCTCCACGCTTTCTTTCCTTTGCTCAACCGCGTGCCATGATACAAAGACATTCACCTGTAGATATTCACCCGTGTGTCACATATTTTTGCACCTGCAAGTCGTGTTACAAAACAAACCACATCCACACCCGCGTGTCAGGTTACGAAGAAATTCACCCGTGTCAAAGATATTCACACCTCGTGTCATGTTACCAAGATTTTCACACCCGCGTGTCGTGCTACAAAGATATTCAAACCTGTTTACCTCCGTTCTCTGACTCCTGCTGCGGCTGCTTCCCTTGTTTGCGTGCACTTTATAGCTGATCAACCTGAGCAATTCCCAAACAGCGACACACACTTCCATACTCCCGTTCCTTTGCTTACCATCCTGCTGGGTGTCACTTCAATAACAAAATGGTTCAACCACCTCCGTGCTCCCATTCCCTTTCCTGCCCTCCTGATATTGTCATCATTTTGTTCAAAAAAACGTCAACCATGAGTTTCTCCATGCCCCCATTCCCTAGCCTTCCTGCAGCTTCCCCTCTGTATGAGTATGCCTTGACGCTAACGGAACAGTGAAGCACTTAAACAACCACATGCACCTCCATGCCCCCATTCCCTAGTCCTCCCCTTCGTATGATTATAGCTTAACGCTAACGGAACAGGGAACAGCCAAACAACCACACGCACCTCCATGCTCCCGTTTTCTTGCTTGCTGTCCTCCTGCCTCGTGTGCACTGCTGCTGCGCCAAAGGCCGCCTCAAAGGCAGATACGTCTCCTCCAACACCGCCCGCCGTAGGCTGGACCCTGAGCTGCTCACGCTGCTTGGTCAGGCCACCTGTGCACGTGTACACATGAGCATGCGCGTGTGTGTGTAAGTGAGTGCGTATTTGTGTGTTATGCTTGCATGACAGTGTGAAGGAGCAGTTCTATGTTCTTGTAGGAGTACACTGTGGCCTTACCCGTTTGTGTAGAAGGAAGCCTGTGACCTAACCAAAGGTGAGAAAGATTTTATTTTATATATATATATATATATCTAAAATTATATCTGGTGCTGGCCTGATCCCTCAAATGCAGGAGAGTAGGGTTAGGAGAGGGGAAGGTACACGCAAGCGGTGACAACGCCCCAAGCATGGATGAATGCGGCGAGAGATTGCTGACAGACAGCAGAGGACTTAAGTGTTCTGGAACATTCAAGTTTGCGACCCCAAACAGTCTGGCCTGACTATAGACCACCAGGCTTTCAAAGAAGCTACCTCTAACTCAAGCACAGCACGTTGTAAGCAGCAGAGGCACCAGAGTGCAAATGTAAGCACACCTTGTCGTGGCGTGCACTGTTCTAAGTTGCAAACACACACACAAACACACACACACACACACACACACACACACACACATGCATACATACACATGCATACACATATACACAAGTCACATACGTTGCTGCGCATCCTCTTATTGGTGTGCGCACCTGCGGCATCTCCATAGCCAACATATGCGTAGCCTCTGTCCTCTGTAACAACTAAAAGGGGGCTGACTGAGGGAGCGCCGTTGCTGCTGCTGCTGCTGCTGCTGATGCTCTGGGCGCCGCTGGCCTTTTTGCTGCTTGTAGTTGTTGTATTGGAGGTGATGGTGGTGGGAGCAGGGTGGGCGGGGTCGTTTGCCTGCAGGTAGGTAGTGCAGGTGCATGTGTGCGTATGTGTAAGTGTATGTATGTATGTGTGTGTATGTGTATGTATGTGTATGTATGTGTGTGTGTGTGTGTGTGTGTGTGTAGCGAGTGCCTGTGCGTGTCGATGTGAATGTTCATGTGCTTTTGTGCATATGTGTGCTTATTTAGGTGTGAGTGTGTAAGCATTTTATAAGCGGGAGCGTAAGGGTACGTGTGTCGCATACCCCTCCACACATATGAACCCTGCTCTCACCTGGTGGTCTGTGCTAGCTGGGCTGGAGGCATGAGCCAAATGCTGAGGCATGTCGGCTTGCACGAACAAGAGCGCGGCATGAGCTGCACCCTGCGTGGGTAGGCGAGTGTGGGTGGGCGAGTGTGGGTGGGCGAGTGTGGGTAGGCAAGTGTGGGTGGGCGAGTGTGGGTAGGCAAGTGTGGGTGGGCAAGTGTGGGTGGGCGAGTGTGGGTGGGCGAGTGTGGGCGAGTGTGGGTGTGGGTAGGCGAGTTTAGGTAGGCAATTGTGGGTAGGCGAGTGTGGGTGTGGGTGCACATGTGAGTGAGTTTATTCATGTGCACACCTGGGTGGCGAGTACACAAAGAGAGTGCATGTTGACTGAACAGTCATTTTATTTCTCTCCGCTCATCCAGTCCCCCCACCATTGTTGTGACCTTACAGTTATCGAAAAGGTGGAGGACCCTAAAAACTGGAAGGCACACAAATAGCTGTGCGTCAGATCAGACAGCTCGGAGTCGACCGGAGTCGATTGGAGAGCCAAATCGTACACATCGGTTTATTCACATCGGTTTATTTATAGACAGCATTCTCTTTTAATGCTGATCGTTTTATTCACATCGGTTTAATCAACTATAGACAGCATTCTCTTTTTATGCTGTCGTTTTCAGCAACATACACTCTCTTACACACAAAACACTCTCAAAAGAGTACCACACTTGCGTGGCGCTTTGGGCGTGCGCAAGGTCATACTCGACCACTCAAAGCTTGTCAGCAGCAGCTGCTGGGTTTTGCGGCCGTACTCATTCCTTGTATTTCCACTCATACTACATGGTCGTCAAACACGCACCGGCACGTGTGCGGCCATGAGAGGCAGCGGCTGCGCGGGGTCAAACACAACCACAAAGCAGCTCGGCGAGGTCGGCCGCCTCTGCTGCTGCTGAGACAGGACTTGAGGAGGCACATCAGCACCCCCCTCTCCATGCTTCTCCAATCCTTGCTGCTGCTGCTGCTGCTGTTCCTGCTGCTGTTGCTGTTCCTGCGGCTGCAACTGAGACGGGTGTCCAGAACCCCGTGACCTTGTCCTCCTATTAGTGTGTGCAGTCGTAGTGGTCACGTCTGATTGCTCAACCCCACTCACGCCCACCACCGCTTCCTCGTCCATGGGCTCTCCCTGCTGCTGGCCCTGCACATCCTGCGCGCGACTGCTGCCTGCCGCTGGCGCTGCTGCTGTTGCTGGGCCGGGATTGTCGGTGCTTTGTCCCAACCCCTGTCTATGTCCCTGTCCCCCACGCACACCCCCTGTGTGTAGGTCAACGACAGAACGTGGGGCAGCACGTCACGTGCATCATCATGACGCACTTGCAGGGTTGGCCGGAACCATACATGTGTACATACTTATCGTGTATGGGAAAGGAATAGAAAAACTACGCAGGCAGTGCAAACCACTCCCGGATAAATAAAGGAAGAGAGAGCCATTTTGGTACCGAGTACCGTAAAGCTCTTCTACCAGCAGACAAAAAGGCCCAGTCAGAGAGGGTTTGGGTAATATAAGCAGGGAAATCTTGTGAATGCAGTCATATACAGTGTGCTTATCCAGTAACGTGCTTTGCACTCCAGTTTTACGCTTGAAGTATTGCGAGGCCTACTTTTTGCGAGGTGCCATTTTAGATTATTGAAATAATTGGTTTGTAAGCAATCAACTTTTGCGAGGGGCCTCAATACTTATTTATTTACTCGCAAAACAAGCAAGAGCAATAAGGTATATAGAACACTCGTCTTTGATCCCATGCTTTGGCTTGCATGCGTCATGTGAAGGGTTGGCCATAACTGTATATGTATGTATGGTAGTTTTTCTGCTAAAAACATTGTACTTAAACCGATTATACGTATGTATGCATGGTTTTGGCCAACCCTAGTCATGAGATGCAGATATCATCTGTGTTGCTGTTACTTTTGCATGTGTCGGCCACGTGTTGTACATCAAAAAACACTGTCAATGTTCTCACAACTGCGCTTGGTTGTGCTGCATGCTGCACACGACACGTTCTCACACTTTTGTTGCACACCCATCATATAAAGGCAAGACCTACGCTCAAACTTCACGGGAGCGCTGCTAGGAGCAAAAAGAACAAAGGACGAGCATTCATTTATATATTTATATACTGGACCAAAAATGGAGAGAAAGGCACATAATGAGGATCCAGTGAATTGTGTGCAGGAGCATCGACATCTATTTACTGTGGCTGCAATTGTTTTTTTAACGTTAAGGGGTAAAAGTAAGGAAGAGAAAATGCAGGGACAGGCCACAGCTTTTACCCGGGATGGGCACTGACACCGCAAACAGAGGGTTGTGGGGGTCTGCAGCAAGAGAGCAGGTGCGCAGGGGCGCACTCCATTGGACGGAGCTGGTTAGTAAGTTCCACACAGCGACTGTGCTGCCAGTGCTGCCGACCACAAAGGGAGTGCCTTGCACGAAGGCCAGGTGGCGAAGAGGCTGGGCCAGGGGTCCGCCTGCGTGTGTGTGTGTGTGTGTGTGTGTGTGCTTGTGTGTGTGCTTGTGTGTGCATGTGTTTGTGCGTGTGTGTGTGTGTGAGGGAGAGGGAGAGAGAGAGAGAGAAAGAGAGAGAGAGAGAGAGAGAGAGAGAGAGAGAGAGAGAGAGAGAGAGAGAGAGAGAGAGAGAGAGAGAGAGAGAGAGAGAG
>Ga0307947_1004970_pt1 | contig 10327 bp, 13 predicted proteins | sample OrgLakmetagen232_FD_201840 | JGI IMG/M metagenome (GOLD analysis project Ga0307947, IMG submission 201840) | Saline water microbial communities from Organic Lake, Antarctica - #232 | ecosystem: Environmental > Aquatic > Non-marine Saline and Alkaline > Saline | place: Antarctica: Organic Lake...
TTCCCACCTCAGTTTGAGGATGGCCCAGCTCGTTTGAGGACCTTTATGAACCAACCTGATATTTTTGGTGTTGCCTCTTTTGTAGCTAAGTGCCTAGCCCTGTTCCCTTGATTTTTCTAGCGCTTTTTTGGTTTGGTTACAGGCTTTTTTTCCAAGCTTCCGCTCAGATGCCCACCAGAGGCATATATAGCGATGTGACCTTACCTTACCTTACCTTGTTCAGTGCTGCTATGTCACAAACAACGTTGTGCCTTTTTTCCCTTTCCAGGGTTTTTTTTGTAGGTGCTACAAGTCTGGTGCTACAACAACAAATATCTCAATTTTTACACCTTTTACATATGCAGTCTAGCAGTCGCACATGTTGACTGATGGCTTAAATAGTAACCATTGTAACACTGTAAAGCTTACAAAACAGTTTTACTCACTGCTGTGTTGGATTTTGATTTGAACTAGTTATGATATATACTACACTGCCATATTATAGTTGGAGAGGGAACAAGATGTCAGAATGACAATAGTCGTGTATGGCTCCTGCGGCCTACCGCAGTTGGCTAAGAAACTGGCTTTATACACGACTTTATATACTCGAATGAATTTCGAATGGAAAATCCAGCCCCAAACAGCTAACAACTTCGTTCACCCTGTACAGCAGCACGCAACAACACCTCCTCGTAGAAACAATAAATAATTCCCCCTCGCCACATAAAAAAAGAAACATATCGCAATCCACTGCTTGTGGCAAGTGCACATCCAACTTGCAGACAATTAACAAGCCACCACCATCATCTCCTCAACACCAACATAAGGCAAACTCATGGCAAATAAGCACGCAAATCATTGGTACACACAACGCTGCTGTTAATTACTCCACCGTATTATTACTAGCAGAAAATGACATTGCCAAAATAGCTACGGATAATACTACTGTCGTCTGTTAGCGGTAGTAATTCCTTCTCTGCTACTAGGCCCCCCTGTGCCCTCCTGAACGCCTACTACGAGCTCTAACCCGTTGGGCGATGCTTCCCTCCCCCTCCTCTTCCTCTGGTCTCATTCTTGGAGGAGGGGGGGGCGTCACTACCGCCCCTCCCTCCTCTGCTGCTGCGGCTTCTACTGCTGCTGCGCTCGCTGCCCCTCTGCCTGCACTGCTCCTGCGTCTGCCTCTTCTAGCAGGAGATGGACGGCCCTCTGCAGGTGATGGTGCAAGAGGGGGCGTGCTGACTGCTGCACTAAAGCTCTTGGGCCTACCCCTCACTTTCTGCTTGCTCGCTGGTGTTTGTTCAAGGCCTTGGGGCACCTCTGTGTGTCTTTCCTGCTCTTCCTGCTGCAGCTGCCGTTGCTGCTGCTGCTGCTGTACATCATGAAGAGCATCAGTGGCAACGACAGTATCCGTGTCGTTGCTTGTGATGTTTCTCGGGTTATGGCTCTTGGCCAATTCTTTGGTGCCGGTGCAGTTGAGCACTGCAGGTTACACAATGAGGTGATGCAGGTTGCACAATGAGAGAGATTTTGTGCACTGCAGGTTACACAATGAGGTGATGCAGGTTGCACTGATCACTGCGGGCAACACAATGACATGAGATTCAGTAGATGGATGCTAGTCCGCTGCACACGGCAATAAACAAACATGTGCTTAGCACACAAGTTAGTTCTGCAGCTGAACCAAGCTCAGATCAATGCCATGAAATGCAGACCCCGACACAATCCAGCCAAAGGCACAATCTACTGGTACCGCAAATTCAAAAATTGTGTGTGCACGTGCGTGTACTATGTATGCTGAAGCAATTGCAAATCTCCCCCCAGTATCTCTCCCAAGTACGAATGCCAAAGTCCAGCCATGACGCTTGCAATTCGTCGGTTTATTTTGTAAAAACAAGGCACGTTGATAATAAATAAGTTGCAGATTACATCCCAGCCAAGCAAATCTACAGTGCCCAGTGTCTTGGCGGCTCCAATCCTGCCATTTTTCACCTGAGCGCGCTTTCGTTGCATGGCAGATTTCAATTGTCTTCCTACCTTCACGCGCTCCGAAGCCCATGACCCGCCGGTGCTGCTTGCCCTCCAGTAATCTGCTGCTGCTGCTGCTCACGCCAGCAGTGCGCCTGGCACCTGCAGCATTACAGTTTGTGTGCACAGATGCTCAACAGACAGTGCAGGTGGCAGTGCTGTCAGAGGGTTTGTGTGCACAAATGTTCAACAGACAGTGCAGGGGGCAGTGCTGTCAGAGGCACACAAGTGGCGGTGTGCAATGTGCAAACAATTTTAAGGCGATGCCCCCCTAGGGACCAGATTGAATACCAGGAGCCTCACAGGCCTCTGTCGCACGCCACCGGAGAAGGCGAATTCTGCTTGTGTGTGATTGTGTGTATGTGTGTGTGTGTGCGCGTGTGTGCATGCGTGCGTGCGTGTGTGTGAGCGTGTGTGTATGTGTGTGTGTGTGTTTGTGTGTGTGTGTGTGCGCGCTCCACAACACACACGCGTCACAATGCTCATGATGCAATGGTTACTTATTATATGCCATACACACGGCAATGCACCACAAAGGACCATGCCAATGATGAAATTGATATTGTGGATACTATAAAAGATAAAATATGTATAAAAGGGGCATAGAGTATTAATAACTCAGCAGCATCCCCCCCACCATACACACACTCAAAATAGGATCGATAAATCTCTGGGTAAAACACACAGAAGCAATTACTGGTAATAGAAGAAATGAGATGAGAAAGAGACAAGAAATGACACACCTTTTCGATGATATGACTAGTGTTAGCCAAAAAATACGTATATATGGTTGCTGGCCATAAATATGTAAATATATGGCCGTGTACGAGGTATATTTGCAATTATGGCGCTCCCCGCAAGTGTGCTCACTATGAGGAATCTGCAGCCTTATAAGTCAGGAGGCCTCTTAAATCAATTCAAATTAAACGGAGGCTGAACAGCGCTCACTTAAAGCGCTGAAACAACCAGATTGAACAGCGCTAGCGAAGCTGTCTGGATTTCAGACGGAGATTTGACAGCGCCTACCAAACTTGCTGCGTCTTTTGTCGGTTCCGGGCATGCCACACAGTGCGGTGTAGATTTCAAAGTAGGCGCTAGTGAAGCTGTTTGGATTTCAGACGGAGATCTGACAGCGCTTACCAAACTTGCTGCGTCTTTTGTCGGTTCCGGGCATGCCACACAGTGCGGTGTAGATTTCAAAGTAGGCCAAAGCCATGCAAATGTGCCACGCACTGTGCCAGAACCTGAGATGTGTGTGTGTGTGTGTGTGTGTGCGTGTGTGGGGGGGGAATTTGCATAGGAAGGCTGATGGAGAATCCCTCCTTACAGGCAAAATTTTTCGTGTGTGACTTAGCAAAACAACAGCAAGGGTGTGTTGCAGCGCTAGTAGTAGTTGAGCCTCTTGCACAATAAACATACATGGGTGATGTTGAGTCCTTTGTGGCGGCACCTCAAGGCTTTGTAGCAGTTGCACATCTCACGCATTCACCGTCGCTCTTTTTCCTTAACAACATCTCACGCCTTCATAGCCGTTCTTTTTCCTTAACCACATCTCACGCCTTAAAAACCGTTATTTCCCTTAACCACATCTCACGCCTTCATAGCCGTTATTTAACCTTAAAACACATCTCACGCCTTCATAGCCGTTATTTAACCTTAAAACACATCCCACGCCTTCATAGCCATTCTTTTTCCTTAACCACATCTCACGCCTTCATAGCCGTTCTTTTTCCTTAAACACATCCCACGCCTTCACAGCCGTTCTTTCACCTTAACCACATCTCACGATCTCACGCCTTCATAGCCGTTCTTCTTCCTTAACCACATCTCACGCCTTCATGTGAAATGTGTTCCCCTATAGGTCCACCATCGAATAAAGAGGAAGCGTGCACATGTGCACATAACTTAGTCACATGATCACGACCATTTCGACCGCTACAGAGAGTATTGTGGTACACACTACAGACCGGTGAGAAAACGCGGACAGCCAGAGCAGCGGAAACCCTCTCACAAGCAGCAAAGGAAGACACAGAAAGGCATCACAAACTCAGTCGCGGGATCACGACCATTCCGACTGCTACAGAGAGTATTGTGGTACACACTACACACCGGTGGGAAAACGCGGACGGCCAGAGCAGCAGAAAACCTCTCACAAGCAGCAAAGAAAGACACAGAAAGGCATCACGAACTCAGTCGCGGGATCGAGACCATTCCGACTGCTACAGAGAGTATTGTGGTACACACTACACACCGGTGGGAAAACGCGGACGGCCAGAGCAGCAGAAACCCTCTCACAAGCAGCAAAGAAAGACACAGAAAGGCACCACAAATGACTGAATACCTATAAAGGCGAAAATCTAGCATGCACACACACATTCATGCAAACAAACGCATGCACACATGCACAAATGAAGCTTAGAACTCGAGTAAGTCGCTTGCAACGGAGCAGAGGAATGCAGCAGCCTAAAGCACTGAAGGGACAGTGTATGGCATTTCTTCTGCCTAAAGCACTGAAGGGTCAGTGTATGGCATTTCCTCTGCCTAAAGCACTGAAGGGATAGTGTATGGCATTTCTTCTGCCTAAAGCACTGAAGGGTCAGTGTATGGCATTTTTTCTGCCTAAAGCATTGAAGGGATAGTGTATGGCATTTCTTCTGCCTAAAGCACTGAAGGGATAGTGTATAGCATTCCTCCCACACAGTAGTCAGCGGGGCGTGAGCTCCACTTCTTGAGCTTGTGGTTTTTAATCAAGTAGAAGCTTGTGGTTTCCATTCAGTAGTTTTGAGCTGTGGTACAATTGCTTATGGTTTCTAAACCACTTTCTGAGCTTGTGGTTTCTAAACAAGTAGAAGCTTGTAGTTTCCATTCAGTAGTTTGAGCTGTGGTACAACTGCTTATGGTTTCTAAATATATAAGCTGTCATAAAGGTTCGCCGGGTTTTTTAACGCGCGCGCGTGTTTTATTTTGCGCAATTACGTATTCGCTTGTTCCCCAATAAAGTTATCACAAGCAGCCTGCCGGGTATGAGCTGCGACACCATCGCTTGTAGTTTAAAAGTTTAAAATGCAGAAACAGTTCTCACCAGTAGGCTGCTGGGTATGAGCTGCGACACCATCGCTTGTAGTTCTAAAGAAATTATACAGAAACAGATCTCACCAGTAGGCTGCTTTTGGCTGGGTATGAGCTGTGACCCCAATCGCTTTTGGTTTCTTATAAAGTTTAGCAAGTCCAGTACTCACCAGTAGTCTGCAGGGTACACCACAGGCACCACAAAAAAGGAGAAGCCCAACACACTGAAGAAAACGGTGCGCAGCGCCACGCCGGTGCTGTAGTGAGTGACTGCGTACGAAAGGGTGGGGGGCATATGTGTGTGTGTGTGAGTTTACATACCAAGACTCGCATGTATGTGGCATTCTTACACTTTATTCCCTGACACCAATGACGTGACACGCAAGCCCATGTATGTGAATGTGTGTGTGTGTGTATGTGTGTGTGTGTGTGTGCGCGCGGTGCACCACGGCAGCTGATGAGCAGCAGAAAGGCCCCCTCTCATCATTTACACAAACTTTTCCACTCCAGAATATCTTCACGGCAAGATGGCAAATGCCAAGGCCTGCACCCAAAGGCATGCATGCAGCTGCGTGCTGCACAATTGCACGTGCGTCCACCAGCAGCTGTTGATCAGCACGCAGCCCCCCTTCCCTCCTCTACACACACCTTCACGTAACAATCAACCGCAGCAAACATGCATCTACCTGCGTGCTGCACAATTGCACGTGCGTCCACCAGCAGCTGTTGATCAGCACACAGTCCCACTGTGCTTCCCCTACACACACGTCCTTGTAACCATCAAGCGCAGCAAACATGCATCTACCTGCGTGCTGCACAATTGCACGTGCGTCCACCAGCAGCTGTTGATCAGCACGCAGCCCCCCTTCCCTCTTCTACACACACCTTCACGTGACAATCAACTGCAGCAAACATGCATCTACCTGCGTGCTGCACAATTGCACGTGCGTCCACCAGCAGCTGTTGATCAGCACACAGTCCCACTGTGCTTCCCCTACACACACGTCCTTGTAACCATCAAGCGCAGCAAACGTGCATCTACCTGCGTGCTGCACAATTGCACGTGCGTCCACCAGCAGCTGTTGATCAGCACGCAGCCCCACTGTGCTTACCCTACATACACGTCCTTGTAACCATCAAGCGCAGCAAACGTGCATCTACCTGCGTGCTGCACAATTGCACGTGCGTCCACCAGCATCTTTCGATCAGCACGCAGCCCCCCTTCCCTCCTCTACACACACGTTCACGTAACAATCAACCGCAGCAAAGATACATCTACCTGCGTGCTGCACAATTGCACGTGCGTCCACCAGCAGCTGTTGATCAGCACGCAGCCCCCCTTCCCTCCTCTACACACTCGTTCACGTAACAATCAACCGCAGCAAACGTGCATCTACCTGCGTGCTGCACAATTGCACGTGCGTCCACCAGCAGCTGTTGATCAGCACGCAGCCCCACTGTGCTTACCCTACACACACGTTCACGTAACAATCAACCGCAGCAAAGATACATCTACCTGCGTGCTGCACAATTGCACGTGCGTCCACCAGCAGCTGTTGATCAGCACGCAGCCCCCCTTCCCTCCTCTACACACACCTTCACGTAACAATCAACTGCAGCAAACATGCATCTACCTGCGTGCTGCACAATTGCACGTGCGTCCAACAGCAGCTGTTGATCAGCACGCAGCCCCCCTTCCCTCCTCTACACACACCTTCACGTGACAATCAAACGCAGCAAACATGCACCTACCTGCGTGCTGCACAATTGCACGTGCATCCACCAGGAGCTGCAACACAATGGTCAGGAGTACGCAGCCCCCCGTGCACTTTGTGAAGAGGGTGAGGCTGGCCATACCAGGCCTGGCAATCAGCAAGGCCAGCAGCGCAGCTGGCAGCACAATGTTAGGCAGGGCTGCATGACAAGTGAAAAGTTGGATGGCTGGATTTTAGCGAGTTATACATTAAATCCAGTGTATTGGCGAGGTCAGCAGCGCAGCTGGCAGCACTATGCTAGGCAGGGTTGCATGACAAGTGAAAGGTTGCATGGCTGAAATTTAGTGAGTTACACATGAACTCCAGTGTATCGGCGAGGCCAGCAGCGCAGCTGGCAGCACTATGCTAGGCAGGGCTGCATGACAAGTGAAAGGTTGCATGGCTGAAAATAGTGAGTTACACGTAAACTTTGACGTATCGGCGAGGCAAGCAGAGCAGCACAATGTTAGGCAGGGCTGCATGACAGGTGAAAAGTTGAATTGTAGGGAGTTTCATATAATTAGGGTTGGCCAGAACCGTATATATACACCGTATATGACCGTATATTTGGTGCTTTCCCTGCCAAAGATACCGTATATACGCCGTATATATATGGTTCTGCCCAACCCTACATATAAACTGAAGTGTATTGGCGAGGCAAGCAGGGCAGCTGGCAGCACTAAGCAGGGCTTGACGGGTGACACCTTCAATCAAGCCTGGTGGTTATTTCAGTTTTATTACACTTACAGTTCTCGTTTGTTTTTTTTGAGATTTTACCTCGTTCCCATAGGTTGAGCAGCCATCCCAGGCTGAATGCCTTGTAAGCCAACTAAATTAAACTAAACAATCATAAGCAATCAAGCTTGAGACGTGGTTCTACCTCGTCTGTCTTTTCAGTTTATTAGTGCCAGGTATCATGATGGATCTCCCTAAATGCATCACACAATGCACACAAAATGTATTCAGGAGTGCTTCTCATAAGCATGAGGTCATCTAATTTGGCACATAACCGCGCGTAGGATTACTCCATGCCATCGACACCTTGTCAAGTATGCTTAATGTACAATAGCCCTCAATCCTCTGCAACTCAGTTGTGCAAGCAATACTATTAGGGTCGGCCAGAACCGTGTATGCACCGTATATTTGGTGATTTCCCTGCCAAAAATACCGTATATACACTACATATATGTGTACATGGTTCTGGCCAACACATTGCCAAATATGCTTAACAGGAATTGCTGCAACTCATTCGTGCAAGCAGTACTATACATGCATCGCTACACATTTGTGTAGACAACATTATACGTGGCACTGCAGCCTGTTAAACAACTATCTCTATGCTACATCTCAATCGTGAGCATGTAGCGATGCAACTTAGTTGTGCACTCACACGCAATGTACGCAACTATCACTATGCTGCAGACTGAGCGTGAGCACGTAGCGATGCAAACTAGTTATGCACTCACACACAATGTACGCAACTATTACTATGCTACATCTCAATCGTGAGCACGTAGCGATGCAACCTAGTTGTGCATTCACATGCAATGTACGCAACTATCACTATGCTGCAGACTGATCGTGAGCACGTAGCGCTGCAACCTAATTGTGTACTTACACGCAATGTACGCAACTATCCCTATGCTACATCTCAATTGTGAGCATGTAGCGATGCAACCTAGTTGTGCACTCACACAAAATGTACGCAACTATCACTATGCTGCAGACTGATTGTGAGCACGTAGCGATGCAACCTAGTTGTGTACTCACACGCAATGTACGCAACTATCACTATGCTGCAGACTGAGCGTGAGCACGTAGCGTTGCAACCTAGTTGTGTACTCACACGCAATGTACTCACACGCAATGTACTCACACGCAATGTACTCACACGCAATGCACTCACACGCAATGCACTCACACGCAATGTACGGGTGCTTGATGCAATTTAGTTGTGTACTCACACGCAATGTACGGGTGCTTGATGCAATTTAGTTGTGTACTCACACGCAATGTACTCACACGCAATGTACGGGTGCTTGATGCCCAGGATGTGACCCGCAGACCTAGCAAGCATGAGGTCTGCAAAAATGATGTCCACAATTCGCCAGCCTGTGTGTGTTTGTGAGTGGTCATGTATGTGCATGCGTGTGTTAGCGTGTGCGTCTGTGTGGGTGTGTGGGTCGTGGTCAATGTGTGTGTGTGTGTGTGTGTGTGTGTACGTGCATGCCAATCAAACAATCAACCTGGCCATTGTGTGTGTGTACCTGCGTTGCTTTTGGTACACGCACATACATTGAAGGGCAAGTGGAGCTGCGGTTCCACTCCTTACTCATATCCACCCAGCTCTTAAGTAGGACTATTTCCCCTTCTCACCATAAACCTTGCCCATAAATAGGACCAGTCCCACTTCTTATTACAACAGTGCTAATGATTAGGACTGTTCCTATCCCTCACTTGATACCACGCTCTTACTTAATACCACGCGTATAATTAGGACTCACTTAAAATAACACGCTCTTGGCAATATCTTACTTAGTACCACGCTCTTACTTAATACCACACGTATAATTAGGACTAGTCCTATCTCTCACTAAATACAACATTATAATTAGCACTATCAAGTGCAAAATGCTTGAGGAATACACGCATGGTAATGCTGGCAGGGAAAACACACACCATATATGGTGCATGTGCATGGCGTTAGCTGACCCTCTGTCATACAATTTAGACAGCCTTGAAAAGGACTGCATTGTCCTGGAATGTGTGCGTGCATAGGTATAGAACCAAGCCAGCCAGGAATGATGCATTATTGGACTGCATCGTTCCAGTTATGCATGCTTGCGCACGTGTTGTGTGTTTGAAACTACGTACTTGAATCGGCAAACATTTATATGCTGCATGTGCAGGAGGTATGGGCACCAATTTTTCTGGCATTCTGTTTTATTCAATGACGCTCGTGTTCCTTGCTACTTACATACATATATATATATATATATATGTATTACACCATTTGTGTACACATATTTTGCTGGCATTCTGTTTAATTAATGACGTCCGTGTTCCTTGCTACTTATAGAACGCACATTTGCAGCTCACGGGCTTGAAAGGTCAGCGTATCATTGTATCATTTATGCCAGCATGCAGGCCTTTATCATTTATGCTAGCAATGCAGGCCTTTATCATTTATGCTAGCAATGCAGGCCTTTTATCATGCATGCTAGCATTGCAGGCCTTTATCATGCATGCCAGCAATGCAGGCCTTTATCATGCATGCTAGCAATGCAGGCCTTTATCATGCATGCTAGCATGCAGGCCTTTATCATTTATGCTAGCATGCAGGCCTTTATCATTTATGCTAGCAATGCAGGCCTTTATCATGCATGCTAGCAATGCAGGCCTTTATCATGCATGCTAGCAATGCAGGCCTTTATCATGCATGCTAGCAATGCAGGCCTTTATCATGCATGCTAGCAATGCGGGCCTTTGCCATTTATGCT
>Ga0307947_1004974_pt1:0-5000 | contig 10322 bp, 9 predicted proteins | sample OrgLakmetagen232_FD_201840 | JGI IMG/M metagenome (GOLD analysis project Ga0307947, IMG submission 201840) | Saline water microbial communities from Organic Lake, Antarctica - #232 | ecosystem: Environmental > Aquatic > Non-marine Saline and Alkaline > Saline | place: Antarctica: Organic...
TTATGGATTTATTTGTGGCTGGTCGAGACCAGTCAGCAGCCGATCAGCCAAACTACCTGGCTGAAGGTCACCCCCCATTGTAACCATTGTAACCATTATGGTGGCTGGAGGATTTTACGGTACTTGGTACCAAAGTTCTTTCGTTCTTCTTTATACAGTGTAGGAAGTGCTTTTCATTGTCCACACACACTTTACTAAGCAGTGCTGTGAAAAGAAAAGCTACGTAATGACATTGATAAAAAAGAAAACCATTTTGATACCAATTACCAATAGGACCAGTCAAAAGAGGTCCGACAAAGTACCAGAAACAGAAAAGCATGGAGCGATTAGAAAAGAGCAATGAACGTAGAGATTTGCATCTGCATCAACCGACAACTTAACCAGAGACAGCAAGCCAGCAAATATCCGGTGTAAGACTCAGCATGATCTACTCTAAGCAATAGATGCAGATAACACATCATTTGTATCTCATAGACTGGGGAGTGAAATTTCCAGCAGCAGAACAGCAGCACACCATACGAAACCAACACACAATCCAGACTGCCACATTAATATTATTACTGCCATGTTAAATTTCAATGAGATGAACATCAAATGACTTTGTTTTGAGCTACCAGGAATTTTCTCAGTTCCAGTACAACCTTTATGTCAGAACCTCCAGATATACATTTACCAAAACAATACCAGAAGCGATAAAAAGTGGAGCTCATTATTTCTACAACCGTCTATTTCCACCCACAGCACGAAGAGAAGTACACAAAGAAAGCACAAGAGAACTTTGTCGCAAGGGAATACTCACGTGCTACTTAAGCACCAGTATCCTACGCAGGCAGGGCATTGTAATCACCCTCGGCAAGTGATTCCCAGCTGGCTACGCAGTCAGCACCCCTGTATCGCGGCCCCTGATTGCCATGCTTGCCTGCCTGGTGAACTGCTAGATTGTTTGCTTTAATACATACAGCTACAGTCACAGCCCCGCCTATACCCCTCAAGCGAAGCAGGGGCTTTTGGATCCGCTCTTCATCATCTGCATTGCCACAACAAAGAAAATTTTTATTGCTATTTTAAAAGTGATGGCGGTGCTTGTACATTAAGGTCATACATTGTCGGGCTTGGATTCTCAGTTTGCTCGAACTTTTCTGGACTTAAACAAAATTGATCAGAATAATATGGCCTATCAATTATAGTTTATGGGGGAGATGGATGCAATACATGTGCAGCTGTTCATTCCTCTCTTCACTCAGGTCCAGGCGGTATTCTTAGTCAAATCCACACCTGAAATTGCAATGACCACCGTCTGCCTGCTGGTGTCCATCTGGCCTCGTCGCATGCGATCCAGCAGTCGGTTCATGCCGTTTGTCATGGCACTGGAGGCACTTTCTGCTGAATTTTGGACGATGCGTGCCTGCAGTAGTTATTAGCAAACAGCAATTGGCAATAAGTGACGATACAGCGTGTTGATATGTGACCATGAATCACGAGGCATGTATGCCTGTACTTGCATGCACATGTGGCCTGAGACACTGAATTCCAACCTGCACATGCATGAATAAATTGCACCCGTGCGCCATCATTGTACCTTACAGTAGAGGTAGGCAATGTGTACTGACCCCCAGCATATCCAGTGGGCAGGCTTATACTTAATTGGCAACTCAAAGGCTCAAACTGGTTTAAGCCAGCACAATGGCAGCACTAGCCTCGATATGTTACAAATGATTGCATCGCAGTTCACAGGCCTCACCTCCACCCTTTCCTGCATCAGGCTATACTTTAAACTGAGCTGATGCCCAAGTGGAGGCACAATTCGCTGCCCTTTGGAATTATGGTACAGCAGCACGCGGCCCAAGGTGCGGCGTGAAGTGTTGCGAGCGCTTGCTTTCCCCCGACCACCTCCAGCACCAGGAAGCATGGATGCAGCAGGATGCAGCGTTTGCATGTGGGCTTGCAAGTCTGATGCACTGCGCTTCGTGGTTCCACATACTGTGCACCTAAAGCGCACAGAGGACCCTACTCCCTCTTTGCTGCCCTCCCCATCTTCCTGTACACCTCTTTTCAGGCCTTGAAGACCCGCAACATCTTCTGCATGGAAGGAAAAAAAATAGAAATGAAGGAGCAATTCACGTAGGTCAGGTCCGGGTGCTGCGTGAACCGCACAAGTTCACAAACCGTTGATGTGGTTCCTATCTGCTGATTTCTATCTGCTCTGTGCAAAGATGACAAACTTATTCATCAGCACACACAAATAAGCAGGCGCCGTTCTAGACCCCTGAGCAAAAGGAAACACTCACCATTTCCGCTGCCGGTCACGTGCTGTGCCTGGAGTAAAAATGCCTGAGGCACCCAGTTGAAAGCTTTTCTTGCAGCATATGCATAGACGCCAGCCACCTGCGCCAGGCTAGGCAGGGCGACAAACCGTCAGTTATAGCAAAGGAGGTCAACTGGGGAAATGTCCAAATATGTGCCTTTTATGCACTCAGAAGCCGGTCATCCACTGCCCGTTTATCCGATTGAGACCATTTTTGCTTCAAATTGAAGCTGGCATTATGAGTTACACGAGGATGTGCTTGGATTCATGTGGGTCACTCTGTGTGCAAATTGGCAGGGCTTCAAGCTCACAATGACTACCAAAACCCTAATAGGGTGGTTTTGCAAGGGAACAGCCTGTGTTGGCCTACATTTCCAAGTACTTAATCGCTTCACTCCATTTCTTTTGCAATGATGTTTGTTTGTTACAAGGATTCCATACCACAAAAAATCATGTGATTTAGTGCAGGGGGTGATCAGATCTGGCACACGGGTGGCTGAAAAGTAGGGTTCACGCCGCAGCCGATTAAGCATGGGCCCCTTCATTGGCAACAGTCAAACTCAACTGCTATGGAGCGGAATTGGCTACCATTTGGAACTGAGTTTGACAGTTGCCAATGAGGGGGCCCATATTTTGGGAACATATGAAAAACACCCCCATTTGGGGGTCAGTCGCCCCCCTCTGCAGTTTTAGATACTTCATGGAATGCCAGAGGGGGCCGATGGAGGCAGCGGTCCAGAAATGTTCCTTTTGATGATACAAATAGATGCATTACCCACTGCATTGATATTGTTTTGGCAGATGTGGACGGTAGGCTGGCCTGGACAAGTGTGTAGTCTCACCATTATGCCTAAACTGCACAAATATCGAGCCACCATGCCCCACCCAGACCAACATATCGACCCCAAGATGCTGCCAGAATATCAGCTCCGTGTCATAAAACAATACTGAGTATTGACAAGTGAGGTAGCATCGCTAGCGACGCTGAAATTTTGGCAAAGCCCATCACGCGCACCATGTGTGTATGCATATGCATGTGTGAGTGTGTGTGTGTGTGTGCGCTTGTGTGCCTGCGTGTTTGTGCATGTGTGTCTGAGTGTTTATGCGTGTGTATGTGTGTGTGCGCGCCTGTGTGTATCTGTGCGCGCGTTTGTTTTCGTATGTGTGTGCGTGTGCGCATGCATGTGTGTATGTATGTGTGTGTATGTATCTGTGCGCGCGTGTGCGTCTTGCTGCCCCACAGATGCTGCAGTGGTGTGCATGGCGCTGTGCTGGAGTAGCCTTTGCTGATGCAGGCGTGAGGATCTGCTGCTGCTGCTGTTCCCTGTCTGCTAAAAGGACAGGTGCGAGCATGGTGCCACAATGTCAGCTCACCGCTTCAACACACAGTGCGCGGCAAGCACCTGCACCGTGCGCTCCATGCCCCACAAGCACTCCAAGCCAACACGGACTGCATTTCAAGGATCCCATCCAAGCAAACTTCCGCATGTCATGATCTGACTAAACTAAAATTATACAGCCCATCGAGATTGGTATTACTTGATTTTCTGCTTGCTTGGTCAACCATGAACTTTGCAGCCGGAACACAATCAAGGACCCCTGACACAGAAAACGCAGCCAGGGAAGTATGCTGATGGATACTGCACCTGCAGGATGTGGTCCGGGGACCTGGCTGAGTAATCCTGGACAGCTTCCTGGAGCTTCCAAACATAAATAAGTGCTCTAAAACTTTACACACGGCGCCCCAGGTCCCACAAACTTTTCTACCCCGGTAAAGGTTTTGGTTAGAAGCCTAGGTCGAGTCTCAGCCCGGGAGGGCCCATGGGTGGGCCTGGGGAGGAGGTCTGGACAGCCCCAAAACAAAGGTTGTTTCTAAAACTCCACACACCGTACCCCAGGGCCCCCAAGCTTTTCTGGTGCGCTACGAGTTTGGGCCTGATGAGCCTATGTCGAGTTTCAGCCTGTGAAGTGCACTGGGTGGGCCTGAGGAGACTTATGTGTAGGGGCCCCAAGCTTGGTGGGAAGTAGTCAATGCTAGGGGCTCACGCCTCCACGAGGGGGGCTTTGCCAAAAACCAGGTGTGGAGAGGGTCAATTTCATCCGGTTATGGCACCCCTTTTGATGATTCCCTTCAAGGCAAGTGGTAGAATTTCGAGGAATCACCAAGCACTGAGACTTTTCACTCCTTATGCAATGGACTTAGCTAAAACACTAATAATAAAACATAGGGTTTATTTCACGGCCGATAAGACACGTGCGCCCTGATGGCACTTGTCAAGCTCAGCTCAGCTGCTTCACTCTGCTGCATAGAAAGTGCCAGTTGGGACGCGCATGCCCTGGAGTATATTACTTGGAAGGCATAGCCGTTCTAATGGGCTTCCGGCAACCCCCTCTGATAGAATGCAAATAAGTGTTTATATCTGGGATGGGGAACTGTTTAGACATTGTGTGGTTAGAAAAGGCTTTGTCGCACCTGTCCGTAACAGGAAGCAAAGGAGCGGACACGGTGTGCAAGGATGCGTGGGTCTTTGCTGCCGGGGTGGTGAGACTCTAAATCCCAGTAGACGTGAACCTGATGACCGGTAACAAATTGCAGGATTGGCTGTGAATCGTTGATTCACGTGAAGCTTACCAATGAACAGCTTTCTTTGCACACTCAAAGGCACTGCTTGACCTGGCTGTTTGACTAAGCTGA